>Ga0070698_100003111_pt1 | contig 18293 bp, 15 predicted proteins | sample KBSK1502metaG_FD_65477 | JGI IMG/M metagenome (GOLD analysis project Ga0070698, IMG submission 65477) | Corn, switchgrass and miscanthus rhizosphere microbial communities from Kellogg Biological Station, Michigan, USA - KBS K1-50-2 metaG | ecosystem: Host-associated > Plants > Roots >...
GAGAACTGGTGCGGGTAGTCGTTCAGGCGATCGCGGGCGCGCGGGATGCCGACCTTGCCCAGGAGCTCGACAACGCGATCGTAGGACGCCTTCTTCGACAGGCCCATGTGCTGCCGGATGGCCTCGGCGATCTGGTAGCCGATGGTCAGCGTCGGGTTGAGGCTCGTGAGCGGGTCCTGGAAGATGAACCCGATCTCCTTGCCCCGCAGCTTGCGCATGCCCTCGTCGGACAGCTTGAGCAGGTCGACGCCGTCGAAGATGACCGATCCCGCCACGATCTTGCCGGGCGGGTTCGGGACGAGGCGGGTGAGCGAGAGCGCCGTCACGCTCTTGCCGCAGCCGGACTCGCCGACGAGGCCGAGGGTCTCGCCGTAGCCCAGCTCGAAGCTCACGTCGTCGACCGCACGCACGACGCCGTCGGGCGTGAAGAAGTGCGTCGATAGGTCCTTGACCTCGAGCAGGTTCTTTGATTTGGCCGCATTCGTCTCGCGCTGCTCGCGCGTGATTCGGGCGGCCTCGTCAGGCGTCAGCTCGAGACTGACCGCCTCCTCCACCGAGGTGCGCTCCAACTACTGCTTGCCTTTGAGCTTGGGGTCGAGCGCGTCCCGCAAGCCATCCCCCAGGAAGGTGAAGCTCATGAGCGCCGTGGCGATCATGATCCCCGGCAGCAGCGTCAGCCATGGGTAGGACCGGATGTACGGCTGGCCATCGGCGATCAGGGTGCCCCACGAGGCCCGTGGCGGCTGGACGCCGATGCCGATGTAGGCGAGGGTCGCCTCGGCCAGGATTGCGGTCGGGATGCCGAGGGTGACAGCGACGATGACCGGCCCGATCGCGTTCGGCAGCAGGTGCTTCACGACGATGTTGCGGTCGGACACGCCGATCGCGCGTGCGGCCTCGACGAACTCGGTCTCCTTGAGCGAGAGCAGCTGCCCCCGGATGAGGCGTGCGACCGTCACCCACGAGGTCAGGCCGATCGCGACGAAGACCAGCAGCACGCCGTTGAGCGCCCGCCCGAACGCCGTCTCCCGGAACGCGACCGAGAGCAGGATGATGAACAGCAGGTCTGGAAACGCGTAGAAGATGTCGGTGATGCGCATGAGGTAGGTGTCGATGCGCCCGCCGAACCAGCCGGCGACCGCGCCCAGCGGCACGCCGATGAAGAGCACGACGAGCTGGACGACGAACGCCACGGTCATGCTCACCTGGGCGCCGTCAAGCATTCGGCTCAGAATGTCCCGGCCGAGCGAGTCGGTGCCCAGCGGGTGGGCCATGCTCTGGAACGGCGCCAGCGGCAGGTTGTTGTTCGCGACCACCGCCGCGATGTCCTGGACCTGGTACGGCCACGGGGCGAGCAGCGGTCCGAAGATGCCCGCGAACAGCAGGAGGAACACGCCGAAGGCGCCGACGAGCGCGAGCTTGTTCTTGCGCAGCCGCCCGAAGGCATCGCGCCAGACTCCCTCGCTGCGCCGGGCCGTGGTCGCGACGCCCGGCAGGGATCGCGTCTGAGTGGCCATGGTCCCCTCTAGCTGTAGCGGATGCGGGGATCGATGTAGGCGTACAGGATGTCGACGATGAAGTTCAGGAACGCGACGGCGAACGCGTAGATCACCGTCGTGGCCATGATCATCGAGTAATCCCGTCCGCCGATCGCGACGATGTACAGCCGGCCGATGCCCGGGATGCCGAAGAAGTTCTCGATGATGAACGAGCCGGTGACCAGGAAGGCGAGGATCGGGCCGAGGATGGTCACAACGGGGATCAGCGCGTTGCGGATCATGTGCCGCACGACCACCGCGCTCGCCCGCACGCCCTTGCTATGGGCGGTCCGGACATAGTCCTTCCGTGTCACCTCGAGCATCGAGGCGCGCGTATATCTGGCGATCTGCGCGATCTGGTAGCCCGCCAGCGCGACGACCGGCAGGACCCACGTGTTCGGTCCCTTCCAGCCCCGCGACGGGAACCAGTTCAGACCGACGCTGAAGATGACGATGAGCAGGATCGCGAGCACGAAGCTCGGGGTGGCGATGCCCACCATCGAGATCGTCGTGGCGACGTAGTCCGGCCAGCGGTTGTGGCCGAGCGCGGCGAAGATGCCGAGGGGGATGCCGATGCCGACGGCGACGATGAAGGTCATCACGCCGAGCTGGACGGTGATCGGCCAGCCGTCCGAGAGGATGTCGTTCACACCGCGGTTGCGGTACTGGTACGACGGCCCGAAGTCGAACTGGAGCATGCCGCCGAACCAGTTGATGTATTGCTGCCAGATGGGCTTGTCGAGTCCGTAGATCTCGTTGAGCCGCAGGACCGTGCCGGGGTTGAGCGGCTTCTCCCGGTCCCAGGGCCCGCCCGGGACCGCGTGCATCAGGGTGAAGGTGATCAGGGAGACGACGAAGAGGACGGGGATCAGCCAGAGGATCCGTCGTATGACGAAACCAACCACTTCAACTCTCCGTGAGCAGCTGAACCTATTTGCGGAAGTCTAGAACTACACGTGTGGGCCGACCAGTGGCCGGCCCACACGCATTTGTTCCCTAGCTTGATGCCCGAAGGGCGATCAGTGCTTCAGGATCTTGATCGTCTCGAGGAAGACGTCACCAATGTTCTGGTGGTCGGACGAGGTCGGCGTGAGGCCGCCCACGTACGGCTGGACCAGGTACCGGGTCACGCCATACCGGAGGAACAGGACGGACGCGTCATCGACGGCGATTCGCTGCGCCTCGATGTACTTGGCCGTCTGCTGCGCCGGATCGGCAATGGTCGCGGCAGCGTTGAACGCGGCATCGAACGCCGGGTTGCAGTACTGGCTGTTGTTGTTGCCAGAGCCGCAGACCAGCAGGTCGAGCTGGTTCTTGGCATGCGGGAAGTCAGCACCCCAGCCGTCGCGGCTGATGTTGTACTTGCCCGCCGGCCGCTCCTGGAGGAACGTCGGGAAGTCCGTGCACGAGATGTCGAACGAGGTCTCGGCAAAGCCGAGGCCGGTGCGCCATGCCTCGGCCAGGAACGCGACGCGCGGCAGGTGGCCGGCGTTGCAGTTGTAGCCGAACTTCAGGACGCCGAGGTCGGCCGCGGTGACCGCACCGTCGCCGTTGGTGTCCGTCGTGCCGAGCTCCGTCAACGCCTTGGCCATGGCGGCCTGTGCGGCGGAGACGTCGTACGGGTACGGGTTGTAGTCGGCGTCGTAGCCCGGGATGCCCGGCATGACCATGCCGTTTGCAACCTGGCCGAGGCCGCCGAAGGTGAGATCGATGAACTGCTGCTTGTTGACGGCCTGGGTGAGGGCGATCCGGAAGTTCTTGTTCGCGGTCGCACTCTTGCCGTCGGCGGTGCCGGTTTCAGGCGGGCACTTGTCGGCGCCGGCCTGGCAGTTGGCAAAGTCGTAGTACGTGATCGCCTGCTGCGGCAGATCCTGGATCTGCGCCTTCAGGTTCGGGTCGTCCGCAACGCGGCGGACGCTCGTGCCAGGGACCACGACCGTGTCGAGGTTGCCCTGCTCGTAGGACGCAAGCGCGGCCTCCGGGTCGCCACCGATCTGGTAGTCAACGGTGGTCAGGGTCGGCACGGTGCCGGCGCTGCCGTCCCAGCTCGGGTTCGGAACGAGCTTGATGTCGGCGTTGTGATCCCAGCTGTCGACCTTGAACGGGCCGGACGCAACGAGATCAGCGGCCTCGGCGTAGCTCGTCCAGCTCGCCGGATGCGGGGTGAACACCCACATCGCCATGATCGAGCCGAAGTAGGTGGCAGCCTGCTTCAAGCTCACGACGACCGTGCTGTCGTCGGGCGCCGTGACGCCCGTGTTCTTGAGCAGCTCGTCGATCTTGGCGTCGTCCGTTGGGGTTGCGCCGGAGCCACAACCGAGGCCGGCGCCGAGCAACGCCTCTGCACCCGCCAGGTCGCACGCGATGTACGCGTACGGGTTGGCCAGGCGCGGGTCAAGCAGCCGCTGAGCGGACAGGACGAAGTCACCCGCGACGATGGGGTCGCCGTTGGAGTACTTCAGGCCCGCGCGGAGCTTGAAGGTCAGGGTCTTCCCGTCGGCGGACACTTCCGGGAGTGCCTCGGCGAGGGCGGGGACCAGGTTGAGGTCCTTGTCGTAGTAGAGCAGTCCGCGCTCGGTCGCGTCGATGATCGCGATCGAGACCGTGTCCTGCGCGGCCTGAGGATCCATGGTGGCCGGGTCGGTGTCCGAGAGGTACAGGCGGATGGTCTGATCCGGCGCCAGGTCACTGGCGCCACCTGTCTCTCCGGCACCTTCGCTGCCGGTTGCTCCAGACCCTTCAGGGCCCGTCGTCGGAGTACCCGGCTGACAGGCAGCGAGAACGATCACCGCCGCGCCGAAAAGCGCGACGAGACGCTTCGTCATGAGTCTCCTCTCCTCTATTCCGTTTCCTGGGTACCGCGGGGCGCGTGCTTCGGCCAGAAAGGTCCGTCAGGGGACAGAGCGGATGGCGCGTCGATCCTCCTAGCTGCGCGCATTCGCGGCTGGCCGGGATTATAGGCAGGCAATCTCCGAGCATGTCAACGAGCGCAAACGCCCGTTCGGCCTCGCAGTTATGCGACGTTTTCGCAACGTTGGGCCGGCTGTCGGCGGCTTCGGATGCCTGATTGTCAGTCCGGGCAGGGCGTCCAGGCCCCGGCCGCGGGCCGCCAGCGGAGGTTCGGGTTGCGCGCGGCGCCGGCCTCGTCCAGGCGCCGGACAGGCGCTGTGTGCGGCGCGGTCTTCACGACCTCGGGCTCGGTTTCGGCCTCGGCGGCGATGGCGATCAGGGCGTCGGCGAAGGCGTCCAGCGTCTCGATCGACTCGGTCTCGGTCGGCTCGATGAGCATCGCCTCGTCCACGGTCAACGGGAAGTACACCGTCGGCGCGTGGAAACCGTGGTCGAGCAGTCGCTTGGCGATGTCGAGCGTCCTGACGCCTGTCTTCCGCTTGATCGAGGTCGCAGAGGCGATGAACTCGTGTTTGCACGGGCCCGGGAACGGAATGTCGTACGCGCCCGAATCGGCGAGGCGCTGCTTCAGATAGTTCGCGGCAAGCACCGCGTCATCGGTGATCTCGGCGAGCCCGCTGGCGCCGTGCGTGCGCAGATAGGCGTACGCGCGCACGAGGACGCCCGTGCTGCCCACGAACGAACGCATCCGGCCGATCGAGGTCGGGCGCTCCCCTGCCCGTTCCAGTCGGAACGAGCCATCCGGCTCGCGCAGGACACGCGGCGCAGGCAGGAACGGCTCGAGCGTTTCGCCCACCGCGACCGGGCCGGCGCCAGGGCCACCCCCGCCGTGCGGGGTCGAGAAGGTCTTGTGCGTGTTGATGTGCATCACGTCGAAGCCAGCCTCGCCGGGCTTGAACCGGCCCAGGATCGCGTTGAGGTTGGCGCCATCCATGTACGCCAGCGCCCCGGCGGCATGGACCGCGTCGATGAGCTCACCGACCTCCGATTCGAACAGACCCATGGTCGACGGGTTGGTGATCATCACGGCGGCGGTACTCGGGCCGAGCGCCGTCCGGAAGGCCTCGAGATCGGTCCTGCCGTTCGGCGCGGCCTTGATCGAGATGGTCCGTAGCCCGGCCATCGTCGCCGTCGCCGGGTTGGTGCCGTGGGCCGAGTCGGGCACGAGCACGTCGGTGCGATTCGCGTCTCCTCGCGAGCGGTGATACTCGCGGACCATCAGGATCCCGGTCAGCTCGCCGTGGGCGCCGGCCGCGGGCTGCAGGGTCACCGCGCGCATGCCGCTGATCTCGATGAGGATCTGCTCCAGCTCCCACAGCAGCTGGAGCGTGCCCTGGGCCACGGCGTCCGGGGCGAGCGGATGGAGCTGCGCGAAGCCCGGTTGGCGGGCTGCCCACTCGTTGACCTTCGGGTTCCACTTCATGGTGCACGAGCCGAGCGGGTAGAAGCCGGTGTCCACGGCGTGGTTCATCTGCGACAGGTTCACCCAGTGCCGAACCGCCTCGGGCTCGTTCACCTCGGGCAGCGCCGGGGGTGTGTCCCGGCGGTGCTCCGCCGGCAGTCGATCGAGAGCATCGTGCGGCGGGTGCGGCACCTTGCCCGAGCCGCGGCCGGGCTTCGACAGCTCGAACAGGGTTGGCTGCAGGCGCGGCCCGCTGGCGCTCATCCCCGTGCGACCTCGGGCCGAGCGCCCGCGGCGCTCAGCTCAGCCTTCGGTGCGCTCACGCCAGGCGAGCTTCCCGCCTGATCGCCGAGGACCGCGCCAATCTCCCGCGCGAAGGTGGCGATGTCGTCGCCCGTAGTCATCTCGGTCGCGCAGACGAGGAGCGTGTCAGCGAGGCTGGGCTCGTCGGGCACGGCCTCGGCAAGGACGAGCCCGGCGAGGACGCCACGCCGGAGGAGCTCGCGATGGACCTCCGCGGCGTTCGGCACCAGGATCGCGAATTCGTTCAGGTACGCGCTCGTGTGCGCGCGCGCGACCCCGACAGCGGCGAGCGCCGCCTCGAGCTCGCTGGCCCGCGCCGCGCCAAGCGCCGCCACGTCGCGCAGGCCATGCGGACCGAGCGCCGACAGCCACACCGAGGCGGCCAGGGCGAGCAGGGTCTGGTTGGTGCAGATGTTGCTGGCCGCCTTCTCGCGCCGGATGTGCTGCTCACGGGCCTGCAATGTCATGACGTACGCGCGCTTGCCGTCGACGTCGGTGGTCATGCCCACCAGCCGGCCCGGGATCTGGCGCACGAGCGGCTCGGTGCAGGCGAGGATGCCGAGGTACGGGCCGCCGTACTGGGGCGGGATCCCCAGTGCCTGGCCCTCGCCCGCCGCGATGTCGGCGCCGTACGCGCCCGGTGGTGCGAGCACGGCCAGGGAGACGGGCTCGACGACCGCGACGAACAGCGCCCCTGCCGCGTGGGCGAGGTTCGCCGCGTCGGCCATGTGCTCGAGCAGCCCGTAGAAGCTCGGCTGCGCCAGGACGACGCCGGCCGCGGGATTCTCGGGGTCGGCAAGGCGCCGCTCGAGCGCCGCGAGGTCCGTCGTTCCACGCTCCGGGCCCTCGGCAACCAGGGGGATGTCCTCGAGCCCGAGCCCGGCGCCGTCGAAGTACGTCCGGAGCACCTCGCGGTAGTGGGGGTGCACCGCCCGCGACACGAGGACCCGGCCGCGGCCGGTCGCCCGGCAGGTCATCAGCGCCGCTTCGGCCGTGGCGGCGGCGCCGTCGTAGTGCGACGCCGAGACCACGTCCAGCCCGACGAGCTCGGCGAGCAGCGACTCGTACTCGTAGATGCTCTGGAGGGTGCCCTGACTCACCTCCGGCTGGTACGGCGTGTACGCCGTGTACCACTCGCCGCGGAGCAGGATCTGGTCGACCATCGGCGGCGAGAAGTGCCGGTATGCGCCCGCGCCCAGGAACGAGGCGAGATCCACCCGGTTCTTGGCGGCGAGGCCGGCCAGCCGATTCATGAGCAGCTGCTCCGGCTCCGGCGGATCGAGCCGGAGCGGGCTGGAGCGGAGTCGCTCGGGAATGTCGGCGAACAGCTCGTCGACGCTGCGCATCCCCAGCGCCGCCAGCATCCGCTGACGGTCGGCCGGCGTGTGCGGGCCGTAGGCCAAGGTCGGTCAGGCCTCCGCGGTCAGCTTCTCGTAGCCCGCTGCGTCGAGTAGCTCGCCGAGCTGGGCTGCGTCGCCGACCTTGACCCGGATCATCCAACCGTCGCCGAACGGGTCGCTGTTGACCAGCTCGGGCTTCGAGCCGAGATCGGCGTTGACCTCGAGGACCTCGCCCGACAGTGGCGCGTACAGGTCGCTCACGGCCTTGACCGACTCCACGACGCCGAACGTCGCGAACTGCTCGACCGCCTTGCCCACCGCCGGCAGGTCGACGAAGACCACGTCGCCGAGCTGGCTGGCCGCGAAGTCGGTGACGCCGATCGTGGCCGTGTCGCCATCGACCCGGACCCATTCGTGGTCCTTCGTATAGCGCAGGTCCGACGGGACCATCCGTTCCTCCGTTCGGCCCGCCGCGGCGAGCGTGGCGCTACGCGGGTTTCGCGCGCCGGTAGAAGGGCAGCGGGACGACCTCGGCGGCGACCGGCTGCTCGCGAATCTCGACGGAAAGTATCGTACCCGGCGCGCCCTCGTCGGGCGCGACGTAGGCCATCGCGATCGGCTTGCCGAGGGTCGGTGAGTGCGTCCCGCTCGTGACGACGCCGGTGCGCTGCTCTCCGTCGAGGACCGGGTAGCCGTGGCGGGCGATGCCCCGGCCCGTGACGACCATGCCGACGAGCTGCTTGGCCGGTCCGTCCTTCGCCACGCGCGCGAGCGCCTCGCGTCCGACGAAGTCGCCCGGCTTCTCGAGCTTGACCACGCGCCCGAGGCCGGCCTCGAACGGGTTCGTCCCTCGGTCGAGCTCATTGCCGTACAGCGGCATGCCCGCCTCGAGCCGAAGCGTGTCCCGGGCGCCGAGGCCGCAGGCGATGACGCCGGCGTCCTCGCCGGCGGCGGCGAGCGCCGTCCACACCTCCGGACCGCGGGCCCAGTCGACGAAGACCTCGAAGCCGTCCTCGCCGGTGTAGCCCGTCCTGGCAACGAGGGCAGGGATCCCGGCGACGTGGCCCTCGGCGATGGCGTAGTAGCGCAGGCCGGCAAGGTCGACGTCGGTGAGGGGCGCCAGCACCTCCGCGGCGCGCGGCCCCTGGATTGCGACGAGCGAGGTGGCCAGGGATCGGTCGTCGAGGACGGCCCGCCAGCGGCCGAGGCGCGCCGCGAGCTCATCCGAGACCACGGTTGCGTTGCTGGCATTGGCCACGACGAGGAACCGCTCCGGCCCGAGGCGGTAGACGATCAGATCGTCGATGACTCCGCCGTCCGGGGCACAGATCATCGAGTATTGGGCACGCCCGACGACGAGCGTGCGCGGGTCGCTCACCAGCGCCGCCGCGAGCGCATCCCCAGCGTCGTCGCCCTCGACGAAGAGCTCGCCCATGTGCGACAGGTCGAACAGCCCGGCGCGCTCGCGGACGGCACGGTGCTCGTCGAGGATGCCCGTGTACTGGACCGGCATGAGCCAGCCACCGAACTCGATGAGGCGCGCGCCGAGTGCGCGGTGGATGTCGATGAGCGCCGTTTCGTGGAGGTGCTCGGCGTTCCCGGCTGAAACGTCGAGCGATGTCGGCGCCGCGGACTCGGTCATCCGAAGCAGTTCGCTACGAGGACGCGGCCGCGCGCTCGCGCGGTCCCTCGCCGGATGTCCCGGCGAAGCTGTCGCCGAGGCGCGACTCGGCCGTGGCGACCAGGTCGCGCTCGGTCTGGAAGCTGAGGAGCGTGCCCGCCTCGGCGAACGGCACCCAGCGCACAGCCTGGAACTCGTGGTCGTGGCGGGCCAGGTCGCCGCCGGTCGGCTCCATGAGGAAGTAGTGAACGGTCTTCTGGATGCGCGTCCCGTCCTGGATGAAGGCGTACTCGATCGACGGCAGCGGGCCGATGATCCGGACCTCGAGACCCGTCTCCTCGGCGACCTCGCGCAAGGCAGTCTGCTCGGTCGTCTCGCCTGCTGACGGCGTGCCCTTCGGGAGCGTCCAGGTCACTCCGTCACGGCCGCGCCGGCGCATGCCGACGACGAGTGACGGGCGATCTTGATCGGCGCTGACGACGACCCCGCCGGCAGAAGTCGCGCGGGCGGCCCTCAGGCGCGCCACGGCGCCGCGTGGGCGCTCGGATGGCGGGGGCCAAGCGACCGCTGCCAGGTCAGCGAGAAGGCAGGCCGCGGTCGCCCGCCGGAGACGCGTACCGGCCGCGTCGCCGCGATGGAGCGCGGGTCGCGCCGCAGGTGCGCGAGAGGCGACGGCTGGTCGCGCAGGAGCACCGTCAGCCGGGTAGGAGCGGGGCTGAACGCGCGAGCCGGGGTGAGCCCCAGCCGGCGACGTCGACTGCCGCTCGCGGCCCTCGGAAACCGCGCCGCGGGACGGGCCGCGTAGCGCGCTGTAATGCTGTGCTCCATCGCCGGCAATGGTAACGAATCACACCGGCGTGGCAAGCAAGCGACGCATCGATTCAGCAGCATCCGGGGCCAGTGAGCCACGCGCCTCGGCGAGCTCGATCTCGCGTTCCGCGGCCGCCCGGTAGAGGGCCAGGACGCCGGGTGCGAAGCGGGCCAGCGCGTCGAGGTGGCGGGCCAGCGTGCCGACGTCGCCGCGCGTCATCGGGCCGGTCAGCGCGGCACGGATGCCGAGCGCCCGGGCATTGCTCAAGGTCTGTTCGATGAGCCCGCCATAGATGGCGAGGGCGCCCTCCTCGTCGAGGCCCGCCGCGGCACCGAGCTCGGCGATGGCGTCGAGCAATGCCACGAAGCCGCCGGCCGCCAGCACCGCGGCCGCGTGGTACGCGGCCTTGCTCCCGGGGGCGAGCCGGACCGCCGTCGCGCCGAGCGCTGCGGCCATCTGTCCCAGCAGCGCGGCCAGCTGGTCATCGCCCTCGACGGCCACCGTCGCGCCGTGCAGCGCGGCGATCGCGCGCTCCGTGTCCGCGAAGGCAACCAGCGGGTGAAATGCGCCGACCTGGCTGCCTGCCGCGCGCGCCGGCTCGAGCACCTCCGCGCCGAGGACGCCCGACGTGTGCACCAGCGCCTGGCCGCCGTACAGGCGCAGCTCGCCGGCAAGCGCCGGGATGACGTCATCAGGGACGGCCAGGATGATCAGCTCCGCCTCGTCGAGGACCGGCGCCGCCTCAGCGAACGCCCGCGCCGTCGGCACCAGCTCGCGGAACCGGGCACGACGTTCCTCGTCGCGCGAGCCGACCGCAACCACCGGCCAGCCGGCCCGATGCAGCGCCGCGCCCAAGGCGGTGCCGACAGCGCCCGCGCCGATGATCCCGACCGGCGGCGGCTCGCCCGGCTCGGAGCGATGGTGCGGATGCGCGTGGCCGGCCGCCTCGGCTCCATCAGGCTGATGGCCCGTCGGGTCGAGGTCGATGCCCCGCCGGCGGAGGTCCTCGAGGGTGACCGGATCGGGTGCGCCCGATCGGCGCCGGGCGGGGTCGCGCCAGGCCTTCATGCCGTCCGGGGGTACCCTTCCACGTTGTCGAGTCTACCCAGCGGAGAGGTTCGCGAGCGTGGCACGCCCTGATCCCTTCGGCGCTCGCGCCAGCCTCGGCGCGGGCCTCCCGGATTACTGGCGGCTGGCTGCGCTGGGCGACCGGATCGATCTCGAGCAGGCCCCGATCACGGTCAAGATCCTGCTCGAGAACACCCTCCGCCACGCGGGCGGCGGGCTGATCGACACCGCGGACGTGGAGACCCTCGCCTCGTGGCGGCCGGGCACCGCCACCGAGGCGGAGGTCCCGTTCATGCCTTCGCGGGTCCTGCTCCAGGACTTCACCGGGGTGCCCGCGATCGTCGACCTCGCCGCGATGCGCGACGCCATGGCCGAGCTGGGCGGCGATCCCGGCCGTGTGAACCCGCTGGTGCCGGCCGACCTCGTCATCGATCACTCGGTCCAGGTGGACATGTTCGGGACGCCGGGCGCGTTCGCGTTCAACGTGGCGCGCGAGTACGACCGCAACGGCGAGCGGTACCAGCTGCTGCGCTGGGCGCAGACCGCGTTCCGCGACCTGCGGGTCGTGCCGCCCGGGACGGGCATCGTCCATCAGGTGAACCTCGAGTACCTCGCGACCGTGGTCGCCGACCGCCCTGCGCCCGACGGCAACGGCCGGATCGCGTTGCCGGACACCGTGGTCGGGACCGACTCCCACACGACCATGGTCAACGGCCTGGGTGTCCTCGCCTGGGGCGTCGGTGGCATCGAGGCCGAGGCCGCCCTGCTCGGCCAGCCGATCTACATGGCCATGCCTCGGGTTGTCGGCGTCCGACTGTCGGGCGAGCTGCCGCGCGGCTCGACCGCGACCGACCTCGTCCTCGTCGTGACCCAGATGCTGCGCTCGTTCGGCGTGGTCGGCGCGTTCGTGGAGTTCGCCGGCGACGGCCTCGCCGCGCTGTCTCTCGCCGACCGGGCCACGATCGCGAACATGAGCCCCGAGTTCGGCGCCACCTCGACGCTCTTCCCGATCGACGCCGAGACCGTTTCGTACCTCCGGCTCACGGGCCGAGCCGAGGAACGCATCGAGCTGGTCGAGGCATATGCCAGGGCCCAGGGCCTGTGGCGGCTGCCCGGGCACACCCCCGACTTCGACGACCTGCTGACGCTCGATCTCGCCAGCGTCGAGCCCTCGGTCGCGGGTCCGAAGCGACCGCAGGATCGGGTGCCGCTCACGGCGTTGCGCGAGAACTTCCGGTCGAACTTCCCCGACGGGCTGCGGCCGCTCAGCGAAGCGCGGATCGAGGCGATCCGGCCTGACGGCGGCCAGGTCGAGGAGTCATCGGCCGAGTCGTTCCCGGCAAGCGATCCGCCGAGCTACGCGACGGCCGCCGCGACAGTCGAGGTGGCCCCGGCTGCCCCCGTCGCGACCGCGACCGCGACCGCGCCGATATGGCAGCAGGCCGACTATCCGAGTGTCTCCCTCGAGGTCCACGGCGAGACGGCGACCATTCGGACGGGATCCGTGGCGATCGCCGCCATCACCTCGTGCACGAATACCTCGAACCCGACGGTCATGGTCGGCGCCGGCCTGCTCGCGCGGAATGCGGTCCAACGCGGCCTCCGCGTATCGCCGACGGTCAAGACCTCACTCGCGCCGGGCTCGAAGGCGGTGACCGCGTACCTCGACAAGGCAGGCCTGATGGCGCCGCTGGAGCAGCTCGGCTTCGCGCTGGCCGGCTACGGCTGCACCACCTGCATCGGCAACTCCGGTCCGCTCGACGAGCCGATCGCGAAGGCGATCGAGGCCAACGAGCTGGTGACCGCGGCGGTCCTCTCGGGCAACCGCAACTTCGAGGGGCGGATCCATCCGCTCGCGCGCGCGAGCTATCTCGCCTCGCCACCCCTCGTCGTCGCGTTCGCCCTCGCCGGCCGCGTCGACATCGACCTCACGACGGAGCCGCTGGGCCACGCCGACGACGGGACGCCGGTGTACCTGGCCGACATCTGGCCCGCGCCGGACGAGATCCGGGAGGTCATCGGCGCGTCGATCGATCCCGAGCTCTTCCGGAGGACGTACGCCAGCGTCTTCGAGGGCGACGACCGCTGGAAGGCGCTGCCGATCCCCGACGGCGACCGGTACGCGTGGGACCCGGAGTCGACGTACGTCGCCCGGCCACCGTACTTCGACGACCTCACGATGGACCCGCAGCCGCCCACCGACATCGTCGGCGCGCGCGCCCTCGCCATCCTCGGCGACTCGGTCACGACCGACCACATCTCCCCGGCCGGCTCCATCGTGCCCTGGGCGCCCGCCGGCCAGTGGCTCCAGGCGCACGGCGTGACGCCCCTCGAGTTCAACTCGTACGGCTCGCGCCGTGGCCACCACGAGGTCCTGATTCGCGGGACGTTCGGCAACATCCGGCTGCGGAACGCCCTCGCGAGCGAGGGCGAGGGACCGTACACGGCCCACCTGCCCGATGGCGAAGAGGGCTTCATCTACGACGTTGCGGTCCGCTACCACGATGAGGGCGTGCCGCTCATCGTCATCGCCGGCAAGGAGTACGGCACCGGTTCCTCGCGCGACTGGGCGGCGAAGGGCCCGCTCCTGATGGGCGTGCGCGCGGTGATCGCAGAGAGCTTCGAGCGCATCCATCGCACGAACCTCGTCGGGATGGGCATCCTGCCGCTGCAATTCGAGCCGGGCCAGAACCTGGACTCGCTCGGACTCAGCGGACGCGAGGCATTCACGATCGGCGGCATCGAGACGCTCGCCCCGCGTGCCCGCCTCCGGGTTACCGCCCGGCCCGATGCCGGCGCATCCCGCACGTTCGAGGTGACGTGCCGCATCGACGGGCCGATCGAGCTCGACTACTACCGCAACGGCGGCATCCTGCCAGCGGTCCTGCGCCGCCTCGCGCGGAAAGGGCCCTAGACCCCGTCGCGTTACTCCGCCGGCTCGGGCATGCCGCGCAGCGCGAGGATCGGCGAGCGAAGGAGCCAGAGCGCGCCCGACAGCTGCAGCACGATCACGACGAACAGTGTCGGCTGCACGCCGAGCAACCCGGCCAGGACGCCACCGATCGTCGCGCCGATGGGCCGGATGCCCATGTTGATGAACCGGAACGCGCCACCGGCGCGGCCTCGCAGACGATCCGGCGTCCGGGCCTGGATCATGGCCCCCACGTTGATGTCCAGGATCATCACGCCGATGCCCTGGCCGAACTCGGACAGGAACAGGAACGCGAGGATCAGCGGCTGGGAGACCCATCCTGCGAGCGGGATCAGGATCACCGACGCGGGGAAGAGGATCAGCCCGAGCAGGTAGGCGCGGCCGATCCCGAGCCTTCGCCCGATGCGCGAGGCGGTCAGTGCGCCGATGACCCCACCGAAGGCACCGAGGCCAAGCGCCGCGCCCAGGAGGCCCGGCTCCACGCCCAGGTACGAGGGTGACGTGGCGTACAGGATGAACAGGCCCTGGAAGCAGAAGTTGAACAGGTTCAGGGTCGCCGCCGACAGGATCGTCGGGCGCATGATCCGGTCGCCGAGGATGAACGCCAGGCCCGATCCGAGCTGCTGGCGCATCGATCCCGGCTCGTGCTCGATCGGCGGCTCCGGCGCGCTGATCCGGCGCAGGAAGAACACCGAGCCGAGGAACGACAGTGCGTCGGCCAGCAGTGCGATCGGCGCGGTGAACAGCTGGATCAGCACGCCGCTGATGGCCGGTCCGGCGACGCTCGACAGGGACCGACTGCCATTGAGCAGGGCCGTCGCCTCGACGAATTGCTCGCGCTTTGCAACGGACACGAACAGCGTGTTCCACGAGATGTCGAAGACGACGCTCAGCGAGCCGACGAGGAACGCGATCACGAACACGAGCTCGAGGCTCGGGAAGCCGAACAGGAACGCGGCCGGGATCGAGCCGATCGCGACGGCTCGCCCGATGTCGCACAGGATCATCAGCCGCCGCCGGTTGTGGACCCGGTCGAGCCACACGCCGGCGGGCAGCGAGAACAGGAGGTGCGGTAGCAGCCCGACCGCGGTGAGCAGGCCCATCTGGGTCGGGTCGGCGTGCAGGAGGAGGACCGCCACGACCGGCAGCGCGAGCTGCGTGATCTGGTCGCCGAAGACCGAGATCGTCTGGCCGAGCCAGAACCGCCGGAACTGCGTCTCCCGCAGCAGCGGCGGCACGAAGCGCCCGACGTGGATCACGTTGCGACGCTCGGGATTCGATCTTCGGGAACGCGCCCGAGGTCGCGGAGCTTGGGACCGGTGATGTCCAGCTCATCGCGCAGGACCTCGAGCAGGGCCCGGCCCGGCTCGCCCGGAACATCGGCCGGGATGCCGTTGACGAGGGGTCTCAGGCTTGTCCTCGGCTCGCTCGGCGCCACGACCTGAGGCTAGTCGTTCTCCGGAAGCGGGGAGCGTCCTCGTGCCGGATCTCGCCCGCGCAAGGCGCGGACCAGCGGGCGAGAAGTGGTGGGCGATACTGGATTCGAACCAGTGACCCCGCGGATGTGAACCGCGTGCTCTAACCGCTGAGCCAATCGCCCACGAGCACGGCCGGCGCGGGCCGGCGGCCAGCGGGGATCATACATCCACCCCCGGCCAGCACGACCGGACAACCCTTGCCTCGACCCCATCCAGCTCGACGACCTTCAGTCGCCCCGCCGCGCCGCGGACGATCGACACGCGGCCGCGAGCGATGCCGAGCGCCGCCGCCAACAGGTCGGTCAGGGCCGCATTCGCGAGGCCCTCCACCGGGCGCGCCGCAACCCGCGCGCGAAGCGTTCCGTCCATGGCGCCGTCCACCCGGTCGATGCCGGCGTTGGGGGTCAGCCGGACTGTGATGCGGACGCGAGCCGCGTCGTTCGATCGGGTCGATCGACGGCTCAGATGACCACCCGCAGCAACATCCCGATGACGAAGCACACGATGAACGGCGACCAGTCGAGCATGCCCGATTGGGGCAGGAGCCGGCGCACCGGCGCGAGGAGCGGCTCGGTTGTCGTGATGATGAAGCTCGCGACGGGGCCACGGCCGGCGGGGTTGATGAATGACAGGGCCACCCGGGCGAGGATCATCAGCTCCAGCCCGAGCAGGATGAAGCGGATGACGTTCAGGAGGAGAACCGTCCCCACGGCGCGAGTCTAGCCGACGGTCGGTCGCGCTCCGAAGATCGCGCGGCCGATGCGAACGAGCGTCGCGCCCTCCTCGACGGCGACCTCGAAGTCGTCGGTCATACCCATCGACAACGCTTCGCCGAGGGTCGGATGCCGACTGCGCAGGCGCTCGGACAGGTCGCGCAGCGCGACGAAGGTGGGACGGGCCAGGTCGGGCTCCGGGACGACGCGGCCGACGGTCATCAGCCCCTCGACCGACAGCGCCGGGAGCGCCAGGATCTCGGTCAGCGCCCGGTCCAGGTCTGCCGGCGCGAAGCCTGCCTTGGCCGCGTCGGCGTCGACATTGACCTGGAGCAGCACCGGCAGCGGCTGCCCGCGACGGAGCTCGGCGGCAATTCGGTCGAGGCGCTGCGCGAGTGCCAGCGAGTCGATCGTCTCGATCAGGTCGAACAGCTCGACCGCCCTGCGCGCCTTGTTCGACTGCAACGGGCCGATGAGGTGCCACCGCGGCTGCTCTCCCGCCGGGTATGTCGAAACCGCATCGATCTCGCCGACCTTGGCCTGGCGTTCCTGGACGCGGTTCTCACCCAGCGTCATGAAGCCCGCTGCGATGGCCTCCCGAATGCGCTCCGGCGAGACGGTCTTCGTGACCGCGACGACTTCGACGGCGCTCGCATCACGTCCGCTCCGCGCCGCCGCCGAGGCGATCCGCTTCAGGATCGCCGCCCGCGCCGCCGCGATATCAGAGGGTTCGCTCACGACCCATCGCGCCGAGGCAGCCGGTCCGAGCGCAAGGCGACGACGAGCAGGCTCGCGAGCGCATTCGAACGTGCGTGAGCGAGCCCGCGCAGGCGTCAACGCCGCGCGCGGGCCGGATCACGAGGCGCTACCGGTTGCGGCGAAGGAAGGAGGGAATCTCCAGGTCGTCGGCGTCATAGGCGGGTCGGCGGATGCCGACCGGCTCGACCGCGCGGACGCCGCCGCTGCCATTCCCGGCGCCGTCATTGAGCGCGGCCGGCGCGTCGGGCACGCCGACGTCGGTCATCTGGCTGCGCTGCCGCTCGAGCTCCTCGAGGAAGTCACGCGGCGCGCGGGCCGCGGCGTCGGCCGAAACGCCCGCAGCGGCGCGGCTCGCGGCGCCGAGCCGCTTGCCGTCGAAGCCGGTGGCGATGACCGTGATCGCGACCTCGTCGCCGAGCCGCTCGTTGAAGCTCGTGCCGAAGATGATGTTCGCCTCGGGGTCGGCGGCGGCACGGATCTCCTCGGCCGCCTCGGTGACCTCGAACAGCGACAGGTTCGACGAGCCGGTGACGTTGAACAGGATGCCCTGCGCACCGGCGATGTCGACCTCGAGCAGCGGGCTTGCCACCGCCTGTCGGGCTGCCTCGACGGCGCGGTTCTCGCCGGACGCCTTGCCGATGCCCATCAGGGCCGAGCCCGCATCCTTCATGATCGCCCGCACGTCGGCGAAGTCGAGGTTGATCAGGCCGGGCACGGTGATGATGTCGCTGATGCCCTGCACGCCCTGGCGCAGCACGTCGTCCACGACCTTGAACGCGTCGAGGATCGAGGTGTTCTTCTGGACCACGTCCCGAAGGCGGTCATTCGGGATCGTGATGAGCGTGTCGACCTTGGCCTTGAGCGACTCGCTCGACTTCTCCGCCGTGAGCTTGCGCTTGGCGCCTTCGAACGTGAACGGCTTGGTGACGACCGCGATCGTCAGCGCGCCCTGCTCCTTGGCGATCTCGGCCACGATGGGCGCGGCGCCTGAGCCGGTGCCGCCACCCAGGCCGGAGGTGATGAAGACCATGTCCGAGCCCTCGAGGGCCTGGGCGATCTTCTCGCTGTCCTCCTCGGCCGCGCGCTCGCCGATCGACGGGTCGCCGCCGGCGCCGAGGCCGCGGGTGATCTTGTCGCCGATGCGCAGCTTGTGCGGCGCGTCGGACTGGAGGAGTGCCTGGGCATCGGTGTTGAGGGCGATGAACTCGACGCCCATCATCTCCGCCCGGATCATCCTGTTGACGGCGTTGCTGCCGCCGCCGCCGACCCCGATGACCCTGATCAGGGCGAAGTTCTCCGAGTCCGAGCGCAGGCCCATGGCTTCTCCTCCGACCGGCCTCACGGGGCCGCGTTATGGGGGCTGAAGGAACCGGGCACCGGCGCGCTCGCTCGCCGCTTTCATCCCTCCCGCAGGTTGT
>Ga0070698_100003112_pt1 | contig 18293 bp, 17 predicted proteins | sample KBSK1502metaG_FD_65477 | JGI IMG/M metagenome (GOLD analysis project Ga0070698, IMG submission 65477) | Corn, switchgrass and miscanthus rhizosphere microbial communities from Kellogg Biological Station, Michigan, USA - KBS K1-50-2 metaG | ecosystem: Host-associated > Plants > Roots >...
GTCTTCGTCGTCACGTGGGCCGCCGCGCTGCTGATCTACCGCGTGCGCCGCATCGACGAGCGATGGAGCGCCGTCGTCGACCGGGTGGCCTAAGGCTCCACCTCGGACAGGCCGTAGACCCGCGTCGCGGTATCGCCGAAGATCAGGTTGTTGAGGCCGATGATCTGCTGCAGCGCGTCCCACACCTGGTCATAGCTCGCGGCGAGCAGGCACACGGGCCAGTCGGTGCCGAACATGCAGCGCTCGGGGCCGAACCACCCGACGACGCGCTTCACGTACGGCTCGAGCTGCTCCGGCGTCCACGACTTCCAGTCCGCCTCCGTGACGAGCCCTGAAAGCTTGCACGCGACGTTGGCCTCGTCGCTGAACGGGGCGAGCCTGCGTTCCCACTCCGCGTCCCACGAGCCGCCGGCGATGTGGGGCTTGGCCGCGTGGTCGATGACGAAGGACACGTCTTTCTGCCGGCGCACGGTCTCCAGCGCGGCGGGGAGCTCGCGGGTGCGCACCAGCAGGTCGTAGACGAGTCCTGCCTCGCCGACGGCGGCGATGCCGCGCTGCACGTCATCGCGCAGCAGCCATCCGGGGTCAGGCTCGTCATGGACCTGGTGGCGGATGCCGACCAGCAGGTCGCTGACCAGCGAGGCGATCGTGTCGGTCACGTCGGGGGAGGTGAGGTCGACCCAGCCCACGACCCCGGCGACGAATTCGGACGTGGCGGCGGTTTCGAGGAACTCGCGCGTCTCGTCGAGGCTCGAGACCGTCTGCACGAGGACGGTCCGGTCGACGCCGTTATCCTCGAGCAGCGGCCGCAGATCGCCGGGCCCGAAGGGCCGCCTGATCGCAGCGAGCTCTTCGGTCATCCACGGGTACTCGCGGCGGGTCGGGTCCCAGAAGTGGTGGTGCGCGTCGACGATCACGCCTCGAGCTCCCTCCACAGATCGTCGGGGATTGGCGCCTCGAACATGCGGATGTTCTCCTCCAGCTCGGTGACCGAGCGAGGGCCGGTCAACACGATGGGAATCGCGGGGTGGCGCAGCGGAAACTGCAGCGCGGCCGCCTTCAGGTCGACCCCATGCCGCAAACAGATCGCCTTCAGCTCAAGGGCGCGGCGGATCAGCTCCGGCGGTGCGGGGCGATAGTTGTAGTGCGTATCCGATTCCGGGTCGGCCAGGATTCCGCTGTTGAACACGCCGCCCGCGACGACGGCGATGTCCCGCTCCACGCATAGCGGAAGGAGCTCTTGGGCGCCAATGCGGTCGAGCAGCGTGTAGCGGCCGGCCAGCAGGAAGCAGTCGAAATTCGCGTCGCGCGCGAACCGGGCGAGCATCTCGGCCTGGTTCATCCCGGCGCCGACCGCCGAGATGGTGCCTTCCGACCGCAACGTGTCGAGCGCGCGGTAGGCACCGTGCAGCGCCTCGTCGTAATGGTCGTCGGGGTCGTGGATGTGAAGGATGTCGATGCGATCTAGACCCAAGCGGGTGAGGCTTTCCTCCACCGAGCGCATGACTCCGTCGTACGAGAAGTCGAACACCGGGTTGACCGGCGGCACGCCGACATACGCCTGCCCGGGCTCGGCGGGCGCGTCCGCGCGCAGCAGGCGTCCCACCTTGGTGGCCAACACGAACTCGTCGCGCGGCTTGGTGCGGAGCACGTCGCCCAGCCGTTGCTCGGCGAGGCCGTGGCCGTACAGCGGCGCGGTGTCGAAGAAGCGAATGCCGGCGCTCCACGCGGCGTCGACGACGCGGTGCACCTCGTCCTCGGTGACCGCCTCGAACAGCCCGCCCAGCGGCGCCGAACCCAGCCCGAGCTGCGTGACCCGCAGCCTGGTGCGTCCGAACGGGACGCGCTTCAAAGCTCCCAGACCTGTGACATCCGGTCGCTGCCTTGACCGCTGAGCTGGCTCGCCATCATGCGGACTTGCCGTTGGCGAGCCGGCGCTTCAACCACCGCTCGCTGCTGGCGATGTGCGCGGTCGCGGCGGCGCGCGCAAGGTCTGGGTCGCCGGCCACGATCGCCTCGTAAATGCGCCAGTGCTCGGCGCGCGTCTCGTCCAGCGCGCCGTCGGCCTCGCGTCCGTGCCAAAGACGCGCCCGCATCGTGCGCGTCGCCAGGCTGGCCAGCAGCGAGGTGAGGACGGCATTGCCCGCCGCCTTGGCGATCACGGCGTGAAACGCCACGTCTGCTTCGACCAGCTGCTCGACGTTTCTCGCCTCGCGCATGCGCTCCAGGCTCTGCGCCAGATCCGCCTTCTCCTGGGCATCGATCCGTCCGGCGGCCAGGGCCGCCACCGCCGCCTCGAGGATGCGCCGCACCTCGTACAGCTCGATCTCCGTATCCCCCAACAGCAGATGACTGACGAAGCCGGTGCTCTCGAGCAGGAGGTTTGGCTCGAGGCTGCTGACGTAAGTGCCGTCGCCCTGGCGGACCTCCAGGACGCGCAGCTGGGACAGGGCGCGGACCGCCTCGCGGAGCGAGTTGCGAGAGAGGCCGAGCTGGGCTGCGAGCTCGCTCTCCTTGGGCAGCCGGTCCCCAGGCCCCCACGCACCGGACACGATGTGCTCCCGGATCTTGTCGATCGCGCCTTCGGTCACGCGGGGCGTACGGGCCCGACGTCGCGCAAGAGATCGGACGTTCACGGCACCACCCAGCCTGCGCAGGCGTCCGACGACGCGCGGTGGTTGACAAACATCGGAGCTTCAGCATATAGGTAAGTGCTGCAATGGGAGGCCGGCTCGCCGACAAAGTCTGTCTGATCACAGGAGCAGGCTCCGGCATCGGCCAGGCGAGCGCCCGCCTCTTCGCGCGCGAGGGCGCGCGGGTGGTCGTCGCGGACATCGACCTCGAGGCAGCTCGCGGCACGGCCGAGGAGATCGCCGGCTTCGGAGGGGAGGCAGCCGCCGAGCATGTCGACGTGACGCAGCCCGAGGACACGGTCGACCTCGCGCAGCGGGTGGTCGGGCGCTTCGGCCGCATCGACGTGCTTTTCAACAACGCCGGCATCGCCGGAGTGGGGGACGTCCTGGAGACAGAGCCCGACATGTTCGACCGCGTGATGATGGTCAACGTTCGCGGCGTCTACCTGACGACCCGAGCGGTGGTGCCGCACATGATCAGGCAGCGCTCCGGCTCGATCATCAACATGTCTTCCTGCATCGCCGAGATCGGCCTCGCGCGTCGCGTTTCCTATGCCGCGTCCAAGGGCGCCGTCCTGTCGATGACGAAGTCGATGCAGGTGGACCTCGCGCCGCACGGGATCCGCGTCAACGCCTTGCTCCCCGGCACCATCCTCACGCCCTTCGTCGAGCGCTACCTGAAGGCTTCTTACAGCGACCCCGAAGAGGGATTGGCGTCGATCCGCAAGCGACAGCTGACCAGTGAGCTCGGCCGTCCCGAGGACGTGGCCGGCGCTGCCCTGTTCCTTGCCTCTGACGAGTCGAAGTTCATGATGGCATCCGCATTGATCATCGACGGTGGAGTGAGCGGCGCCAAGTAAGTGCGGCTGACACGCCGCGACCGGCTCGTCCTCCTGGCGCCGCTCGCGATCCTGCTGGGTGGCTGGCTGCTCGTGCCTGCGCTGGTCGGGTTGGCGGCCACGCTCACCACCTATTCGCCGCTGTCAACCACGGTCGCGTTCGTGGGCGGGCAGAACTACGGCCGCGTGATCGCGGACCCGCAGTATCGCGCCGCAGTGCGCAACATCGTCATCTTCACGCTGGTGGCGGTGCCGCTCGAGCTGTCGCTCGGGTTTGCCATCGCATACTTGCTGCGGCGTCCGATCTGGGCTCGATCCTGGTGGCGAATTCTCCTGCTCCTGCCATGGCTGGTCAGCCCGATCGCAGGCGGGGTGATGTGGCACTACCTCCTGGGGGGCGCGACCGGCATCCTCGACTTCGGTCTTGGATGGTTGGGCCAGCCCGAGACCGCCTCGCCGATCGGCGACGTGCACCTGGCGCTGCCCACCGCCATCGCGGTGGAGGTCTGGCGGGTGACCCCCTTCGTCACGTTCCTGTTGCTGCCGGGCTTGGCTTCCATTCCGGAGGAGCGATGGGAGCAGGCCACGCTGGCCGGCGCTCCTCTGCACAGGCGCGTGCTCGACATCGCCGTCCCGGAGATGCTGCCGCTGCTGCTGACGGTGGGGATGCTCCTGGTCGGCCTGTCCCTGGGGGCTTTTGACACCGTGCTGATCCTCACGGGCGGGGGTCCAGGCACGGCAACCCTCACGCCCGCCCTCTACAGCTATGACCGGTCGTTCGTGACCAATGATTGGCCCATCGGCGCCGCATCCGCCTGGCTCATCGCCGCCGCCGTGGGGTTGGTCGGCGCCGCTTACGTACAGCTCTCGCGGCGATGGTCGGCTGCGTGAGCGGTCGACGCGAGGCCGCGATTCGCCTGCTCCTGCTGGTGGCGATCACCGCCGGCTTCTTGCTGCCCCTGGCCTGGACAGCGCTCGCGTCGCTGGGCGTGTTGCCCGACAACAGCTCGCGGCCTCCCTCGTGGCGGGGCCGCGCCACGCTGGACCACTTCTCGGAGATCGGCTTGGCCGAGCCGGCCTTCTGGCAGGAGCTGGCCACCAGCACCGTCGCCGCCCTGGTCGCGGCCTGCGTGACGGTGGCTGTCTCGTTTCCCGCTGCGTTTGCGTTGGCGCGATCGCGCTTTCCCGGAAACCGAACACTGACGCAGGCGTTCCTCGTCCTGGCGAGCCTTCCCGCGATGGCCTACGTGATCCCGCTCAGTGACCTCTCGCGGCGGGTCCACCTGATCGACACCTTGGCAGGCGTCACGCTCTCCGAGGCGGCTGTCACCGCGCCGCTCGCCGTCTTTGTGCTCCACGGCTCGCTGGCGCGGCTGACGACGGAATGGGAGGAGGCCGCCGTGATCGATGGCGCGGGTCTCGCGCGCATCCTCGCCCGCGTCGTTCTGCCCGTCGCCGCGCCGAGCGTGGCCGCCACTCTGCTCGTCATGTTCGTGCTCGACTGGAACCTGCTGCTGGTGCCGCTGGTCCTCACGTCGGGCGAGGTCAAGACGATCCCGGTCGCGCTGAGCGACTTCTTCACCTTCGAGCGCGAGCTGGACTGGCCGACCGCGGCGGCCGCGCTGATCGTGTCGCTGGCGCCGCTGGCCGCCCTGGTGGCGCTCTTCCACCAGGCCCTGGAGAGCTTCACCCTGCGGGCCCCGACCAGCACAGACATCGGATGACTAAGGGCCGAACAGGCAACTGGAAGCTTGACAAAGCGGTCCAGAGGGACTAAACATCCCACTATTCATGGCTAACCGCCCCTGGCGGTGGCCAGCGGCTTTCTCAGAATTGATAGAGGGGAGTGAACATGAATCGACACCCGGCGAAAGCCCTGATCCTGGCGGTGGCGGCCGCCGTCCTCGCGGCCTGTTCGAGTGGCGGGACCTCCAATACTTCCTCGACCCAGAACTTCAGCGGCGTGACCGTGCACGTCGTCACCTTCACCGGCCCGCAGATCGCCGAGCCGCTGCAGCGCCGCGCCCCTGACTTCGAAAAGCTGACGGGCGCGAAGATCCAGGTGATCACCGTCCCGTTCTCGGACCTCTACCAGAAGGTCCTGACGGACATGGCCACCAAGACGAACTCATATGACGCGTTCGTGTTCGACCCGCAGTGGCTGGGCGACTACGTCCCTGGCGGCTACCTGGAGGACCTGAGCGACCGCGTGAAGAACGACTCGGCGTTGCAGTGGAACGACATCGCGCCTTTCTTCAGGGACTTCAGCGCCACGTTCAAGGGCAAGGTCTACACGGTCCCCCTCGACGGCGACTTTCAGATGGTCTACTACCGAACCGACCTGCTCCAGAAGGACGGGCTGCAGCCGCCGGCGACCTGGGAGGACTACATCAGCATCGCCCAGCATTTCCAGGGCAAAGACCTGAACGGCGACGGCAAGCCTGACTTCGGCTCCTGCATGGCCATGAAGCGGAGCGCGCAGTCGTACTGGATGTACATCTCCATCGCCGCCGCGTACCTGCAGAGCCAGGGCACCAAGCAGGGTTCCTTCTTCGACACCACCAGTATGCAGCCGCTGTTCAACAATCCCGGCGCCGCGGCTGCCCTCAACGTCTACAAGACACTTTCCAAGCTGGGTCCGCCGGACCAGCTGAACAACGACGTGGGCGACTCGCGCGGGCTCTTCGTCACCGGGCGCTGCGCGCTGTCTCTCGACTGGGGCGACATCGGTCCTCTGGCCGTCGACAAGACGCAGTCTGTGGTCCAGGACAAGGTCGGCGCCGTCATCCTCCCCGGCTCGAAGCGCGTGCTCGACCGGTCCACCATGCAGCTCGCGGACTGCAACTCGACGCTCTGCCCATACGCGACCAACGGCGTGAACCACTCTCCGTACGCGGCGTTCGGCGGATGGTCCGGGGCGATCAACCGTGCGTCCGCCGCCAAGACAAAAGACGCCGCCTACGCATTCCTCTCCTACATGTCGCAGCCGGCCCAGTCGAGCGTCGACGTGACCATTGGCAAGACCGGTTTCAACCCGTACCGCACAACGCACTTCACGAACCTGAAGCCGTGGCTGGACTCGGGCATGAGCGACAAGGCAGCCAAGGACTATCTCGGCGCCATCCAGGCGAGCCTGCAGAGCCCGAACATGGTTCTCGACCTCCGCATCCCGCAGACCGCCTACTACCAACAAACCTCACTCGACACCGCTCTCGCACAGTTCCTTGCGGGTGAGCTCAGCGTCAACCAGACGATGAGTCAGATCACGACGCAATGGAACCAGAAGACAGACGAGGTCGGGCGGCAATCCCAGCTCGACGCCTATAAGGCGAGCCTGAGCGTCACCAAGTAAGCAGCCGAGGGGCGGCGGGGACCTCCCTGCCTCGCCGCCCCAGCCCTGAACCACCTGTGGAAGAAGAGGACCTCTCTAAAGTGAGCGGCTACGTGTCAACGCGCGGCTTGCGTCAGGCTGCCCTGACCTGGCGTCCCATCGGCGCCAGGCTGGACCGCTTCGCCGGCTCGGTGTTCATCCTGCCCGCGGTCATCGTCATCCTCGCCTTCTCGATCTTCCCGCTGCTCGCCTCGCTGTACGTGTCGTTCTCGAGGCTGACCTTTTCGGAGGGCGGCGTGGGGCTGAAGTTCGTCGGCTTCGCCAACTACGCCAAGCTGCTCGTCGGCATCGACCACGTGCATTTCCTGGGCCTGACGGGCGGGACGACCGTTGCCAGCATCGCCTTCCTCGCCGCCGCGTATGCGCTGATTGCATTCCTCCTGTACCGCTACGCCCGCGGACCAAACCTGACGGTGGGCGGCCTGGCGGGCAGGGTTGTCACCGCCATAGTGGCCGGCGCGCTGCTCTGGCTCGTCGCCAACACCGTGCTGACCAGCGGACGCCCAGGCACCCTGGTCGTCACGATCATCTACGTCGGGGTCGACGTCACCGTCCAGTATCTGATCGCCCTCGGCCTGGCATTGCTCGTGGTCCAGCACCTGCCTGGCCGGCGCTTCTTTCGAGTGGTCTTCCTGCTGCCGATGATGATCACGCCGGTCGGCGTCGCGTATCTCTTCCGGATGCTCACCGACACGAGCAAAGGGCCGCTGTATCCGCTGTGGGCGCATTTCGGCCTGACCGACGTCTCCTGGGTGACCAACCCGTGGGGCGCGAGGCTGGCCGTCATGATCGGCGACGTCTGGCAGTGGACGCCGTTCATCTTCATCGTGCTGCTGGCCTCGATCGAGACCTTGCCCCATGAGCTTGTCGAAGCGGCGGTGGTGGATGGAGCGAACCGGCTGCAGGTGTTCTGGAGGATCACGTTTCCGCTGATCCTGCCCGCCACGTCGACCGTGGTCCTGATCCGGCTGATCGAGGGCTTCAAGATCATCGATCTGCCGAACGTGTTGACCAACGGAGGTCCCGGCACGGCAACCGAGTCGCTGACGCTGCACGCCTACACCATCTGGCGCGCCCTCGACATCGGGGGCTCGGCCGCCGTCGCTTACTTGCTGCTGATCGTGGTCACGTTCGTCGGCGTCTCTTATGTCAACCTCTTCCGCCGTCGCGTGACGGCCATGACGTGAGCACCTTGGCAGCCGTCAGGCGGCGCCGCCGGTCTGTATCGAGCACCTCCATCTCCATCCCGATGATGGCCGTCTCATACATCCTGCTGTTCGCGTGGACGTTCGTCGTCCTGTTCCCGCTCTACTGGCTCGCCATCACGTCTCTGAAGACGCCGCTCGCCGTCAACGCCGGCCCCTTCTACATCCCGTGGCGCGACTTCCAGCCCACCCTCGACGCGTGGCACTACATCTTTTTCGACCTGCGTGAAGACACCTTCCGTCCGTACCTGAACACCGTTGTCGTCGGGCTCACCAGCACGACGGTCACTGTGATCCTCGGCTCGATGGCGGCGTACGGCCTGGTGCGAATGCGTTATCGCGTGAGCCTCGGAGCGATCCTCTCGTTCGCGGCCGGGGTCGCGCTGGCGGTCGTCGCAGTGGTGGCGCGCGTGCCGTGGCCGGTCGGCGTCGCGGCCGGGTTCGGCCTGTTCCTGCTCCTGCTCAACACGCTGGCGCGCCGTTCGAAGAGGGCCGTCGGCAACGACGACATCGCCTTCTGGATGATCTCCCAGCGCATGCTGCCCCCGGTCGCCACGGTGATCCCGATCTACATCTTCTTTCAGCAGCTTCAGCTTCTCGACACGTGGCCAGCGCTGATCATCGCCTACGTCGCGTCGCACCTGCCGATCGTCGTCTGGCTGATGCGCGACTACTTCCAGAGCATCCCGCTCGAGCTCGAGGAGAGCGCCGCCATCGACGGCGCTTCGCCGTACCGCATCTTCCGGTCGATCGTGCTGCCGCTGTCCGTACCGGGGCTGGTGGCCACGTTTCTCTTCGTGCTCGTCTTCGCCTGGAACGAGTACCTGATCGCCCTCTTCCTCACGAGTGCCAACGCGCAGACGCTCCCGCTGACCGTGGCGGCGCAGAATGCCACCCGCGGTCCGCAGTGGTGGTACATGTCCGTGCTGATCCTGATCATGATCGGGCCGGTGATCGCGATGGCGATCGCGCTGGAGCGCTTCATCGCCCGTGGCCTCCTCGTTGGCGCGGTCAAGGGCTGACGTGCACCGCATCATCAGCGTCTCGGCGCACGACGTGCGCTTCCCCACGTCGCGCACGCTCGCGGGGTCGGATGCGATGCACACGGCACCCGACTACTCGGCCGCCTACGTGGTACTGAAGACCGAACACGAGGACGGCCTCGAAGGGCATGGACTTGCGTTCACCCTAGGCCGGGGCACCGAGGTGGTGGTGGCCGGGATCAACGCGCTCGCGCCCATCGTCGTCGGTCGGACCCTGGAGTCCATCACCGCTGACATGAAGGGTTTCTGGCGCGCGGTGACGGGTGAGCAGCAGCTGCGGTGGCTTGGGCCGGAGAAGGGCGCGATCCACCTTGCTTCTGCCGCGCTGATCAACGCGGTGTGGGACCTGTATGCGAAGGTCGAGGGCAAGCCGCTGTGGAAGCTGCTCGTCGACATGAGCCCAGAGCAGCTGGTCGCGTGCATCGACTTCCGGTACATCAACGACGCCCTGACGGCTGATGAAGCGCTGGCCGTCCTCCAGCGGATGGCGCCGGCTCGAGCCAGGCGTGAGTCCGAGATTCTCCACGCCGGGTACCCGGCGTACACGACGTCAGCCGGCTGGCTCGGATACTCCGACGAAAAGCTGCGGACCCTGTGCCGCGAGGCGGTCGCGGAGGGGTGGACACACGTCAAGCTGAAGGTGGGGCAGCGGATCGAAGACGATGTGCGTCGCGCGCGCATCGTGCGCGAGGAGATCGGGCCGGACCGCCACCTGATGATGGACGCCAACCAGGTGTGGGACGTCGGCGACGCGATCGCCAACGTGCGGCGACTGTCCGAGTTCGAGCCTTACTGGATCGAGGAGCCGACGAGCCCGGATGACGTGCTGGGCCACGCCACGATCGCGCGCGCCGTGGCGCCGATCAAGGTCGCGACCGGCGAACACTGCCAGAACCGGGTCATCTTCAAGCAGCTGTTTCAGGCCGAGGCCATCGGCTTCTGCCAGCTCGACGCGTGCCGGCTCGGGGGCCTGAACGAGGTTCTGGCCGTTCTCCTGCTGGCCGCCAAGTACGGTGTGCCTGTCTGTCCGCACGCGGGAGGAGTCGGACTGTGTGAGTACGTGCAGCACATCTCGATCTTCGACTACATCGCCGTCAGCGGCTCGCTCGAGAACCGCGTCCTGGAATATGTCGAGCATCTGCACGAGCACTTTGTCGACCCGGTCGTCGTCCGCGACGGCTGCTACATCGCCCCGACGGCGCCGGGCTACAGCATCACGCTGCGCCCGGAGTCCCTACGCGAGTACGAGTTTCCTTCCGGAGCGGCCTGGATGGGAGTCGCATCGACTCTCTAGCCCGGGTTGGCGGCGCCGTCTTCGTCAGCCGCGACGGCGAGTGGCACCGGCTTCGCGCCGGACAGTCCCTGGACCAGCTGCTGAGCCTCTCGGTCGAAGAGCTGCGGGGGCTCCTTGACCGGGACCTGGTCCGCGCGGCGCTCCCGCAACACTTCCAGATCGAAGCACCGGTCGAAAGCCAGGAGGTCTGGGCGGCCGGCGTCACATACCGGCGAAGCCTGGAGGCGCGGACGGACGAAGCTGTCAGCGCCGACCCTTACGACCGCGTGTACAGCGCGGAGCGCCCAGAGCTCTTCTTCAAGGCCACGGCGAACCGCGTGCGCGGGCCCGGCGAGGCGGTCTTCATCCGCTCCGACTCGACCTGGGACGTGCCTGAGCCCGAGCTGGCGGTGGTTTGCAACAGCCGCATGGAGGTGGTCGGCTACACCATCGGCAATGACGTCAGCTCCCGCAGCATCGAAGGTGAGAACCCGCTCTACCTGCCGCAGGCCAAGGTTTTCGACGGATGCTGCGCCCTCGGTCCCGCGGTGGCCGTGGCCTGGGACTTCTCGCCGGCGGACAGGGCCATCGAGCTGCAGATCAGCCGCGGCGGCTCGGTCGTCTTCCGCGCCGCAGCCTCGACGTCGGCGATTCAGAGACCCATCCCGCAGCTCATCGAGTACCTCGGCCGCGACCAGCGATTCGACGCCGGCTGCATCCTGCTCACCGGCACCGGAATCGTGCCGCCCTCGGAGTTCACCCTGGAGGACGGCGACGTGGTCAGCATCCGGATCGACGGCATCGGCGAGCTAGTAAACCCGGTCCGCAGGCACCCCGTTTAAGCTGGCCACGTCATGGCCGACGAAGACGGAGGGCTGATCGATTTCTATCCGTACCGCAACCGGTTTCCGACCTACCACCGGCTACAGCCTGAGGGGCGCGATCGCCAGAGCATCCTGGACGAGCTCGCAACCATGGCGGCGGAGGAGGACCGGATCGCCGACCGCGGACGCGTATCCGGGTCGATCTACCACGGCGGGCGCGACCACTACGCCTTCCTGACCGAGGCGTTCCGCCTCTTCGCTCACGCCAACGTGCTGCAGCGCGACATGTATCCCAGCGCCACCAAGCTGGAGGCGGAGATCGTGGCCATGACGGCGGCGATGCTGCACGGAGACGACAAGGTGTGCGGGGTCGTCACGTTCGGCGGCACCGAGAGCCTGATCGACCCGATGCTTGCGTACCGCGATCGCGGCCGCATCGAGAAGGGGATCACGGAACCAGAGGTGATCGTCCCCGTCACGGCGCACGTCGCGCTCGACAAGGCGGCCCACCTCCTCGGCATCAAGCTGCTGAAGGCGCCGCTCGCCGAAGACTGGCGGGTCGACGTCGAGTGGGTGCGACGGCACGTGACGCCCAACACGGTCGCCATCGTCGGCTCCGCGCCGAACTACGCGCATGGCGTGATCGATCCCATCGAACAGCTGGCGGACATCGCAAGCGAGCGAGGCATCGGCCTGCACGTCGACGGATGCCTGGGCGGCTTCATCCTGCCGTGGGGCGAAAGGCTCGGCCATCCCGTACCGCGCTTCGACTTCCGGGTGCCTGGCGTCACGTCGCTGTCCGCGGACACGCACAAGTACGGCTACGCGCTGAAAGGGACGAGCGTGCTGCTGTACCGCGACGCCGCGCTGCGCAAGTACCAGTACTTCACCAACCCGGACTGGCCAGGCGGAATCTATTTTTCGCCCGGCCTTTCGGGCAGTCGCTCCGGCGGGCTGGTGGCGGCTACGTGGGCGGCGATGGTCAGCCTGGGCGAAGGCAGCTACGTCGAGATCGCGCGCGACATCTTCCGGACCGCTGCCGCCATTCGCGACGGGGTCGCGTCAATGCCTGAGCTCGAGGTCATCGGCGACCCAACCTTCCTCGTGGCCTTCCGCTCGCCCGAGCTGAACATCTATCACGTCAACGACAGGCTCATCGAGAAAGGGTGGCGGCTCAATGCGCTGCAGCTGCCGCCGGCGCTGCACTTTTGCGTCACGCGGCCCAACACCGCGCCTGGTGTGGCGGAGGCGTTCGTCGCGGACTTGCACAAGGCCGTCGAGTACGCGAAGCATCCGGCGCGTGAGGAGCCGAAGAGCGGCGCGCTGTACGGGCTGGGCGGCACGCCGGAGGGCAACGATGTGCTGAACACGCTCTTCACCGCCGCCCTCGATGCCATGTACGAGGTCGCGCCAAAGGACGGACGTGGCTGAGCCCTGGTTCCTGGCCATCGACCTGGGCACCGGCGGCCCGAAGGTCGGCGCCGTGTCGCTGGAGGGCGTTCTTCTGGCGCACGCCATGTCCCCGGTGCGCACGCGGTACCTGCAGGGCGGCGGCGCAGTGCAGGATCCAAGCGAGTGGTGGGAGCGGATCCAGGAGGGAGTCCGCGCCACGCTGGCCTCGAGCGCGGTCGACGCGGCGCAGCTCGAGGGCGTCGGCATCACCGGCCAGTGGGGGTCGACGGTGCCTGTGGGCAATGGTGGACAAGCGCTGGGCGACTGCATGCTGTGGGCCGACACGCGAGGCGGTCGCTTCTCGGCCCGGGTCGTGGGGGGTCTCGTCTCGCTGTTCGGCTACTCGCCGGCCAGCATCCTGCGCTGGGTCCAGCTGACGGGCGGCGCGCCCTCGCCCAACGGCGCGGATCCGCTCGGCCACGAGCTCTACATGCGCAACTGCGAGCCAGAGCTTTATGCGAAAACGGAGACGATGCTCGAGCCCGTCGACTACATCGGGCTCCGATTGACCGGGCGAGCGGTGGCGACTCCTGCTTCGATGATCCTGTCCTGGCTGACCGACAACCGTCCGGGCGCCAGCCCGGCGTACATCCCCGAGCTCGTCCGGCGATCGACCCGAGCAGCCGAAAAGCTGCCTGAGCTCGTGGCGACCGGGAGCGTCGTCGGCGAGGTGCTGCCTGAGGTCGCGTCGGAGCTCGGCATCCCGCAGGTCCCGGTGGTCGCGGGCGTTCCCGACCTGCACACGTCATACCTCGGCTCCGGCGCTGTCGAGCCGTTCGAGGCGCATCTCACCATCAGCACCACCGCCTGGATCGCGTGCGAGGTGGCCTTCAAGCGCACGGACGTGCTGCACCAGATGGCGAGCGTGCCGGGCGTCCGTCCAGGCGCGTATCTCGTCGCCAACAACCATGAAACCGCGGGCCTCTGCCTGAAGTGGATGCGAGACGCACTGGCGCTGGAAGGCGGTTATGGAGAGCTGTGCCGGCTGGCCGAGACCGCGCCCGCCGGGTCGGGCGGCGTGATCTTCACGCCCTGGCTCAACGGCGAGCGGACCCCGGTCGAGGACCGTACGCTCCGTGCGGCATTCATCAACGTCTCGCTCGACACGGGCCGCGCGCACCTGGTCCGCGCCGTGCTCGAGGGGGTTGCGTTCAACGCGCGGTGGCTGCTCGATGCGGTGGAGAAGTTCGTCCGCCGGCCGCTGCCCGTGTTGCGCATCCTCGGCGGCGGGGCGCAGTCGGACCTGTGGTGCCAGATCCACGCCGACATCCTCGAACGGCGGATCGAGCGCGTCGCCGATCCGATGCACGCCAGCGTGCGGGGAGCGGGGCTCTTCGCCGCCATGTCGCTGGGCAAGCTGTCGCTGGGTGAGGTGCGCGGGCTCGTTCGTGTCACCGATGTTTTCGAGCCTTCTGCGAATGCCCGCAACGTCTACGCGCCGATGTACCAGGAGTTCAAGGGTCTCTACGGCCGGCTCCATGCCACCTACGCTCGCTTGAATCGATGACGACGCAGGTGGCGGTCCCGGCTCGCGTCGCGACGACGCGCTGGGCGGTGCTGGGCAGCTACGCGCTGCTGGCCGCGAGCACGCAGCTGCTGTGGCTCACCTTTGCCGCCGTCGACACGCGGACGGCGCGTGTGATGCACGTCGACGTCGGCCTGGTCGGCGACCTGGCGGCGGTGTTCCCGTTCGTCTACATCGTGCTGGCGCTGCCGGCCGGCCGCTGGCTGGACCGCCGATTCGGCCACGCGCTGGCGACCGGCGCAGTGCTGACCGGCCTCGGCGCGCTGCTGCGCGTCTTCGCACCGGACTCCTTTGTGTGGCAGATGGGTGGGCAGGTCGTGATCTCGGCCGGCCAGCCGCTCGTCCTGAACAGCATCAACAAGGTCGCCGGGCGTTACTTCGCCCCGCACGAGCGCGCGACCGCGATCTCGATCGGCACCGCGGCATTGTTCGTCGGCATCCTCGCCGCCGTACTCATGGCCGGCCCGCTGTTCGATGCGGGTGGGCTTCCGCTGCTCCTGGCAGTCCAGGCGGCCGTGGCGTTGGTGTCGGCGACCGCCGTGCTCATCGCGCTGCGGACGCCACCCGCGTTTGCCGACGATCCTGCAGCCGCGGTGAGCCTCAGGTGGCTGCTCCACGACCGGTTCATGTGGACGCTCGCAGCGCTGGTGTTCCTGGGCATGGGGACGTACAACGCGGTGGCGACCTGGCTGCAGCCGATACTCGATCGCTTCGGCGAAGGCGACTCGGCGGGCAGCCTGATCGCCGCGTTGACGCTGGCCGGAGTGCTAGGCGCCGCGGTGCTGCCGACCGCTGCCGCCCGCACCGGCCGGCGCCGGCGCCTGCTGGTGGTGGCGCTGGCCGTCAGCGCGGCGTCGTTCGTGATCGTCGCCGTGGTGCACAACGTCCTGCTGCAGGGCGCGACGCTCTTCGTCGCCGGCTTCGTCCTCCTGGCCGCGCTGCCTGTCGTGCTGGACTGGTCAGACGTTCACGCGGGGCCGGAACGGCAGGGGGCCGCCGTCGGCTTCCTGATGATGGCCGGCAACCTGGGCGGGCTCGTGCTGGTGCTGGTCATTCAGTCGGTGATCGGCAGCTCCTACCTGGCGCTGGGGGCGCTCGCGGCGATCACTCTGCTCGGGCTGCCGGTTGCGCTGCGGCTGCCCGCCCGCGACCGGCAAGCCTGACGAGGACCGACGACGCGGCGATGCTGACGACCACAGCGCCGATGAGGCCGGCGCTGACCACCTTCGTGACCAGTCCGGCGCCCAGGGCGAGCGCGCCAAGCACGTAGCTGAACTCGCCGACCTGGCCGAGCCCGACGGCCAGCTGGACGGGTCTCGCGCCGAGCTTGCCGATCCTCGCGATGGCCCACACGACGCCGCTTTTGGCCACCACGACCAGGACCAGGAAGAGGACGAGCCACGGCAGGGCGCCCGGCACCGCGCCCGGGTCGATCACCGTGCCGAGGGCGACGAAGAACATGACGGCGAACACGTCGCGAAACGGGAGCAATCGCTGGCGCGCCTCGGCGGCGACGTCGCTCTCCGTGATGGCGAGGCCGGCCACGAAGGCGGCGAGCGCGAGGGGGATGCCGAAGAACTTCGAGCCAACGCCCGCCACCAGCAGACCTCCCGCCACCGAGACGAGAAGGAAGAGGTCGTGCTCGGTCTGCAGGCGTCGCAGCAGCCACGGGAGGGCGAAGGCAGCGGCCGCGGCGAGCACCACGAACACGAGCACGCCGCCCGCGGCCGCCAGCGCGGAACGGCCGCCTAGGCCGATGACGACCAGCAGCACGAGCGCCGACCCGACGCCGACCAGGTCCTGGATCACGCTCCAGCCCAGGAGGATCTCATCCGTCGCTCGGTCGGTCGTGCGGCTCTTGCTGCGGGTGATGTTGACCACGACCACGCTCGATGACATCGCGATCGAGAGCCCGATCAATGCGGCGCCCGCGACCGGGATGCCGGCAATCGCGCAAGCCACGGCGCTCACCACCCACGTGATCGCGACCTGGAGTGGGGAGGACAGGAGGAGCCGGCGCCTTTCCCGCGCCAGGCGCAGCGGGTTGATCTCGATGCCGACCTCGAAGAGCAGGAGCACGACGCCGACGTCGGCGAGGATGGACAGCTGCTCGCGGTTGGCGACGTAGCCCGGCGTGAACGGCGAGACCACGACGCCCACCGCGAGGTAACCGACGACGGCGGGCAGGCCCACGCTTCGCGCCGCGTATCCGGCGAGTGCGGCCAGCAGCAGAAGAAGGCCGAGATCGAGGACGGCCGGAGCGGTGTGATCCACTCACGGGAGGATAGGGTTGTCCGGCCCGCTCCTACTTGTTCTTTTCGTCCCCCGTGGGTCCGGCCAGCTTCCAGCCGCTCTGCCACGGCCACTTGTGCTTGACCTGCAGGTGGGTGTTCAGCACGGCCAGCGCCTCGAGCGCTCGCGACATGCTCAGCGGGCCCGCGTCGATGGGACGGAAGCCCACCGACTCCACGAAGTCGAGCGCCTTGCGCTTCGACGCCTCGTGGTCGCCGGCGACGAATCCGTCGAGGCGCGTGCCGTCCACCTTGGGGTCGGCCTGCCTCGATGCAAACGCGTAGTTGAAAGCCTTGACGACGTGGGCCTTCGGCGCTTTCTGCTGGATGTGCTCGGCCATCGAGGTGCCGTCGAGCGTCTTCGCCGGGTCCTGCATGTCGACGCGATTGGTGACGTCGATGATGACCTTCCCATCCAGGTCGTTGGAGAGCTCGAACAGCAGGTCATCCACCTTGTCGGCCGGCACCGCGAGGACGACCAGCTCCGAGTCCCGCACCGCTTCCTTGGGCGTGTCCGCCGCCTGCGCGTTCGTGGCCTTGGCCGCCTGCTCGGCCTTCTGCGGATCGCGAGAGGCGATCGTCACCTCGTGTCCGGCGCGGGTGGCCGACGAGGCCAGCGCCTTGCCCACGTTGCCGGAGCCGATGATCGCTACCTTCATGGCGTTTCCCCCAGCCCTTATTCACGTTCACAATACCTGCCGCGATGGACCTGACCAAATGGAGGGGCGCCCGTCCGCCGCGGCGAGAGCCGCTTGACGGTGACACAGTTCGCCTCGAGCCGCTCGACGCCGACCGGCATGGGGACGACCTGTTCGCCGCCGGCCAGGGCGCGGAGGAGACGTGGCGGTACCTGCCCTACGGACCGTTTGCGAGCCGAGACGACTTCCAGAGGTGGCTGGAGCGTCACGCGTCGACGAGCGACCCACTCGCTTTCGCCATCCTCGACCGCTCGGCCGGCGCCGCGCGTGGCATCGCGACTTTCATGAGCATCGTGCCGGAGCATGGCGTGATCGAGATCGGACACATCTGGCTCTCGCCTCAGCTGCAGCGGACGCGCCAGGCGACGGAGGCGATCTTCGTCATGTCCCGGCACGCCTTCGAAGATCTAGGCAATCGCCGGCTGGAGTGGAAGTGCGACGCCGCCAACGAGCCGTCGCGGCGGGCCGCCGAACGATTTGGGTTCGTGTTCGAGGGCGTGTTCCGCCAGCATCGAGTGATCAAAGGACGGAATCGCGACACGGCGTGGTACTCGATCATCGACTCGGAGTGGCCGTCGCGCCGTGCGGCCTTCGAGGGGTGGCTTGCGCCGGCGAACTTCGACGAGGCCGGCCGCCAGCGACGCTCGCTCGCCGAGGTTCGGTCAGGGCTAACCTTGCGTTCATGAGCGACTCCGAGCCGATCTCGCGACGCGCGCAGAGCGCGTTCGCCTCCTCATCCGGCGTGTTCCGCTTCTTGATGAGCCCTCGCGACCTCAGTCATCCTGAGGCATGCGACTTCCTCGCCGGCAATCCGCAGGAGATCGCGATGCCGGAGTACGTACGCAGCATTCAGCGCGCGCTCGAGCCTGACTCGCCGTCGTATTACGCATACGGTCCACCCTGGCGCGGTGCGGTCGAAGCCGTGGCCGCGGCGCTTTCTGTCCGGCTGGGGCTGGAGCTCGACCCCGACGACCTGTTCCTCACGCGAGGTGCGGCGTCTGGCCTGTTCCTCGCGTTACGGACGGTCGTCGACCCAGGCGACCATGTAATCGCGTTTTCCCCGCCCTGGTTCTTCTACGAAGCCATGATCCTCGGCGAGTCAGCCCAGATGTCAAGGGT
>Ga0070698_100003115_pt1 | contig 18284 bp, 15 predicted proteins | sample KBSK1502metaG_FD_65477 | JGI IMG/M metagenome (GOLD analysis project Ga0070698, IMG submission 65477) | Corn, switchgrass and miscanthus rhizosphere microbial communities from Kellogg Biological Station, Michigan, USA - KBS K1-50-2 metaG | ecosystem: Host-associated > Plants > Roots >...
TTCCGTTTTCTACCACGCGCGGGCGATGCCGAGCGTCCGCTTCCCCACGAATAGCGCGCCTGCCGATGGTTCGGGCTGGCATGCCGATTGGACTGGCCACGGTGACGTGCCAGCGGGAACCTGGCGACTTATCGCGGGTCAGCAAGCACGCTGCCGGCCCTCATTCTGGTCAACGAACAGATGAAACGCACTCGCCGTCTTCGCCGCTTTCTGAGGCTTGCCGTGCGGTGGAATCGTTTCGTCCACTCCACTCATTCATTCGACACCGGCTCATCGCGGCGACGCGGTGATTGCTGGCCTGGCCAAGCCGGAAACCGTCAGCAGCAGCCACACCCCACGAAGAACTCGTCGATGATTTCGCGCAGTTCCTGTACGCTGGCGGCGCTGTTCACGCGCACGCGGAGCTGTGACCCATGCTCGAACCCCTTGGAGTACCAGGAGCATAGCGCGCGCAACTTGTTGATGACCCAGCGCTCTCGGCCTCGCGCTACGTGCTCGCCATTCTGATTGGCTTCGGCGCCAGGCGCCAGATGCCGGAATCCGTCTCCCTCGTTGACGCGTTCGTTTACGAGCAGATCGATATAGTCGAGCAGGAACTCGCCGCGTTCGCGAAGGGTCACTTCCCGCGGGGCTCGCCCGCTCACGATGTCGGCGGCCTGGGCGAGCACCCACGGGTTGCGCAGCACTCCTCGCCCGACGAGAACGCCGCTGACGCCCGACCGGAGGCGATCGACGATTTGCTGCGGCTCGATGCAGTCTCCGCTGCCCAGCACCGGGATGCTCAGCTCCTCCGCGACGCCGGACACGAGCGCCCAATCCGCGGATCCGCTGTACGACTGTTCTGCGGTGCGGCCGTGGATCGTGACGGCGGCGGCGCCGGCATCCTGCACCATCCTCGCGAGGTCCGGCGCGTTGCGCGATTGATCGTTCCAGCCCGCGCGCATTTTCACGGTCACTGGAATCTTCACCGCCTTCGCCATTGCGTTGATGACCGCGGCCGCGTGATGCGGCTCCCGCATCAGGCTGCACCCGGCGTGATGCTTCGCGATCTTCGGCACGGGACAGCCCATGTTCACGTCGACGATATCGGCGCCCATGCCCTCCACGATCTGGGCGGCCGCCGCCATCTTGTCGGGATCGCCGCCGAAGATCTGAATCGAGACCGGACGCTCCTCCTCGGTGAACTCGGCGTATTCGAGCGTGCGATCGATTCCACGCACGAGGCCCTCCGACGACACCATCTCGGTGACGACAAGGCCGCATCCACCCTGCCGCTTCACCAGGCGGCGAAAGGCGGTGTCGGTCATCCCCGCCATGGGCGCAACGACGAATGGCGAGGGAAGCGTGACGTTGCCGATTTTCATTCGATGCCCGGTGGTCTTCGAGTTTTCGTGGCGTTCAGTACGCCTTGACGTCGGCGGCGTCGACTTCGACGCTGACGGCCTGACCGATCAGGTCCACCGACAGGACGAGACGCGCGTGTGCGCCTTTGCGCATGAGGCGGCCGATCACACCCTTGAGCGGTCCGTGCACGACCTCCACCATCATGCCCTCGCGGATCATCGGGCACGGGTCGTACGCGAGCTCGCTCTCGATCAGCACGCGGATGGCGTCGATTTCGTGCTCGGGAATCGGTGCGGGCTCGCCCTCAAACGAGATGATGTTGACGACGCCCGCGCACTTCAGGATGGGGAGACGCTCGCGGAGATTGAAGCGGGCAAAGCAGTACCCGGGAAAAAGTGGCCAGTCGATTTTCTTCTTACGATCCTTCCACCGGCTCCAGCGTGTGACCGTCGGCAGGAACGACTCGATGTGCTTCTGCTCGAGCTGTTCGCGGACGACCTGCTCGTGCCGCGACCGTGTCCACAGCGCGTACCAGCGAACGTCCTGCTCGGAGACGCGCGTGACGCCGGTGCCGCCGGGCTCGATCGTCGAATCGTGATTCATCGGCCGAATCAGCTTTTGGCCGGTGCCGGCTGCTCCGCCTCGAGCGCCTTCTGCCGCTCGGCCAGCGCCTGTTCGTACGCCTTCTTCAGCTCGTCGTTCCTCCACGTAATGGTCGCCGCGCTGCGGAGCTTGTCGAGGTACTTCTGCGTTTCGCCTCGCCGCTTCTGCTCGGCAATCTTGTCGCCGATGTCGGAACGAGCCTCGTCGAACGTTTTTACCTTCGTCTCGGAGCGCGACTCGAGGAAGAGAATCTGGTATCCGCGCTGCGTGCGGATGACTTCGGAGGTTTCGCCGGGCTTGATGCTCTCGAGGACCTTCTGAAGCGCGGGCGCGAGCTCGTCGATGTTGATCGGGCCGATCAACCCTCCATTGGCCTTTGATGACGCGTCGGACACCTCGCCGGCCATGCGCGCGAAGGGTTCGCCGCCAAGCAGCCGATGCCGGATATCCTCGGCCTTCGCTTTCGCGGCTTCGTCCTGCGCCACGTTGATGCCGCGATCCGACGTGGGTACCGTGATCAGAATCTCCCTGAGCATGAGCGATGAGGGCGTCGTGAATTCCTGTTTGTGCGCGTCGTAGTACGCGTGCGCCTCGTCTTCGGTCACGCTGATTTTCGCGAGCACCTCGTTCTGCTGCACCCGCGTCTCCAGCATGTTCTTTTCAAGCTGCCGGCGCAGATCGGCAAGGGTCATCCCCTCCTGCTTCAGCGCCTCCTGGAACTTGGCCTCATCATCGATGTTGTTGTCCTTCTTGATGTTGTCGAGGACGCTCTTGAACTGTTCGTCGGTCATCGTGTAGCCGAGCTCGCGACCGCGCTGTACGAGCAGCAGCTCGTCAACGGCGTTGAGAATCAACTGCGGCGTGCTCGCCGCAACGGCCTTCTGAAGCTCTGGGCTGTCGGACGTGACGTTCTGGAGGTCGGGGCGCTGGCGCAGGAATTCGACCTGGAGTCGTTCGAAATCGCCTTTGGTGACGATGTCGCCGTTCACCTTGACGAGCACCTGTTCGAGAATCTCCGCCCGCAGCGGGGAGGAGGCAATGAGCGCTGCCAGAAGGCCGGCGACGACCGTGAATTTCTTCATCATTTGCAATTCCTTGGAATTCCTCATCTTAGCAACGTCAACGAGGTCCCGCCAGCGCGGCGAGGAGCGTTTCGAGCCGCGAGAACATCCCGCCCTCGGCGCGGGGATCCTGGCGGGGTTTGCGAAGGATTTCTTCCTTTGTAAACCCTGACGTCACCTGGCCGGTGGTCGCACGCGCGGTCCACCAGCTGGTTTCCCTGGGGGCGCCCGCCTGTCCGCCTCTACGCGGGTAGGGGGGACGGTCATAAGACGTCGGGAGGGCCGCGGGCGTCTTTGGCCTATCCGTCGCGGCGTCCAGCTCCAGCTTCAGCGACACTGGAGGCACCAGGATGGCGCCCGGCCACTCGTGCACCACCTTCACGAGGCGGAGCGGATCCATCTTCGCCTGCGGCCTGAATTTGATGACGGCCAGCCGGCCCTCCCGGTCGATGGTCTCGATTCCCAGCCGGTCGGCCATGATGCGAATGCGCCCGTATTCGGCAAGATTCAGCACTGAGGCGGTGGGGGGACCGTAGCGATCGGCAATTTCGTCGAGCGTCGCCTCGAGCTCGGTCTCGGTGCGCGTCGCCGCGACCTTGCGATAGACCATCAACCGCTGGTTCATGTCGGGGATGTAGCCCTCGTCTATCTTGAGGTCGACTCCAAGATTGACCGTCGCGCGCACGTCGTCCTCGAGCTCTTCGCCCTTCAGCTCGCGGACAGTCTCCTCGAGCAGCTTCATGTACATTTCGAAGCCGACCGCGTCGATCTGGCCGCTCTGCTCGCCGCCAAGGAGATTGCCGGCGCCGCGAATCTCCAGATCGAGCGCCGCGACGCGGAACCCGCTGCCGAGGTCGCTGAATTCCTTGATCGCCGCCAGCCGTTTCCGCGCGACGGGCGACAACGATTCCTGCGGCGGAATCAATAGATAGGCATATGCCGGGCGATCCGACCGGCCGACGCGACCGCGCAGCTGATAGAGCTGCGACAGGCCGTACCTGTCGGCACGGTTGATGATGATCGTGTTCGCATTCGGGATATCGAGTCCGTTCTCGACGATCGTCGTCGCGAGCAGGATGTCGAACCTGCGCTCCACAAACCCCAGCATCGCCTTCTCGAGCTCGTCTTCTCCCATTTGTCCATGGCCGATGACGATCTTCGCTTCCGGGACCAGACGCTGCAGCAGGTTACCGATCGAGAAGATCGATTCGACGCGATTGTGGACGAAATAGATCTGGCCCCCGCGTGCGAGCTCGTTCCTCACCGCACGCTCGATCACGGGCGCATCGAATTTCACGACATTGGTCTGGATGGATAGACGATCCTTCGGGGGCGTCTCGATGATCGACATGTCGCGGATACCCACGAGCGACATGTTCAGCGTCCGCGGAATGGGCGTCGCGGTCATTGTCAGCACGTCGACGCGCTTGCGCATCTGTTTGATGCGCTCCTTGTGCGCGACGCCGAACCGCTGCTCCTCGTCGACGATGAGCAGGCCGAGATCCTTGAAGAGAAGGTCCTTCGACAGCAGGCGATGTGTGCCGACGATGATGTCGATCCTGCCGGAGGCGACACCGGCGATGATGTCGTTCGTTTCCTGCTTCGTCCGGAAGCGGCTCACCATGTCGATCGTCACAGGGAATCCCGCAAACCGGTCGCGCAGCGTCTTCGCGTGCTGAAACGCCAGAATCGTGGTCGGCGCGAGGAGCGCCACCTGTTTGCCGTCCATGACGGCCTTGAACGCCGCGCGCATCGCGACCTCCGTCTTGCCGTAGCCGACATCGCCGCACAGCAGGCGATCCATCGGTGTGGCTGTCTCCATGTCGCGCTTGATGTCCGTGATGGCGGTGACCTGGTCGGGGGTCAGCACGTACGGAAAGGCGTCCTCGAACTCCTCCTGCCAGTGCGTGTCGGGTGAGAATGCGTGTCCCGGTACTGCCTTTCGCTGGGCGTAGAGCTTCAGCAGCTCCTCGGCCATGTCGCGCATCGCCTTCTTGACGCGCGTCTTGGCCTTTTCCCACGTCGTGCCGCCAAGGCGATCGAGCGCGGGACGACTGCCGCCCGTGTATTTCTGAATGAGGTCGAGCCGCTCGACGGGAACAAAGAGCTTGTCGTCGCCGTGATAGCGGAGCTCGAGAAACTCGTGTGTGCCTTCGGTGCTGCCGCGAACACCGATCTGCTTGAGACCGACGAACTCACCGATGCCGTGATCGACGTGTACAACAAGATCGCCGACTTTCAGATCCCGCAGGTCGGAGAGGAACGTCTTCGCCAGATTGCGCCGTTTCTCCGGCGCGCGGCGTTCTTCTTCGAAGACGTCGGCCTCGGCGTACACCTGCAGGCCCGCATCTGCCAGCCGGAAGCCACGCGAAAGCGATCCGACCGCCACGAGCACCGCTGCAGCGTGCGCATCCTCGGCGCGCTCGACCGGAATGGCGACGATCTCGTATTCCTGGAGGATCTCGATCGTGCGCTCGGCTCGGCCATGGCTGTCGGCAATGAACAGGATCGTGTCGCCGCGCGCGCGCGCCTGGCGGACCTCCGTGATCCAATCATTGACGCGGCCCCGGAACTCCATCGCGGGCTGGCACCGCACCTGTCGAACCGCAACGGTTTCGTCGAGCGCGAGCTCCTCGAGGCGTGGCGCCGGACCGAGGCGCGTATCCAGATCGTCCCAGGCGACGTAGGCCTGATCGGGCGGCGCCGCCACGACGTGCCCACGCGCCGCCGCATCGTCGTAGCTCGACGCGAGCTGCTCACGGACCTTTTGTGCCTGCTCCTTGACCTGTTCCTGCTCGGACACCAGCAACCGCAGGCCGCGCGAAGCGGAAAGAAAATCAAAGACAGGGAGCGAATCGTCTTCTGCTTCGAATCGCTCGCGAACCGGAACGATCAAAAGTTGATCGGTGACGCTCGTCGAGCGCTGCGTAGCCGGGTCGAACCGCCGGAGCGATTCGACCATGTCACCGACGAACTCAATCCGGACGGGCTCGGCGTCACCGGCGAGGAATACGTCGACGATGCCCCCGCGGATGGCAAACGAGCCGTGCTCGTCGACGGGATCCTCGCGGGTGAAGCCGGCGTCAACGAGCAGATCCGCGAGTTGCTGCGGATCGATTTCGGTGCCCGATCGAATGTTGAGCGAGGCGCTGAGCAGTCGCTCGGGACGGCTGACGCGGGGCAGGAGGGCGGCGGCTGAGGCGACAATCAGGCGCGCCGTGCCGGTAGCGGCACCATGCAATGCCCGCGCACGCGCGGCCGACACCCGGAAGTGAGGCGTCATGCCCCGGTAGGGATCGACCTGGAGCGACGGCAGCGGCAGTACCGCGCGTTCAACATCGGCGTCCGACGCCCCCTCGAGCGCGCCGTAGAAGAACCGGGCGTCGGCCGTCGTCTGATCTACGTCTTTGTCCGTTGGCACGACCAGGACCGTGATTCCGGAGACGGCCCGCGCCGCAAACGCGGCTGCAAACGCCTTTGCGGCCGGAGTGAGGCCGGCAACAACAGGAGAGGGTCTATCAAGCGCCGCCTTGGCGGATGCCTGGCTGAAAAGGGCGCGAAGGGTGAGTGAGGTTGCCGTGGTCATCTGGGGTACATGCGGACGGCCCACCGCAGCGTGCAAGGGCCGGGTGAGCAAGCAACCCCCATTGTCCCATGGGGAGACAGCCTTGTCAGGCTACCGGGCGAACGCCTTCACTTTCCTGATCAGGTCGGTCGTCGAATAGCCGGGCGCCAGGTCCATGCGAACCACGCGGCCCCCGCGTGCTTCGACCGTATCGCGCCCAACAATGTGGTCCGGTCCCCAATCCGCGCCTTTGACGAGCACGTCCGGCTGAAGACGCCTGATAATCGCGTCCGGCGTCTGCTCGTCAAAGATAGCGACCGCGTCCACGCACTCCAGCGCAAGCAGAACTTCCGCCCGCTCCCCGGCCGGCGTTATCGGTCGCCCGGGTCCCTTGATCGCGCGGACCGAGCGATCCGAGTTCACGCCAACGATTAACGCATCGCCGAGGCGCCGGGCGTCGCGCAGGTAACGCACGTGGCCAGGATGAAGCAGATCGAACACACCGTTGGTGAATACAACGATTGCGCCTCGCCCCCGGACGCGTTCGGCGAGCTCCGCCGCCTGGTCAATGGAATAAATCGCAGGAGTGCCGCTGCTGGTCATAAGCCGGTGATGCGAATTCCACCCGAAAACGACCATCGGTGCGGTGGGCGGAAAATGCCGGCCTCCTTCAACGTCGACTTGACGCGAAACGTATACAGCAGCCGGTGATAGTCGTACGGCGTGCCGTTCTGCCGGTGGACGGCGACATCGAGCTTGTAGGTCCCTTCAACCAGATCGAGCCTGTCGATCACGAAGCGCACCTCCCCGTCACCGGAGAGCTCACCGGCGGTGGCACCCTCGATCAACGTGTTGGTGCCGTAGCAGCAGACGCCGTCGGCGTTGAAGATGCCTACGCCGAATGCGAAATCACTGACCGACTGATTCGCGCGAACGCGCAACCGGATCTCGACACCCTCGCCTGATTGAAACATGTGGGAAGAATCCCCGCTCGCGCCCACAAGATCCACAGATGTGATTTCCACCTCGCGCGAGCCCCATCGGCCTTCGGAGGCCTTGAACATGTCCGAGGGCCCGCTCTGGTCGGGATTCGGGGTTCGGGATTCGGGATTCGCTGCAGCAGTTCTGGTCTCGCGAGTCCCGAGTCCCGAATCCCGAGTCCCGGTGATGGCATCGTCGGCGGCGAGTTGCCGATTCTCCGCACCGGCCACATCCATCAAGTACGCGTCGATAACCCGCTTCGGATCGCCGTGCGCCTTCACGACGCCGCCGTCGAGCCAGAGCGCCTCGTCACAGAAACGGGTGACCAGGTCCAGCGAGTGCGTGACCAGCAGCACGGTGCGCCCGCGGCGTCTGAGGTCCGCAAACTTGTCCAGGCATTTGTGGGTGAACGCCTCGTCGCCGACCGCGAGCACTTCATCGACGAGCAACACATCCGGGTCGACGTTGATCGCGACGGCAAAGCCGAGGCGCATGTACATGCCGGACGAATACGTCTTGACCGGCGCTTCGATGAACTCATCGAGCTCGGCGAAACGGACGATGTCGTCGAAGCGGCGGGCGATCTCGCGGCGGCTCAGGCCGAGCATCATGCCGTTGATGTAGACGTTCTCGCGTCCGGAAATCTCGGGATGGAAGCCCGCGCCAAGCTCGATGAGCGCCGACACGCGTCCGTCGACGCGAACGGTACCCGAGGTCGGCTTGCCGATACCCGCAATCAATTTCAGCATTGTGCTCTTGCCGGAGCCGTTGCGGCCAACGATCCCGAACGTCTTGCCCGACGGCACGTCGAACGACACGCCCTTGAGCGCTTCGAACACCGCGTCGGGCGTGAGGTCGCGCAGGATGCTGCCCGACAACAGCGCGCTCTTCAGCGTCGCAAACTGCCTGCGCCGGCCGTAGCGGCGATAGCGCTTGTGCACGTCGCGAACTTCAATCGCGTTCATAACGGCCGGCTCGTTACGCTAGCCACGAAGACGGTCTTAGCCACAAAGAACACAAAGGTCACAATGGTTTTTGTACTTCGTGATCTTGGTGACCTTTGTGGCCAATTCGTCTTTGTGGCCGTCGTGGCGCTCGTCATACTTCCTCCGCCAGCGTATCCCTCAGCCGATCGAAGACGAAGTACCCGAAAAGCAGGACGACGAGGGAGGCCGCGCCGACCGCAAGCAGCCGGTTGCTCTGCATGAAGGGTCCGGACTTGAACAGCACCTCCTGATACGCGATCACGAGGTGGGTAAACGGATTGAGATTCAACAACCGCCGCACGCGCTCAGGTGCCTGCGTGATGGGGTAGATGATCGGCGTCGCGAAGAACCAGAGCGTCAGCAGATTGGCGAGGAGGTCGCGCACATCACGAAAATGAACGGTCAGCGCGGAGACCAGCAGGGCCAGCCCCACCGTGAGCACGAGCTGTATCGCGACGATGAGCGGCAACCACAGGAGATCCGTCGGCGTCACCGGCACGCGGTAGTAGATCAGAAAGGCCGCCAGGATCGGCAACCCCAGGCAGAAGTGCACGAGCCCGGCAAGCACCGTGACGATCGGCAGCACTTCGGCCGGGAACAACACCTTTTTGATCAAGTTTCCGCCGGCCACGAGCACATTGGACGATTCGAGCAATGACGAGGAAAACCACGTCCACGGCAGGATCCCGCAGAACATGAAGACCGCGTACGGCTCGAGCTCCGGCGGGTGCACCCCCGGCAACACCACCGTGAAGACGACGGTGTAGATCACGAGCAGCAGAAGCGGGTTGACGAACGACCAGAAGAAACCGAGGACCGAACCGCGGTAGCGCGCTTTGAGTTCCCGCGCGACGAGGCTGGAGATCAGCGCCCGATATCGGAACAGTTGTCTGAGATTGGCGAGCAACTGTCGCCAGTGTAGCCGAGGCGGGCCTTAGCCCCACAGGCGAGCACCACAGCCTCGCCTACGCGGCCGGCGGCTACAGATTTACACGCGTGTCCTGGCGCGCGTGGCGACCTGGAGGCGGATCAGCGATTTCATCAGCGCGACGCGAGCGCGCTCGATATCGACATCAACCGACGAGGTCGGACTGGCGAGCAGCGCCTCCGCGCGCTGTTTCGCCCGCTCGGCACGCTGGATGTCAATCTCCTGGGCGCGCTCGCCGACCTGCGCGAGCACGGTGACGGAATCGGGCAGGACTTCCACGAAACCAAACGCGATCGCGACGTAATGCTTCTCCTGGCCCTGCCGGTACCAAAGCTCGCCGACCTTCAGCGTCGAGAGCAGCGGGGTGTGACCAGGCAGCACGCCAAGATAGCCCTCGCTGCCAGGCACCACCACCTCGTCGATCTCCTCGCGGAGGACGGCGCGATCGGGCGTCACGATCTCGAGGGTCAGTTTCGTCGGTAGAGCCATGATCAGGCCGTTTTCATCCCTTGAGCTTTTTCGACCACTTCTTCGATCGTGCCGACCATGTAGAACGCCTGCTCCGGCAGCGCGTCGTGCTTGCCTTCGGCGACCTCCTTGAACCCGCGGATTGTGTCCGCGATCTGGACGTACTTGCCCTTGAAGCCGGTGAACTGCTCGGCGACGAAGAACGGCTGCGAGAAGAATCGCTGCAGCTTGCGCGCGCGCGAGACCGTGAGCCGATCCTCTTCAGACAGCTCGTCGATGCCGAGGATCGCGATGATGTCCTGCAGATCCTTGTAGCGCTGCAGGATCTGTTTCACCGATCGCGCGACGTTGTAGTGCTCGTCACCAAGAATACGCGGATCGAGAATGCGTGACGTCGACGCCAGCGGATCGACGGCGGGGTAAATTCCCAGCTCGGAGATCTGCCGCGAGAGGTTGGTCGTCGCATCGAGGTGCGCGAATGTCGTTGCCGGCGCCGGATCGGTGTAGTCGTCCGCGGGGACGTAAATCGCCTGCACCGACGTGATCGACCCCTTCTTCGTCGACGTGATGCGCTCCTGGAGCTCGCCCATCTCGGTCAGCAGCGTCGGCTGGTACCCGACCGCCGACGGCATGCGGCCGAGCAGCGCCGACACCTCGGAGCCCGCCTGCGTGAAGCGGAAGATATTGTCGATGAAGAGCAGCACGTCCTTGCCTTCCGCATCGCGGAAGTACTCAGCGACCGTGAGCGCCGAGAGACCGACGCGGAGACGGGCGCCCGGCGGTTCCGTCATCTGTCCGTAGACGAGGGCCGCGCGCGACTTCGACGGGTCGTTCACGTCGATAACGCCCGACTCCTGGAACTCGAGCCAGAGGTCGTTGCCTTCGCGCGTGCGTTCACCGACACCGCCGAACACCGACACCCCGCCGTGCTTCAGCGCGATGTTGTGAATCAGCTCCATGATGATGACGGTCTTCCCGACGCCGGCGCCGCCGAACAGCCCGATCTTGCCGCCCTGCAGGTACGGCTCGAGCAGGTCGATGACCTTGATGCCCGTTTCGAACATCTTCAGCTCGGTCGACTGCTGTTCGAGCGTGGGGGCGTGCCGGTGGATGGGCCAGCGCTCTTTCGACATCACGGGACGATCGGGGAAATCGACCGGCTCGCCAAGGACGTTGAGCACGCGGCCGAGCGTCTCGGGACCGACCGGCATCGAGATCGGTGCACCAGTGTCGATCACCTGCATGCCGCGCGTCATGCCGTCGGTCGGCTTCATCGCGACCGCTCGCACGCGGTTCTCGCCGAGATGCTGTTCGACCTCCGCGACGACGTCGATCTTTTCGGCGCCGCCTCCGCCGTCGGAGACCACGCGGACCGCGTTGTAGATCGCGGGGAGGTGTCCGTCTGCAAACTCGATATCAATGACCGGCCCGATAACCTGGACGACCTTGCCCATTTTCTGCGCTGTCGGTGCTGCTGTCTGTGCCATGTTTTTCGCTCGCCGGGTCCACAGGACCCGGCCTACATCCTTATCGCCGTGGGGCGGGTCCTTCTGGACCCGCCGCCATTACGTCGCGGCCGCGCCCGACACCACCTCGATGATTTCTCGTGTGATCGCGGCCTGCCGAACCTTGTTCATATAGAGCGTCAGGTTCTCGAGCATGTCCGCCGAGTTCCGGGTCGCCGCGTCCATCGCCGTCATCTGCGCCGCGAAGAACGCGGCGTTTGATTCGAGCAGTGCCCGGTAGACCTGCACCTGCACGTGGCGAGGCAGCAGGTCGCGAAAGATCTGCTCGGGTGTCGGCTCATAGAGGTAGTCGACAGCCGGTCCCGCAACGGCGGCGTCCGACTCCAGCCGCGGGATCGGCAGCAGCCGCTCCACGACGATCCGCTGAGACATCACCGACTTGAACTCGTTGTAGACGAGGTAGACGCTCGACGCCTTGCCTGACGTGAAATCCTCGATGGCGGCGTCGGCGATGTCCGCCGCGTCGCCGAACGTCATCTTCTGAAAAATCCCGACAGCTTCGTAGCGCACGTCGAATCCGCGGCGGCGGAAGAAATCGCGACCCTTGCGCCCAATCAGGCCCAGCGCCACGTCGCGACCTGGCGTCTCGTTGAGGATGAACTGCCCGGCGGCCTTGATGACGTTCGAGTTGAAGCTGCCGCACAGGCCGCGGTCGGCGGTGATCACGATCAGAAGCGGCCGGCCGCTTCCCTGCGGAGGAATCCGGAGCAGCGGGTGTGCGTCCTGTTCGACCCGGGCCACGAGACCGTTCAGCACTTTCAGCATCCGCTGGGCGAACGGACGCGCCGAGATGACGCGATCCTGCGCGCGCTTGAGGCGTGAGGCCGCGATCATCTTCATCGCCTTCGTGATCTGCTGCGTCGACTTGACCGCGCGGATCCGGCGCCGGAGATCAATCAGAGACGGCATGCGTTACGCGACGGCGGCGGCGGCGATGGTGCCGCTGAACTGCTTGCCAAACTCCGTCAGGGCTGCGTCGAGCGCTCCCTTGATCTCGTCATCGAGAATCTTCTTCTCCGCGATCCCGGTCAGCACGCGCGGCGCCTGGGTCTCCAGGTATCGATACAGCTCCTCCTCGTATCGCCGCAGCTCTTCCACCGGCACGGGATCGAGATAGCCCTTCGTTGCGGCGTAGACGATCGCCACCTGCTTCTCCACGCCGAGCGGCTGATACTGCGGCTGTTTCAGAATCTCGACGAGCCGGCGTCCGCGATTGAGCTGCGCCTGCGTCTGCTTGTCGAGGTCGCTGCCGAACTGCGCGAAGGCGGCGAGCTCGCGGTACTGCGCGAGATCGAGCCGCAGCGTTCCAGCAACCTGGCGCATCGCGCGGACCTGCGCGGAACCGCCGACCCGCGACACCGAGTTGCCGACGTTGATCGCGGGACGCACGCCCTGGTGGAACAGGTCGCCCTCGAGGAAGATCTGCCCGTCGGTAATCGAGATGACGTTCGTCGGGATGTACGCCGACAGGTCGCCCGCCTGCGTCTCGATGATCGGCAGGGCTGTCAATGAGCCGCCGCCCAGCGTGTTATTCAACTTCGCCGCGCGCTCCAGCAGGCGCGAGTGCAGGTAGAAGACGTCCCCGGGATACGCCTCGCGGCCGGGTGGGCGCCGCAGGAGCAGCGAGATTTCGCGATACGCCTGCGCGTGCTTCGACAGGTCGTCGTACACGAGCAGCGCATGACGGCCGCTGTCGCGGAAGTATTCGCCGATGGCACACGCCGAATAGGGGCTGATGTAGAGCATCGGCGCCGGATCGGACGCCGTGGCCGCAACGACGATGGTGTAGCTCATCGCGTCGTATTCCTCGAGCGTCCGGACGACCTGCGCGACGGTTGACTGCTTCTGGCCGATCGCGTTGTAGATGCAGATCACGTCCTTGCCGCGCTGGTTGATGATCGCGTCGACCGCGATGGCGGTCTTGCCCGTCTGCCGGTCACCGATGATCAGCTCGCGCTGGCCGCGGCCGATCGGCACCATCCCGTCGATCGCCTTCAGGCCCGTCTGCAGCGGCTCCTTCACGGGCTGGCGGTCGACAACGCCGGGGGCGATGCGCTCGATCGGCAGGAACTGCTTTGTCTGGATCGGCCCCTTGCCGTCGATCGGCTGGCCGAGCGCATTGACGACGCGCCCGAGCATCTCGTCGCCGACGGGCACCGAGATGATGCGGCCGGTGCGCTTGACGGTGTCGCCTTCCTTGATCTCCTTGAAGTCGCCCAGCAGCACCGCGCCGACGCTTTCCTCTTCGAGGTTGAGCGCGATGCCGAACACCCCGTGCGGAAACTCGAGCATCTCGCCTGCCATGGCGTTTTCGATTCCGTGAACGCGGGAGATGCCGTCGCCGATGGAGATCACCGTGCCGACCTCTGCAACGTCCACCTTGACGGTGTGGCTGCCAATCTGGTCACGAATCATCTTGGAGATTTCGTCCGCTCTGATGTCCATGTCGATCCTTCACACGCCGGGCCCACAGGACCCGGCCTACCCCTGCTGCGTCAATCGTTGACGAATCTTCGAGAGCTGCGTCGCCACGCTGCCGTCGTACACGGTGCTGCCGATCCGCGCGATGATGCCGCCGATGATCGTCGGATCCACGCTCGTGGTGACGTCGACGCGACGCCCCGTGGCCTGGGCGAGACGCTGCTCAATCTGCGCGGCACGCTCGGCTGACAGCGGCGCCGCGGTGGTGACTTCGGCTCGCACGATCTGCTGATGATCCATCAGGCGTTCGCGGTAGACCGCGAGCAGATCCGGAACCAGCGAGAGGCGGTCGCGCTCAGCGAGAAGCGCCAGGAGCTTCCGTACCGGGGAGGAGACCTCCAGCCGTATCGTCAGCGCCTCGGTGACAGCCCGCTTGCCGGCGACGGGCACGCCGGGGTTGGTCAGGGCGCTGTGGAGCTCGGGGTTCGACGACATCAGGTTCGCGAATGCGGAAAGATCACGCTCCGCCTGCACCGGATCCGATTCTTTCAGCGCGACATCGAACAGGGCTCTCGCGTAGCGGGAGGCGGAGGCTCGGGATGGCATCGTTTCAGGCTGTTGTCTGACCGTGTTCTCGTGTTCGGGCCGGGGACGTACAAACGAGCTTGTACCTGGAAGGCACAAACTTCCTTTTTATATCAGGCCGACAGGGGGAATGGGAAGAGGAATCCCTGATCCGGGCCACAGACCACAGCGCTCAATCACAAAGGTCTTCTCTGTGACTCTGTGTCTCTGCCGCTCGTTTTACCGCACGTCTGTGATTTGTTCGTAAATGCGGTTCAGTTCAGCTTCAGATCCAAAGCTGATTTCGATGGTGCCGCCCTGGGCGCCCCGCAGAATCCGGACCTTCGTACCCAGCGCAAACCGCAGGCGATCCTCAGCGGCGCGAGTATGGACGTCTTTCGCCGCCTCGGCCTTGGGTGCGCGCGGCGCCGGCGGCGACGCGAGCCGTTTGACGAGCGCTTCGGTCTCGCGCACCGAGAGCGAGCGCGAGATGACCTCCCGGGAGGCCTGTCGCTGGAGCGCCGGATCCGAGAGCGCGAGCAGCGCGCGCGCGTGTCCCATGGCCAGCGCACCCGACGCGAGATCCGCGCGCACTTCATCCGCCAGCTTCAGCAGACGCACGTAGTTCGCCACGGAGCTTCGATCCTTGCCGACCGCGGCCGCAATCTGATCGTGAGTCAGGCCGAATTCGTCTGCGAGCCGCTGGTACGCAGCCGCTTCGTCAACGGGATTCAGGTTCTCGCGTTGAATGTTTTCGATGAGTGCCAGCTGCAGCAGCTGTCGACCGGAATCGACGGGCATGTCGCGAACAACGACCGGCACCTTGAGAAGTCCCGCGCGCTGGGCCGCTCGCCATCGACGCTCGCCCGCGATGATGCGATAGAGGTCGCCCATGCGCTGGACGAGGATCGGTTGAATCACGCCGTTTTCCTTGATCGAGCGAGCCAGCTCGTCGAGCTTCGCATCATCCATCTGCACGCGCGGCTGCTTCTCGTTCGGTGCGATGAGATCGATGTCGATTTCAATGGCGCCCTGCCGCGAAGGCTCCGGCACGTCGGGGATCAGCGCGCTGAGGCCTTTGCCAAGTGCCGGTCGTCGTTCGAGCATGTCGTCCCTCTTCGAAATCAGGCCGCGTGACGCGACAGCATTTCTTTCGCAAGCGCCATGTATGCCAGGGCGCCGCGCGACTTCGTGTCGTACAACACGCCCGGGGTCCCGTGACTTGGCGCCTCGCCCAGTTTGACGTTGCGCGGAATGATGGTGTTGAAGACTTTTTCCTTGAAGAACTCGCGCACGTCGCGCGCCACGAGCTGTCCCAGATTCGTCCGGTCGTCGTACATCGTCAGGAGGACCCCCTCGATGTCGAGCGAGGGATTCAATCCCCCCCGGACGCGCCTCATCGTGCCGACGAGTTCAGCAAGGCCTTCGAGGGCGAAGTACTCACAGTGCAGCGGTATCAGCACGGCGTCTGCGGCAACCAGTGCATTCAGCGTGAGCAGGCCGAGCGACGGCGGGCAATCGATGAAGATGTATTGGAAGCGAGACCGAAGCGGCTCGAGTACGCGTTGCAGACGACGCTCGCGTTCGAGCATCGGAACCATCTCGATCTCGGCCCCCGTCAGATTCCGGTCGGCGGGCATCAGATAGAGGTTTTCGATCCCCGTCGGGAGGACGAAGGATTCAGACACGGTTCCGTCCACGTCCATCAGCGCCTCGTAGGCGGTCCCGCCAGGCGCGCGCTGTCCCTTCAGGCCAACGCCGCTCGTGAGGTTTCCCTGCGGGTCAACGTCGACTAGAAGAACCGGGCGGCCTTCAAGGGCCAACGAAGTGGCGACATTGATGGCCGTGGTCGTCTTACCGACCCCGCCCTTCTGGTTGGCGACCGCCACGATGCGGCCACGGACGGTGTCGCTGAGCCCGGTGTTTTCTGTCATGCGCCCAATTACGTAGTTATAGTGGCCTTCCACAATGTAGTACGCAACTAATCGTGTGTCAACGGTTAAGTTTCACGTGGAACGGCGAACACAACACGAATGCGAGGCTTAATCGCGACTCAATTCGAATTTCAGCGTTCGCTTTCAGCATCCGAGTTTGCCGCTTTGTTTCACGTGGAACGTTGCCGTCCAACGTGACGTTTTTCCAAGACAACCAGCCGGCTCCGCAAGGATTCCAGGAGCGGAAACGTCGCAGACCATGCGAGCGGCGGGGGAACCGTTTCGGAGGGATCTGCGGCGGTCGTGCCTCTGAACAGCAACAACACACCGCCCGGCTTGATGAACGCCTGGAGGTTCGAGAGCAGTCGCGGTTCGACCCGAACCGCTCTCATCGTCACAAGGTCGTGTGCCTCGTGCAGCTCCGGGCGAGCGAGCAATTCCTCATAGCGGGAGGCCGCGACCTCAGCGCCTTCGAGCGCGACAGCACGGACAGCCTCGCGCAGAAACACGGACTTTCGAGTCTTGGACTCGACCATCAACAACCGCATCGAGGGGACTGCAAGCGCCATTGGGATGGCTGGTGAGCCGCCGCCGCTCCCGACGTCGAGCATTCGCGTGGCACCGGTGGGAACGTGTCGTGCCGCAACAAGTGGCTCGATGAGAAGCCGGTCCAGCGTGTCTGGCGTTAGTTCGGTGAGGTTGAAACCGGTCAAGTTGATCTTGCGGTTCCAGGTCTCCAGGAGGCGGAAGTAGGTCTCGAGTCGAAGCGCGGTGTCCGAAGGAATTGTGAGCCCGGCGCGTTTCGCGCGCCGACCTAGCCGATCCTGGAACTCACGGGTCGTCACGGCGTTCCGAGAGAGTCTGACGGGAGCCTGCCAAGAAAGACGCTGAGGACCGCGACGGCAGCGGGGGTGACACCTGGAACCCGGGAGGCCTGGCCGAGCGTTTCTGGTCGTACCTGCGAAAGCCGGTGAACGACTTCGCGGGAAAGACCGGGAACGCGCGAAAACGGAAAGCCCTGGGGAATGCGACGCCGTTCGGCACGACGCGTCCGCTCGGCGCGCGCAGCTTCCTGTTTCAGGTAGCCGTCGTACTTCACGGTCGTTTCGACGCTTGCGATGTCGACGTCGCGCGTGCGCTCGTCGACGTCCAGACGCACGCGACCGTCGGCAACCAGCGCCTCGAGACGGACCGACGGCTGTTTCAACAACTGCGAGACCGTTACGCTATCGCCGCCGGCGTCGCGAATGCGGGTCCGGTGTAACAGGGACAGGTTGGAGATGTATCGCTCGCGACGCGCTTCGAAGCGCTCCCACCGATCGTCGCTCAGCAGACCCGCGGCGTGGCCGATCGGCGAGAGCCGGAGATCTGCGTTATCGATTCGCAGCAACAGGCGATGCTCGGCGCGCGACGTGAACATTCGATATGGCTCGAGACAGCCGCGCGTCACGAGGTCGTCGACAAGGATGCCGATATACGCCTCGTCTCGTCCCAGCACGATGGGCATCTCCTGGCGAACGGCCTTCGCGGCGTTGATTCCCGCCATGATCCCCTGGGCCGCCGCCTCTTCGTAACCGGATGTGCCATTGATCTGCCCGGCGAAAAACAATCCTTGAACCCGGTGCGTTTCGAGCGTCGATTTCAACTCCGTTGGCTGCACGAAGTCGTACTCGACTGCGTAGCCTGGACGCAGCATCACCGAGTCCCCGAGACCAGGAAGGGCGTGCACGAGCTCTTCCTGCACTTCGCGCGGCAGCGACATCGAAAACCCGTTCACGTAAATCTCGTCGACGTCGAGACCCTCGGGCTCGAGATAAATCTGGTGCCGTTCCCTGTCGGGGAACCGCATGATCTTGTCCTCGAGCGACGGGCAGTAACGCGGGCCGATGCCCTGGATCTGTCC
>Ga0070698_100003116_pt1 | contig 18282 bp, 14 predicted proteins | sample KBSK1502metaG_FD_65477 | JGI IMG/M metagenome (GOLD analysis project Ga0070698, IMG submission 65477) | Corn, switchgrass and miscanthus rhizosphere microbial communities from Kellogg Biological Station, Michigan, USA - KBS K1-50-2 metaG | ecosystem: Host-associated > Plants > Roots >...
CCATTCCACCGCCAGGTAATTGGCGCCCTCGGCGCCCAGCATGCGGATCACCTTCAGGGCGAGGTCCTTGGGGAAGATGCCCGGCGGCAGCGCCCCACGGAGGTTGATCCGGATCGTCTCCGGCACCCGGAACCAGGTCTTACCGGTGGCGAAGGTAACCGCGATGTCCGTGGATCCGAAACCTGCCGAGAAGCAGCCCAGCGCGCCATAGGTCGTACTGTGCGAATCGGCGCCGACCACGATGCCGCCCGGCCGGATGAATCCCTTCTCCACCATCAGCTGGTGGCAGATCCCCTCCTGGAAGACATGGGTGACCCCGAACTCGTCGGCAAAGTCGCGAACGATCTTGTGCAAGCCGGCCGACGCCACGGTGTTCGCCGGCAGGATGTGATCGAAAACCATGATCACGCGCTCCGGATCCCAGAGCGGGACCTTGAGTTTGCGGAAGGCCTCGATCGCCAGCGGACCGGTGACATCGTGCGCCATCGCGTAGTCAACTGGCGCGACCACGATTTCACCAGCGTGGATGTCCCGTCCGAGACGCCGCGAGAAGATCTCTTCAGTCAGCGTGCCCATTGCTCTCCTCCAAATTCCCTCCCAGTGGGGAGAATCTCCCTCCCCCCTTGCGGGGGAGGGTCGGGGTAGGGGGTCCTGTGCGAAGCAGCTCGTCGAGTTCATCGTTGCTGAGTGGTCCCGCGTCCGCCCGGCGCTTGACCTCGGAGGTCAGGGCCCGTAGTTCCCGGTCCGTGAGTGTCAATCCGAGCGAAGAGGCCCGGCTCGCGATCGCGTGGCGGCCGGTCAATCGATGGCCCGCCATCACCGTGCGTTCCCGTCCGAAGCGTGCCGGGTCGAAGATCTCGTAGGTCGACGGGTCGTTCAGCACCGCGTTGGTGTGCATCCCCGCCTTGTGATGGAAGGCGGTGTCGCCGGTGATGGCGGCGTTGAATGGGATCTCGATCCCGACCATGTCGGCGACCATCCGGTCGAGCTCGGGCAAGATCTCGAGCCGGTAATTCGCCACCAGCTCGGGATTGACGCTGAGCAGCCGGGCGATCATGCCGCTCAGCGGCACGATGCCGTTGCGCTCGCCGATCCCCAGGACGGTGGTATCGATGTGGGTCGCGCCCGCCTCGAGCGCGGCGAACGCGTTGGCGATGGCGCAGCCGGTGTCGTTGTGGGCATGGAACTCGATGTCGCAGTCGACCGCCTTGCGCACCATCGAGACCATCTCGAAAACCTGGTTCGGGGTGGCGATCCCGACGGTGTCGGCGAGCCCGACGCGCTGCGGGTGCAGGCGGTCGATCGCCTGGTAGACGCGGAGCAGGTCGCGCGGCTCTGATCGGAAGGAATCCTCGCTGCTGAAGCGCACCTCCAGGCCTTGCGACTGGATGTAGCGCACGACCTCGGTGCCGGCCTCGATGATCTGGTCGACCGTCTTGCCGTGCGAGAACGCGCGCATCGCCGACGAGGTGCCGAACAGGACGTCGATCCCGTCCGCGCCCGTGTCGATGGCGACCCGAGCATCGTCGAGATGACAGCGCACGTGGGTAAGCACCTTGGCGCGAAGCGGCAGGGCGGCGACCGTCCGCAGGTCGGCCTCGGATTGCGGCGAGGCGCAGGGCGAGGTCAACTCGAGGTACTCGACGCCGAACTCATCGAGCATCTCCGCGATCGCGATTTTCTGCGCCGGTGTGAAGTGGGCCGGGGCGAATTGTTCGCCTTCCCTCAGCGTTGACTCGATGATGTTGAACGCTTGAATGGTCATGGCACCTCCGAAAAATAAAAAGCCTTCGTCCACCGGGACGAGAGGCCTTCTCTCGTGGTACCACCCGACTTTGCCGTCCTCTCACAAGAACGGCCTCTTCGAGTCCGCGGCCCGCCGCCTGAAGACTCCAGCCCGATCACGGGGGCCATCCGGCTCGGCCTACTAAGGTCCTCACTCTCCCTCCCCCTTGCGGGGAGGGTCGAGGAGGGGGTTCCGGTTCGACCGGCGGCTCCGAGGCCTTTTTCGGCGGTGCCCTGGACTCTCCTTCTCAGCTGCCGGAGACTCTCTGTAATCCTAGCGTCCGCGTACTCGCCCTCATCGACGCCTTTCCGTATGAACTTGTAAGTGTCCACCATAACGGTCACGCCCCTTCGTGTCAAGCCGCGGTAGGCTTTTCCGCTACCTCCGTTACGTAATCGATGACGTGGTCGGCCACCGGGATCCCGGTCGCATTCATGAAGCCGTGGAATTCTGGCGTGTAGTTGAGCTCGTTGACCAGCAACCCGTCCTCGTGCTCGAGCAGATCAACGGAGAGGAACCCACCGCCGACTGCGGCCGCCGCCTTTTGGCACAACTGATCGATCTCGGGCGTGACCTCCATCTGGGAGGCGATGCCATTACGGGCCGTGTTCGTGATCCAGTGGTCGGACCGTCGGTAGATGGCGCCGATCGTCCGGTCCCCCACCACGATCGCCCGGATGTCGCGATCGGGTTTGTTGACGTACTCCTGGATGTAAAAAATGCCGTGCTGATACGAGCCGAGCGTCTCCTTGTGCTCGAGCACTGCCTCGGCGGCGTCGCGGTCGTTGATCTTCGCCAGCAGTCGGCCCCACGAGCCGACCATTGGCTTGAGCACGACCGGGTATCCCATCGCCTCGATTGCCTCGAGCGCGGCCTCACGGGTGAAGGCAACGACCGTCTTCGGCACCGGCAGGCCGGCGCGAGCGAGCGCGGCGGTGGTCAGGATCTTGTCGCCGCAGATCCGTGCCACCCGGGCCCGGTTCACCGTCGGCACGCCGGCCGCGTTCAGGAGCGTCAACGCATAGAGCGAGCGCCCATGGTGGATGGAGCGGTCCAGGACGACATCGGGGGCTTTGGGGAAGGGGCTGCCGATCGGGAACTGGATCCGGTCCTCGTCGAGGCGCTCGAAGGGGATGGCGCGCTGGCGGAGCGCCTCGAAGAGCGCCTTCTCCTCGATGCGGACACGGGAGCAGAGGATGCCGATCATCGGTGGTTGCGTAATCATACAGGATTCCGTATACTTATGCGACTACCCACGGTCAGGAGGCTACACAAATGCTGGCTTTGAAGAGCAAGTTACTGGAGAAGATCGACGCGACGCCGGTGAAGACCGCCAAGAAGGTCGCTCTGGCGTATTCCGGCGGATTGGACTCATCCCTCTGCGCCGTCCTGGCCAAAGAGAAGTACCAGGTCCAGGAGCTATTCGCGATCACGGTGGACGTGGGCCAGGGCCAGGACGAGATGGATGCCGCCATCCAGAAGGCGAAGGTGCTTGGCATCACGCCGATCGTCATCGACGTCAAGCAGGAGTTCGCGGACCTGTGGCTGTCGAAGGCGATCCAGGCCAATTCCAGCTACGAGGGCTACCCGGTCTCGACCTCGATGACCCGCCAGCTGATCGCCTCGAAGATCGCCTTGCTCGCGCTCAAGCTCGGCTGCGACGCCATCATGGAAGGGAGCAGCGGCAAGGGCAACGATCAGTACCGGATGCACAACGTCTTCAAGCTCTTCGCGCCGCAGCTCGATGTGCTGGTCCCGGTGCGCGACTTCGACCTCACGCGGGGCGAGGAGGAGGAGCTGTCCAAGGAGCTCGGCATCCCGATCACCGAGGTCATGCAGGGCGGCGACGACAAAACGCTGTGGTGCCGCAGCCTCGCATCCGGCGCCGTAGGTCTCAACCAGCCGATTCCGGACCATGCCTGGCTCTGGTTAAAGCCGCCGTCACAGACGAGCTCGATGCCGACCCAGGTCTCGGTCAAGTTCGACGGCGGTGTGCCCGTGGCTCTCGACGGCACCGAGATGTCCCTGCCCGAAATCGTGTCGAAGCTCAACGTGATCGCCGGCAGCCACGGCATCGGGAAGATCGACATCTTCGAGGACGGGATCATGGGTCTGAAGTCGCGCGAGCTCTATGAGGCGCCGGCGGCGGCCGTCCTGCTCAAGCTGCACCACGACCTCGAGCAGTTCACCCTCACCAAGGAGGAGCTGGACTTCAAGGCAGGGGTCGACCAGAAATGGGCCTACCTCGTGTACCACGGCGCCTGGTTCAGCCCACTGAAGGATGCGCTCGACGCCTTCATCCAGACCACCCAGGCCAACGTCAGCGGCACCGTCACGGCCAAGCTGTTCCACGGCACCATCGACCTGGAGTCGCGCCAAAGCGACCACTCGCTGTTCTTCCCGGAGATTCGCGGGCTGCAGAGCCGGAGTTTCAACCAGCAGTTGTGCGGACCGGCCGCGCAGATCGGGGGTTTGCCATGGGAGGTGTTGGCCAGGCGGATGTCGAAGGTCGCGCACTGAGCGATCAGCCCTGGGGTGGGCGGTTTGGGGAAGAGCCGGATCCCCTGATCGACGAGTTCACGCGTTCCCTCGATGTCGACAGCCGGCTCTTTCGCGAGGACATCGTCGGTAGTCGGGCCTGGGCCAAGGCGCTGGTCCGCGCGGGCGTGCTGACGGCGGAGGAACAATTGCGCATCGACCTGGCGCTGCAAGACATCGAGTCGGAATTGTCCCCTCCCCCTCCCGGGGACAATCTCCCTCCCCCCTTGCGGGGGAGGGTCGGGGTGGGGGGTACAGAGGATATTCATATGGCGGTCGAGAAGCGCCTCCGGGAGAAGCTCGGCCCGCTGGGGGGAAAGCTGCATACCGGCCGGAGTCGCAATGACCAGGTCGCGCTCGACCTGCGGCTCTATGTCAGGGCCGCGGGTGCGCAGTTGATCGAGGCGCTGGCTGGGCTCGAGGCGGCGCTCATTACCCGGGCGGAGGAACATCTCGACACCGTGATGCCGGGCTATACCCACACGCAACGGGCCCAACCTGTCCTGCTCGCCCACCATCTACTCGCCTACGTCGAGATGCTCCGTCGCGACGGTGGCCGGATCCAGGATGCGCTGGGCCGCGCCGACGTCTCTCCGCTGGGCGCCGGCGCGCTCGCCGGGAGCGGCTTTCCCATCGATCGCACCGAGCTGGCCCACGACCTCGGGTTCGCCGCGGCCAGTGCGAACTCGCTCGACGCCGTCTCCGATCGCGACTTCGTCCTCGAGCTGCTCTCCGACTGCAGCATCGCAATGATCCATCTCTCCCGCCTCTGCGGCGAGATCGTGCTCTGGACCAGCGTCGAGTTCTCGTTCGCGGCGCTTCCCGACGCGCTCGCCAGCGGCAGCTCGATGATGCCGAATAAGAAGAACCCCTGCGCCGCCGAGCTGGTCCGAGCGAAGAGCGGACGGGTCGCCGGTGATCTGGTGAATCTCCTGATGGTGCTCAAGGGCCTGCCGCTCGCCTACAACCGCGACCTGCAGGAGGACAAGGAAGCGCTCTTCGACGGCGTCGATACGACACTCGCCTGTCTGAAGGTCACGGCGCGCCTGGTGCAAGGTCTCCGATTCGACCGGGACGTAATGCGCAAGGCGGCCCTTGAGGGTTACACGCTGGCGACCGAGCTCGCCGATTACCTGTCCAGGAAAGGCATGCCCTTTCGCGACGCCCATCACCTCGTTGGTCGGATGGTGGCCAAGGCGATCACCGCCCATCGGGGGCTGGAATCCTTCAGCGTTGCCGAACTCCAGCGGTTTTCGCCGCTCTTCAGCGCCGACATCGTCGACCACCTGACGCTGGAAGGCGCGCTTGGATCGAGGGACGTTCTCGGCGGTACGGCGCCCGGACGGGTCAAGGAGGCGCTCGCGCATGTCAAAGCGTAAGCGGCAGGAGGCGATCCTCTCCTTGATCGCCAGGCATCAGATCGCGACCCAGGAAGAGCTGGTCGATCGCCTCGCCCGCGTCGGCATTCACACGACGCAGGCAACCGTGTCGCGGGACATCGCCGAGCTTGGCCTGGTGCGGGTCGGCGGGCCCGAGAGCCACTACGTCAAGCCGAACGATGGGTTGGGCGCGGCCTCACCGGCGGGTCGGGAGGACCGGCTCCGCCGCCTGCTGCGCGACCTGCCGCTGACCGTCCGTCGGGGGCAGGGTATCGCGGTGCTGACCACGACGCCGGGCTCGGCGAATTCGATCGCCTCGGCCATCGACGCGGCCGCGTGGTCGGAAGTGATCGGCACGCTGGCCGGCGACGACACGATCTTCGCTGCCCTCGCGCTCCACCCACGTGCTTACGGCGGGCTCGCCCAGCGGCTGGCCGGCCTCGGTGCCTACGTGCAACCGGAGGACTGAATGGCAGAGAAAATCGTCCTCGCCTACTCGGGTGGTCTCGACACGACCGTCGCCGTGAAGTGGCTGACCGAGACTCGCGGCTTCGACGTGGTTGCGTTGACGGTCGACCTCGGCAGCCAGCCGAACCTCAAGGCGATCCGGGAGCGGGCCCTGGCTGCGGGTGCCATCCAGTCCTACGTGCTCGACGCCCGGCAGCCGTTCATCGATCGGTTCTGCTGGCCGGCGCTGAAGGCGGGCGCGCTCTATCAGGGGCAGTACCCATTGGCCACCGCCCTTGGCCGTCCGCTGATCGCCCAGCTGCTCGCCGAGGTGGCGGTCCGGGAGGGCGCGACCTGGGTGGGCCACGGCTCGACCGGTAAAGGCAACGACCAGGTCCGCTTCGACGTCGCGGTCGGGGCGCTCAACCCGCAGCTCAAGGTGCTCGCGCCGCTGCGGGACGGGATGGCGATGACGCGGGAGCAGGAGATCGCCTACGCCCGCGCCCACGATCTCCCTATTGAGGTGAAGCCAGAGTCGCCGTACAGTGTGGATGAGAATCTGTGGGGGCGATCCATCGAGGCCGGGGTCCTGGAGGATGCTCTCCTCAAACCCCCCGAGGACGCATTTCTCTGGACCTCGTCGGTGGACAACGCCCCCGCCAGCGCGGCGGTCATCGAGCTGACCTTTCAGGAAGGCGTACCCACAGCGCTAAATGGCCGCCAACTCGGAGGCGTGGCCCTGGTCGACCAGCTGAACCGGCTGGGCGGCCTCCACGGGGTCGGCCGAATCGACATGATCGAGGACCGCTTCGTGGGGATCAAGTCGCGCGAGATCTACGAGGCACCCGCGGCGGTGATCCTGCACGCGGCACACCGGGCCCTGGAAGACCTGGTGCTCGACGCAGAGGTTGGGCGCTTCAAAGCGTCAGTCGCGGCGGAGTACGCGCGCCTCGTCTACCAGGGCAAATGGTTCACCAGCCATCGTCGGGATCTCGATGCCTACGTCCACAGCACCCAGTCAGTCTGCAGCGGAGCCGTCCGCATCAAGCTCCATAAGGGAAGTGCGCAGATGATCGGCCGGTCCTCGCCGTACTCGCTCTACCGGCCGCAGCTCGCCACCTACTCATCGGGCGACCAGTTCGATCACCAGGCGGCGGTCGGTTTCATCAAACTGATCGGGCTGCCGGTGCGGACTCAGGCCGAGGTGCAGGGAAGCGCGCTAACGGAGTCTCTACTTGAAGACGATGGCCATGTTGTTGAAGTCGGCCCAGGAGCGCTCGAACTCCGCCTTGCTGAACCAGTACTGGGAGCCACTGTGCCAGGGGTCGTTGACCCGGACCTGCGTCGCTGACACGCCGCTCAGCGTCACGACGTGCTCGATGAGTGAGTACCGAATCTGGATCTTCTCGTCAAACGTCGTCCAGTACCCGACGTACGGCCGATCCCAGCCGGTCTCCGTCCAGGCCATGACCGGATGGCCGGCCGCCAGCTCGGCGTAAATCCTCGCCGGCGTCCAGCCGTTGGCCACCCCTTCACCACCCTCGGCGTTCGGCACGCCATGCGACTGCACAAGCGCAAGGAGAGGCGGATAGTAGATGCCGTAGCCCGTCGGGATCAGGTCAGCGCCGTCGATGTTGCCGACGAAATTTTTGTATGGGTTACCCCATTGCACGACGATCTTCTGGCCATTCGAGAGCCTTCCCATGACCGGCGAGCGGGTGTCAGGTGCCGGCTGCATCGCGATCAGTTGGTTCTGTGTGTAGTTATGCCCGAGGGCCGCGAGCGCCATCTGAAGTGCGGCCGTCTCACAGTCCAGGTTCCGCAACTGCTTGTACACCGGAACGTTGAACGTCACGATTCCGTTGGGCGTCACCACGGGCGTGGGAGTCGGCGTCGGCGTTGCACTCGGGGTGAGCGGCGGATTCTCGATCACAAACAAGGCGGATGGGGTCGGGCGGGCGGCCGCGACCTTGTAGGTTGGCGAAGCCACCACGGCGATCGCGCCGATGACCAGCGCCAACAACGCCAGCAGGAACAGGGCCGTTCTCGTCATCTTTGCTGCCTTACTCCTTGCTGGGGAATTCCGCGCGCTCTTGATTCTTGCTCCTCAATCTTCTCTTATCATCCTGTGCGGCGTCGCCCCGGTTAAGCGACGAGAGGTGCCTCACAGTCTCTTAAGTTCGGTAACGGCGTCGCCAGGGCGGCCCTGCGATCAGTCGGTGTGGCAACCCAAAAACTCCCCCGGATAAGCCCTGACTGGCTTAGTGCGGACGATTCTCGCTGCGCTCCGCGAGCGTGCGCCAGAGCAGAGAGTAGAAACGATCGTCGCCGAAAACCTCATCGTGAATGCGGACACAAGGCTGGTTACGGTGCTCCTCGAGAACCTGCTGAGCAACGCCTGGAAGTTCACCTCGAAGGAGGCGGTCGCCCATCTTGAGGTGGACAGCGACAAATGTAAAGGTGAGACGGTTTTCCGGGTTCGCGACAACGGCGTCGGTTTCAGCATGGACCACGCACAACGGCTCTTCACGCCGTTCCAGCGTCTGCACTCCGAGGCGGACTTCGAGGGCACCGGCATCGGGCTCGCAACGGTGCAGCGGATCGCAGCCCGACATGGTGGCCGTGCCTGGGCCGAGGCTTCACCCGGACATGGCGCTACCTCCTTCTTCACCCTCGGGCAGCAGTCATGACTGTCCTGCAAATCATCCTGCTCGTTGAGGACAGCGATGACGATGCCGAGCTGACTGCGGTGGCTTTCCATCGAGCACGGATCTCGAACCCGCTCGTGCGAGTTCATGATGCCAAGAGGCGCTCGATCTGGCCCTTGGAGTTGTCTTCCTCTGGCATTTGCCCAGCGACTGTATCGGGGGTATGGTTCGCTCAGTGTCATTCGGCCTGCACGGCCCCCTCGACCTCGTCACGCCCGAGCGAATGAACTGAGCAGTTCTGCGGATGATTCTGGTCGATCATGAGCGGCACCGGTGATCAACGTAAGGCAACTGGGCCCTGATGACTGGGAGGTCTACCCCGACGTGCGTCTTGAGGCGCCTCAGGAATCGCCGGAAGCTCTAGGCCACCGCTTCGAGCGCGAGAGCAAAGGGACGGAGACGGATTGGCGAACCTTCATTCAATCCTGCCTACGGTTGGTGGCCTGCGTCGATGACGACCCCTGCGGGACCATAAGCGTCCGCGACGCGACGACTCGTGGGACTGCGGCCCTTACTTCCCTCTGGGTCCGTCCCGATGCTCGACGGCATCGGGTTGGCGATAGGCTCGTTGTCGCCGCTCTTGAGGTAGCAATCGCCAACGGCCATGGCGACGTCCAGGTATGTGTCGAGGAGAGCAGCGAGGCCGGAATAAGGCTCTATTGTCGACTGCGAATTATAGCCACGACTTTGCGCTCCTAAAGACTTGCTGGCTGTCCCCAGTACCGCAAGTGGCGCTGCGGCAGGCCGGTGCCGGACTCCGGTACCACCTGCCCTGATCGGATCGGCCGGCCAACAGGCCGGCGGAGTCCAGCTTCTGCGAGTGGCGCGTGACCTGGAAGGCAACCGAGGCTTAGCCTTTGGTCTGTGGCCCGAGTTGACCCGGAGGACGACAACCTCAGGCGCTTCATCGTCCGTCACTACCGCTATGACCCGGCGCGGCGGGAGCGGCGGCATGTGGTGGTGGCCGCGTTCGACAACGAACCGGAGTTTCTTGCGTGCGTCGAGCGCGTTGGGGCCGAGATCGGACAACGTCGGGAACGCGGAGAGCGTGTTGATCCTCGGGAGCATGCGTCCGGAGTTGTGCACGAGCCCGGTTACCTCCGCCGCGCGGCGAACCGGCACTTGCTGGCGCGGGTGTTCAAACATGGGGTTGCCGGGTTGCGGTTCGAGGAGCTGGAGTTGCCCTCCAATTCGTCCGTCGTCCGGGTAGACCGCCCTCAGACCTAGGCCGGGCAGCTCGTCGGACCCCGGCTGTAGAGCGACCGGCTCCCCGCCGCTATCTCCCTTGCGTCCCGTAGCTGTTTCGCCCGAACGGGCTACTAGCTGCATTGATCGATGGGGCGCCCACTTTTGCCGCGTCCGCTGACGACCTGAAAGATCCAGTCTGGTCCGAGGTCCGACCGAGGGCAGATAACCTAGCTAGCCTTTGGCGGATGAGTCGTACCCCATGCCCAAATGTCATCCACCATGGCATGCGTGCTGAGTGATTTCGTGAGTGTCCGTGGAGACAGCGTCTCCGGCCGGGGTGTATCCCAGCTTTTGTTGGGGGAACCACAGGCATCACGGCCGTACATGCAGGCAGGAGGGCCTCCGCCTGTGAGCAAGTGAGGAGAGTCAGCTCTTCACGATTCGCGGCGGCCTCTGGTTCTTGGATGCGTCGCAGCGCTGGTTGTTGCCGCAACAGCCGAGTCTATCGGCAGCGCGCCGGCGCGAGCAGCGCAGGTTTACTGCGACGGGATTGGCCGTGGCGTGGCCCCGTTGCCCGGCGGCGGTCTCGATTTCGTCGACTCGTTGCATGGATGGCTCGTCGTCGCCACGTTTAGTCGCGGAAACTCAACGATGTTTGACGAGATGTGATGCGCGGAGGATGTGACGCGCGAAGGAGGTGATGGGTGATTAACTCGTCCGTAAGGACGTGCTAAACCACGAATCATCAAAACGGTTGGGGGGGTGGGTCCTCGTGGACCAAAACCACGGCTCGATTAATGATCAAAAGAGGCGAGCTAGCAACGACTTATCCAACCGCGAGATGGAGGTGGCTGAGCTTATTGCCCGAGGCCTTCGGAACCCTGAAATTGCCGGCCGTCTTTATATCGGACGTCCCACTGTCGCATCGCACATAGCCCATATCTTAGAGAAGCTGGGATTCCAGTCTAGGACTCAGATAGCGGCTTGGATCGTTGAGAACCGCCGCCGAAACAGCAACGCCCCTGATTGATTCGCCCGTTCGCAATTCCACTCGGGGGCTCAGCAAGTTGATACCGTTTATAACTGAAGCTCTTCACTTGGAACCACACGGTGGCCGTTCTTGTCAACGGGCCCCGGAATTTACACCGCTACTTTTTTACCTCTTCGGTCACGTCTCGGCGCCCTTTCGGCCACGTTCAGATCCAGGGAAGCTGAGGATGGTTTCCCAGTAGCTCTGCCGAAGGACACCACCACCCTCACATACTCGCTTCGTTAAGGCGCGTTTATCCATATGTAATTCGAGAACGTCAGAAAATACTGGCCATTACCGTTGGGGCCGCTCGAGTACCACTGCGTGCAGGCAACCCAGTAACCCGTTCCGGATGTGTGTGCCCCGTTGCACGGAAACCACAACGTCCCTATGTTACCGCCGTTAAACGGGAAATTTACAGGCGCGAAGCAGCCGCCCTTATATGTGCAGTTGCTTGTGATCCAATTCTCGTCGTCCGGTCCAGTTGAAGGGCAGACCCAGAGCCAGGCGCCCGTGTATGCCGTGTCAAGATGAACCGTGGCCGGCCACAGATCACATTCCCATTGAGATTTGACGAGAACTCCCCAACGGGGGTCGGATGAAATATGTGGGTTCTGGAGATTGAGTTGGGAACACTGGTTGACATCCCAAGAAGTAATGTTCGCAAAGGCTACGGCCGCGGACAACATGAGCCCAGCAACTGCAATCACCACCGCAGCAAGCATCGCCCGAAGTTTTGAGTTCATTTGGCTTACCCTCCTTTGAGCAGCCTTATCGCTTGACCAAGAACACAAACCGGCAATCTGCTGGTTGCTTCTCCTCGACGGATACGACGCCCGTAACCAATTACGCGAAAGAGTTTGCACCAGAGGCTGACGCCTGTACATCATTCATCTGAATGAAAATATCGAGGCCGCGCACCCTCAGCCCTTTTCAGAGGGAGTGCCCCTGTTCGTACTTTAGGCAAAACTCCCGTTCAGATCATTCAGATGAATGATGAAATCGGAGATCGATTGCAGGCATACTGACTTACACGGGATCGAAGGTACACACCAAACTCTGGTGCTGATCCCCCCAAGTACCAACAACATCGGATGCCAGAAAACGTGGAGGGGGCTTCAAATGATAAAAAAGCTGTTGGCAGCATTCGCGGCACTCGGGCTGTCATCGCTCTCACTGTCGACCTTTGCGAATGGGGTCGGCACCGTGACGGTTACTCAAACGTTTCATAACGCTGTGCAGTCCATCCCCAGCAACGTGGGCGGAGCGAATCCCTGTACCGGCGCGCCGGGAACCATCACAATTGTTTACAACGGCGTGGTTCATGCCACCTATCAGCCATCTGTTGGTGGCCTAAGCAATCAATGGGATCATTTCCAGCTGGTCGGTGATTATGCATTCGTTCCGGACGATACAGGGACGCCTTCATATGCTGGCCATTTTGTCCTGATGGATAACTCGGGCGTGAACGACCATAGCTTCGTAACGACGGCGACCTCAACGATTCATCTAGTGGGCTCGGACGGCTCGTCGCTCAATATTCGCGCGGTCGCGCATCTTACGATCGTCAATCCATCGTCCGCCAACCCCGAAATTGTGGTCGACCACTTCCGATTTAGCTGCTGACGGGAACTTGTTGGATAGCTGATTCGTTCAATCCGCCGATTGAGGCGAGGCATCGCCCCATCGCGCTACAGGCCTACCGGCTCGCCTGCCAGTACCCGTGACCCTTCTGGCCACGTGCCGCTTTTAGATACGAGGGTCGACCGGTTCGCTCTCCAGGGCAAGGACAGCAAAAGCGCACTCGTGGACCCTGTGGAGTGGCTCATGCCGCACGAAGCGCTCGAGGCCCTCGATTCCGAGAGCGAACTCACGCATCGCGAGCGATCGCTTCAGTCCGAGGCCACGTGCTCGAAGGCGCTCGAGATTGTCTGGAAGGGTGTATTCGGGCCCATAAATGATTCGAAGATACTCCCGGCCCCGGCACTTCACCGCGGGCTGGATGATCCCCTTCCCCGCGTGCGCGACAAACTGCAGCGGCTTGACCACCATGCCTTCGCCTCCGCGACCGGTCAGCTCTTCCCACCAGCGCGTCCCGTCCTGCTCGCTGGCCGGGTCGGTAACATCGACCACCTTAAACCCGGTGCGAATGAGCACGTCGTCATCTGGCACGCAAAGCTCGGCGAGCTTTTCCATGTGCCAGGCGTGATCCTTGTCGATGTGGACGGCGCCCTCCGTCGCGAGCAGATGAAACGGCGCCAGCCGCAGATCACGAACGGACTCCACGGGCCAGCAATACCGTCGATAGGCGTCCACATATCTGGAAACCGCTTCGACGCGGAGCTGGTTCTTGGCCAACAGGTCGGCAACGTCCACGACGGCGGTGGTGCGCTCGAGAACGGCCTCAACCTCAGCGAGTGCTGCCGTGGCTGCCGAGCCAACCGCGGCGTACTGATTGCGGAGCAGATCCTGGGCTTTAGCTGACCAGGGCATGAGTTCGCAATCAAGGCAGATCCAGTCTGTGTGCAGCTCGTCCCACCAACCAGCTCGAGAGGCGGCCGTGTGCACTCGCTGCAACAGGTCGTTTTCCACGGCGTGATCCGAGAAGAAGGGCCGTCCGGTTCGCGTGTAAATGCTGCCGATCCCGCCTGCGACCCGAAACCGCTTCTGCGCCGCCTGTTCATCCTGGCAGATGATCACCACAGCGCGTGAGCCCATGTGCTTCTCTTCGCACATCACCCTTGGAATTCCTTGCTTGCGGTAATAGGCGAAGGCTTGTGCTGGGTGCTCGAGGAGACTAGGTTCTGCGCTCGTCTCGGACGGGGACATCGTCGGCGGAAGGTAGATGAGCCAATGAGGGTCGATCGCAAACCGGCTCATCACCTCAAGCGCAGCCGTCGCGTTCTCCTCCGGAACCGTGACGTTTCGGAACAAGCGCGTCTGTACGATGCGCTTGCCGATCACGTCGGTGAGTTCGAGCAGGTCTTCGTAGTCGCCCGGTCCAGAGGTGGTGGGCGCTTGGTCCCCTGCAGGCAGGAAGGGCTTCGCCGGCTCGCAATACGTGCGCGCGGCCGGCACGGAGACCAGCTCACGCTCCGGGTAGCGCAGTGCCGTCAAACGTCCACCGAAGACGCAGCCGGTGTCGACGTTGATGGTGTTGTTCACCCAGGCCGGCTCCGGAACCGGGGTGTGCCCGTACACCACGGTGGCGCGCCCGCGGTATTCGGCGGCCCAGTTATAGCGAACTGGCAGGCCAAACTCGTCCGTCTCGCCGGTTGTCTCGCCGTAGAGAGCGAAGTCCCGCACCCGGCCAGAAGCCCGCCCTTGCATCTCCTGCCGCAACCCCGCGTGCGCGACGACCAGCTTGCCGTCGTCCAGCACATAGTGGCTGATCAGGCCGTCGAGGAACTCGACGGCGCGCTCTTTGAATCCCGGCGGCTGCTCACTGAGCTGACCGAGCGACTCCGCCAGCCCATGCGTCACCTGCACATTCCGGCCCTGCAGGGCGCGCACGAGCTTCTGCTCGTGGTTGCCAGGCACGCAAAGTGCCGCGTCGGAGGCAACCGCGCTCATGACTAGCCTCAGCACGCCTGGTGTATCGGGGCCGCGGTCGACCACGTCGCCGAGAAAGATCAGCTTCCGGCCGGGCGGCGGCGTGACATGGTACTGCAGGCCGTCGGGGCCATCGGCCTCAACCGCGACGTCATACCCGAGTGTGCCGAGCAGGCTGCAAAGTTCGTCCAGGCACCCATGGATATCTCCGATGATGTCAAACGGGCCATGCTGATCGCGCCGGTTTACCCAGAGCGGCTTGCGCTCGACGATAGCCGCATTGACCGCCTCTTCCGACTCAAGGGTGAAAACATATCGGAAGCCTTCCCGCTTCAGGAATCGGAGCGATCGACGCATCTGGTCGCGCTGCCGATGGATGACATCCTGCCGGACGTTACGGTCGGTCCGCTGCTTGTTCCGATCGATCATGACTCGCTCAGGCACATCGAAAACGATGCCGACGACGAGGCAGTAATACTTCTTGGCAAGCTCGACCAGGGACTTGCGCGACTCCGGCTGCACGTTCGTCGCATCGATGACGGTAAGGCGGCCGCCCTCCAACCGCTTCGAGGCGATTAGATGCAGGACTTCGAACGCCGCGGGCGTCGCATCTTGCGCATTCTCATCGTCCGCCACCAGCGCGCGGCATAGGTCGGAGGTGATGATCTCGGTCGGTTTGAAATGCTTACGGGCAAAGGTCGATTTCCCGGACCCCGACGGGCCGATCAGCACCACGAGGGCGAGTTCCGGAATCTCGATGGTCATCGGCTGAACACCGCCATTTGCGTGGGTGGCCCGACCTCGGGGTCCTCCGTCCCAACCGGCAAGAACCGCGCGCCATAGCCGTGCTCTGCGCCGACCCGATTGGCCCAGGCCTGGAACTCCAGCCGCGTCCACTCAAAGCGGTGATCCTCATGGCGTAGATGGCCGGCGGCCAGCGTCGGGAATTTGACGTTGTATTCGATGTTCGGCGTCGTCACCACGACCGTTCCCGGCCTCGCGAAATGAAAGACGACGCGCTCGAAGGCGGCAAGTCGGGGCTGATCGAGATGCTCGATTACCTCCATGACGGCGGCCGCGTCATATCCCTGAAGTCGCTGATCTCGGTACATCAGCGACCCTTGGAGGAGCTTGATTCGCCGGGCCTGCCGCTCGGGAAGCCGTTCCAGGTTCAGGCGCTCCTTGGCGATGTCCAGCGATCGCATCGAGACATCCATGCCAACGATCTCCTGGAATTGTTGATCAGCGAGCATGGGCTTAAGGAGTGCCCCTTCGCCGCAGCCCAGGTCAAGCACGCGGCTGGCTGCACTCCCCTTCAAGGCAGCGAGGACGGACCCCAGTCGCTGATCCCGTAAGGTCATGTCCGCTTCCGGCAGCTCCTCCGCGTCACGCGCTGCGATCACGACCTCCGGATCATCCACGTCCTCTTCGATCAAACGCTCGAGCGCAACTCGCGTCAGGCGTCGTTGATGCTTGAGGTACCGATCGACGATCAACTCGCGCTCCGGATGCGACGGCAACCAATCGGCCCCAAGGCGCAGGAGTTTCTCCACCTCGTCCTGTGTGATCCAGTAGTGCTTTTCCCGATCCATCACGGGTACCAGGACATAGACGTGACGGAGCAGATCGCTGAGGCGACACGTCGCTTGCAGACTCACGGTAAAGTACGGGCTTTCGCCCCACTCTTGAAACGTAGGATCCAGGGGATAGCCCTGAGCCGTCACCGTGTACCCGACCGGCTCGAAAATCCGCCGGAGTAGGGGCTCGCCGCCCCGGCAGGGAAGGACCGCAATCCTCGCCTCGAGCGGTATCGGCGTTTCGGCGAGTTCAGGGCGGCCCTTGCTGCGCCCACCCATCGCGCTGCCGAAAACTTGGGCAATCGCAACGCTCAGTAATGAGGAGGCGACATACGGCCGGTCGTTGACGTACTGCCTCAGGCTGCCGGCATCGCCGCCCGGCCCCTTCCGATTTCGGACGAGGGCGACGGGATCAACCTCCAGCAGGAGGGCCGCCGTACAGCGCGCTGGAGTGGCTTCCGGGTAAAAGACGTGCGCTTTGCCCATCGACAGCTCGGCGGTCTGCACCCGACCCGGATTCTTGTGGAGTAAGTATCCGAGATCGGTCGCCGGTTGGTGAGTCGTGGTGATGGTGAGGAGCATTAGCTGGCCACAGAGCAACAGCAACGAAGACCGATCATTTCGGCTGCCTTGCAGGGTCCCCCCGGTGGCAATCGGCTAGTTTACCTTTCGGAAAGTAGGGGGCAGCGGCTTCGCCGAACGGGGCGCGCTGCAAATAGCGCGATAGACAGCCTGTCAGATGCCGTAAGTACGACCACGGGCAAGGCGCCGTGCTGAAACCTACGAACCCCTTCGTGCGTGTAATAAGCAGGGATGACCGACTCCGAAGCGGTCCAAGCTCTGCAGCGGGGTGACCAACGCGGCTTAGAGGCTTTGGTGGAGCGCTATGAGCTCCGTGCGCTCCGTTCGGCGTACCACGTCACAAGAGATCCGGAATCGGCCAAAGACGTCGTGGCCGATGCCTTCCTGGCCGTTTTCGAACACATCGATGGTTGCGATCCCCGCCGTCCCTTCGAGCCCTGGCTCCTCAGAATCGTCGTCAACCGCGCCATATCGATCACGCGCCGGGTCAACCGATACCAAAAAGTCCTATCCCTGCTCAGGCGAGGACCGGAGCGGAACGACCCGGAAGCTGAAGTCCTGCGAAACGAGTTGCACAGCGTACTCGCTGAGGCGGTCCGGTCACTGCCCGCCGAGGAGCGGGCCGCCCTCTCGTTGCGTTACTTTCTCGACCTGAACGAGGGTGAAATAGCGGAATCTCTCGGTTGGCCGCTGGGCACCGTCAAGACGCGACTCCACCGCGGGCGCGCCCATTTGCGCAAGAAACTCGAAGCGGATGGCGGCGGTTTATGGACCACACACGTAATGGAAGGTGATTGAGTCAGATGCAAGACCAGATGTTTGACCGTCGGCTTGGGATGCTATTCGTTTCCGACGCCGTTAGAGCCATTCCCGAGGGAACGTCGGTGCTATCGGACATCAACAGGCGACTCGCGCAGCAACGGTCACCACGACGGCGGTCGCTCGTGATCGCCTCGAGTCTCACCGCTATAGCCCTCGGCTTGCTTCTCGCGATCACGCCGGCTCGGGCTGCGGTCGGCGACTTCCTTCGCTTCGCTTTCGTGCAACGTTTCGGGACTGTGCTTGTCACGCCCACACCGACCCCAGCAGTCGGAGCAGGAACGGCGCCAGGGGTTGTCGCAGGGAGCCCTCAACAAATGCCCAGACTTACCCTGGCGGAGGCCCAACAGTTGGCAGGCTTCCCCATCCCGCAGCCATCCTTCCTTCCCCAGGGCGTGGTGTTTCGGTTTGCCTTCGCATCCACCGACCACACAGGCGCTGTGCTCTCCTACGGGCGAGTCGGCGACGAGTCGAGCGGCATGTTCATCCAAATTGACCAGGGGGCGCGTAGCGGCGGCTATGCCATTCCCGCCTCAGCCGCCCGAACCGTGAAAGTCAATGGCCACGACGCCGTCTACGCGCACGGATCGTGGGATCAGTCGCAGAACTGGAACAGCTCGGCTGACTCAGCATTGCTGTCGTGGCAAGGGGGCGGCTTCACCTATGTCATGAGTTA
>Ga0070698_100003117_pt1 | contig 18282 bp, 17 predicted proteins | sample KBSK1502metaG_FD_65477 | JGI IMG/M metagenome (GOLD analysis project Ga0070698, IMG submission 65477) | Corn, switchgrass and miscanthus rhizosphere microbial communities from Kellogg Biological Station, Michigan, USA - KBS K1-50-2 metaG | ecosystem: Host-associated > Plants > Roots >...
AGCGCTCCGGCTCTCATCGCCGCAATGAAGGCCACGTTCATCGTGTTGCTCATCGACACGGCAACATCGGCGACGGTCATCGCGGCGGGTGCGGCAACCGGCGCGGGTGACGGTGCCGGTGTGGGCATTGGTGTCGGCGCGCTCGGAGTACTGCCGCCACCGCACGCGACCGCAACCGCAGTAACGGCGACGACGACGAGGCGCTTCGTGTGGTCAGAAATTGAGGCTGATGCCACTTTTGTTCCTCGCAAGAGTTGCCTAGGCGAGAAACCCGCGGAACGCGGATGGCTCAGTTATTAGGTAGTGTCAGTATCGGCACCTGAGCCGTAATCCTTCAGTACCCCCTGAAAGGCGACCCGCGCGCATTCCATCCGGCGGAAAGCGTCGCTCGCCGTGGCGCGGCGTTCACTGATGTTCGGCTGCCGCGGGGGCTGGACTCGTGGGCGGAACCATGGCTGAAGCAGGTGCTACTTCTTTCAGCGTTCCCGTGAGAGAGAACAGCCAGATGCTGTCGCCACGCGGCGACCCCGCAAAGAGGCTGCCCGCCGAATAAGCGACCACGTACTGTTCGCCCTCGTACTCAAACACGCTGGTTGGAGCATTCAGACCTGCACCTGTCTGAAATTCCCAGAGGCGCTTGCCGGTCGCAGCGTTCAGTGCCGTCAGACGTCCGTCGTTCCTTCCGACGAAGACGAGGCCGCCCGCCGTCGTCACCGATCCGCTGTAGCAGGAGTCCTTCCACCTCTGTTGCCAGACAAGACGATTGGTCTTCATGTCCAGGGCTGCGAAGATTCCCGACGCCGGAATGGGAGCACCGCCAAAGGCGCTTCCCAGATAGCGCGTCCCTTCCGGTGTGATCTGTTGGTCCTCCTCCCCGCCCCTGAAAACATTCGCGCCGTCGGTGGCGCACACATAGAAATAGTTCGTGGCGGGATCGTAGGAGCTCGGCGGCCAGTTCGCCCCGCCCCTCGCCCCTGGCTTGGCGACGATGGGCTCCATCCAGAATGGAGTAAAGATGCGCCCCTGATTCACTAGCCGATAGTCTTCGGGCGCGATGTCCACGTGCTGCGGGACGAAGGCGTCTCCGCGCGGAATAGGCTGGGTTGCCGATGTACGCTGCCGCGGCTCCTGCGGAACCGGCTTTTCATCGATGCCGATCAGCGGCTTCCCGTCCGTCCGGTCGAGGATGTACACCCAGCCCGCCTTGTTCGCCTCGGCGGCTGCTTTTCGGACCCGGCCGTTGATCATCACGTCGAAGAGGATGACCGGGCTGGGGCCGTCGTAGTCCCAGAGATCGTGGTGAACCTGCTGAAAATGCCACCGGTATTTTCCGGTGCGCGCTTCGATGGCCACCATGGACGTGGCGAAGAGATTATTTCCGGCCCGGATTCGTCCGTTGAAGTCAGGTCCGGGATTGCCCGTCGTAAAGTAAATCAGACCCAGTTCCGGATCCACGGCCGGCGTCTGCCACACCGTGCCTCCGCCGTGCAGCCACGCGTCATTGTCCTGCGGCCATGTGTCGTGACCTAACTCCCCCGGACCCGGAATTGTGTAGAAGGTCCAGATCAGGCTCCCATTCCTCGCATCGTAGGCCTTCACCCGGCCCCGCGTGCCGTTCTCGCCACCCGCAAAGCCAACGACGATCATTCCGTTGTAATAAAGCGGGGCGGCAGTAATCGTGTAACCGTTCTGCCAGCGTTCGGCCTGAATGGACCAAACGGCTTCGCCCGACTTCTGATCGAGGGCGACGAGGCGGCCGTCCAACTGCCCCACATAGACTCTGCCGTCGCCCAATGCCACGCCCCGGCTCGTCCAGCCGCAGCAGACCGTGGTGATGGAGTCGACGAGATTCGCCTGGTGCTTCCACAGGATCTTGCCCGTCTTCACGCTCACAGCGAAGACGTCGTCAGCGCCCGTCACTACATAGATCACGCCTTCATGGACAACGGGCTGGGCTTCGCCGGAATACTTGGTACCGGTTCCCGACCCGTCCAGGCGCGCTCGCCAGACCCCTTTCAAGTTCGCCACAGTCTCGCGATTGATCCGCGTAAGAGGCGAGTAGTTCTGGTTGAAAAGGTTGCCTCCGTTCTTCAGCCAGCTGCCGGTGGGAGGCGCCTGTAGTTCTTTGTCCGAGAAGGCTGGACTCGCAACAATGGCGGACTCGCGGATTTCTCTGAAGGCTTGCGTCTTCGCGGCAGGATGAAGAATGGAGCTTCCCGCAAGCAGCAGGGCCAGCGCGGCAAGCACGGAGGGCGGAACGCGGGGCGCGCACCCTGAAGTCATAAGAAGAGGTCGGCATCATGCTACACCGGCGGCACAGCTTATACTTCGCCCATTACTTGACATGTCGATTGCGCCCGGTACGCGCTTCGGCTCGTACGAAGTCCTATCGACGCCAGGCGGTCCGGCTCGGTCCGGATTCCGCGGTCTGCGCGCGCTTGGCCTTCCCCTCGTCTTCACGTCGGGGCTCGTTGCCTTTGCGCTCCTCGATTCAGTGCGCCAGAACCCATCGCTGTTCCGAGCGTTTCTTGGCGCCGCGGCGGTCCTGATTGTGTGGAATGCCGTGCTCCTGGCATCGGCACTCCGCACGGGCCGCACGCTGACGCTGGAGATCGTCGTGCGGAAGCAGCACTATCTCCAGGCGTGTGCACAGGGCTCGGTCCTCCTGTATTGGGGCTGGTACTGGCGTCCGGTGTACGACTCGGCCTACCTCATTGCCGCCCAGCTGCTCTTCGCATACGCCTTCGACATGCTCCTCAGCTGGTCACGACGCGACACATGCACATTGGGGTTCGGTCCGTTCCCCGTCATTTTCAGCATCAACCTGTTCCTCTCGTTCAAGCCGGACTGGTTCTACCTGCAGTTCCTCATGGTGGCGCTCGGTTTCGCCGCCAAAGAACTGATCCGCTGGGACAAAGAGGGCCGGCGCGCCCACATCTTCAACCCCTCGTCGTTTCCACTCGCCGTGTTTTCGCTTGGCCTGATCGTCACGGGCAGGAGCGACCTTACGTGGGCCCAGGACATTGCGAGCACGCAGTTCTATCCGCCGCACATGTATTTGATGCTCTTTCTGATCGGCCTGCCGGGGCAGTACTGCTTCGGCGTGACCTCCATGACGATGTCGGCCGTGGTGACAACCTACCTTTTCGGACTGCTCTACTACGCGGCAACAGGAATCTACTTCTTCTACGATTCGTACATCCCGATTGCCGTCTTCCTCGGCATGCACCTGCTGTTCACCGATCCGTCCACCTCGCCACGCACGGAGCTGGGGCGTGTGATCTTCGGGGCGCTCTACGGGCTCAGCACCATCGCTTTGTACGAGCTGCTCGGGAACGCCGGCCTGCCGACCTTTTACGACAAGCTTCTGCAGGTTCCCATCTTGAACCTGTCGATCACGCTGATCGATCATGCGGCGCGTTCGAAGCTGCTGCGAGCGTTTGATCCTGGAGCCCTCGCCCAATGGCTGGCGCCCCGCCAGCGACACCTGGCGTACATGTCGGTGTGGGCGATCGTGTTTGCGGTGATGAGCGCTGCGCAAGGAGTCGGCGACAGCCATCCTGGTCAGTGGCTGCCATTCTGGCGTCAGGCCTGCACGGATGAACGAGAGTACGCCTGCCCTTACCTCGAGAACGTCGTGTCGAACCGCTGCGACCGCGGATCGGGCTGGGCGTGTAACGAGCTGGGTATCCTTCAGGCTGAACGCGAGCTCGATCATGCTGGCGCGGCGGAATCGATACGGCGCGGATGCGCGCTCGGGTTTTCGCCTGCGTGCGTAAACGCCAACAGAGTCGCCACCGCCGGGACGCCGGAGAGCGCGCCGCCGACGCTCGAGGACTACCCAATCATCCTGAGGGGCAGTAAAGGTCCGATCACCGAAAGGAGTCGAGCCGCCCTGGAGGCCCTCGCATGCCGCCAGGGCTGGCCCGGCACGTGCCAGCAACGTGGCCGCTAATTCTTGGGCGGCACCTTCTGGTTGTTGGGTGTCAATTCATACGGAGCGCCAGTGCCAGACGACCCGAGAAACATCTTGCGTCCATCGGAGAACGTGAGGTCCCGGCCGTTCGCCCTCTTCAACCCGTCCTTCGCCTGATACCCGTCAACGACGACTTTCGTCCCCGGCAGCAGAGACTCCTTCGTAAACCCCCGCCTGAACAGAACGTTGGGGGTCCCGGCCTCGAACGCCCAGTTTTCCACGCTCCCATCCGGCTTCTTCACATCGATGTGGAGCCACACATGCGGATTGACCCATTCCATCTTCGTGACCGTGCCCTCGAAGTGGACTGGCTTTTTCGCGTCGAATTCAGCGGCAAATGCGTGGTGCGCCCGCAGTGACACCGCGGTTCCCGCGAAAAACAGACCCACGCCCATCACGACAACCGTTAGCTTCATTGACATCGAAACAGCCTCCTCAGCTTACTTTCCGTACCATTCATAGAGGCGATCGCCGGGCGGAACCTTGCGCTTGATGTCGACGACGATGGTCTCGCCCTCCCAGTGCTTGACCAACTGCTGCTTGCGGAGATTTCCGTACAAGAACTCCTCCGCGAAGTCGATGCATGGGTAATCGAGGAGTTGAATGTTCGGCTCCAGGCGCCGGTAGATCGGCATCGCGATTTTCCAGGGACGCGTGAACACTTTCGGATCTTCGATCGTCGCTTCGTACCGAAGGGCGTCAGGGGTGATAGGCGTGAACCGTTCAACGACGTGCAATGCGTCGCTGTGAAAGTTTCCGGCTCTGTCGAACCAGGTCTTGTCGTTGAAGTGCGTCACGTCGACGACGAGCGTGTCCCCTTCCCAACGGCCGACCGAGTGGCCCATCCACGTGTCGTCGGGCGGGCCTTCGACTTTATCCAGGTGGATTGCGCGGGCGGCATTCGAAAACGTGTAGGCCATCTCGATCTTCGTCGAGCTCTGGACGATCTGAAACGGATAGGGCATGTACATCGCGCGGGGAATTCCCGGCAGATAGCATTTCAGCTCCGGGTCACGATCGATCCAATGGGCGGCGTTCTCCTGTTTTCTGGTCAGGGCCTCCGGCGTGTAAGGAATCTGCTCATCACCCTGGACGACGCCGAGCGATCCGGGAACTCCCGCGGCAGCGCCGAGAGCCAGCACCGGTGCCGCAGGCACCTCGGCGTAGGCAAATGGATAGACACCCCGTTGCGTCACCGCCCCCGGACGCGCCTGATGGGCCTGCAGATCCCAGTTCGCCTCGTTGTTGGCCTGCCACACTCCGCTGAAGTTGGGCTTGCCGTCCGCTGTACGTGCCGTTCGCGATACCTGGCCCGTGGTCCGTGTCATCGACACCGTGACGACGGCGCTCACAGTGGCTGCGGCGATGCCTGTCGCAATGAGCGAGCTTTTGAACCGGTTTCGCATGGGAATCCTAATTTCCTGTCAACGCATCCACGCCGCCCTCGGCGCCGAAATCCGTGGCCGAGTCCTTGGTCGCCGGATTGGGGCCTCGCCCCTTGGCGAAGGCGGCCTCTTCGGCGCGCGTGCCAATGAGCAACGCCGGCAAGCCGTAGTTCCCTTCATGACACCGGGGCTCGTAGTAAATCCTGTTCGCCTGCTCGTCCTGCCTGGTCATTTCATGCTTGACGGTCCACGGCTTCGTCCACGTCGTCGGATCCTCGATCGTGACCGAATACTCGAGCGTCTTCGCGTCGGCGCGCGTCCAGCGCTCGACGAGGTGCAGGTTCTCGCGCGCGCCCATGAAGTCGCTCTTGGGAGAGAAATTGGTGACGTCGACGACGAGCGTGTTGCCCTCCCAGTGGCCCCGCGAATCCCCGAACCGTTCGCGGATGGATTGCGGAAGATGCGGCCCGCCGTTCAAGGGAATGGTGCGCTGCCATCCCTGCCCCTGGCCCACGTCGTAGAAGATCGACACGGCCTCAGGAGACTGCACGATCCGGCGATAGCCGCCAAAATCGGGCAGCACCGCGGCCATGCATCGTTCCGTCATGCTGCGGTCCTCCGGACTGTCGGACCGATTGAGTCGTCCCGTGTTGTAGAAGGAGGGGATCTCGGCTCGTCTCGGCGACGGTGGTCCGTACTTCCCGCCGGCACACGCGGCCTCGTGATTCTTGCAGGTCTGGGTGGCTTGGAGGAGCGCGAGCCGGAACTCACGATCCGCGTCGCTCCGCTGTTTCGCCTCAGGCGTCACGGGGGGTATTCGTCCATCTGCCGGATCGACGACCAGCGATGTTCGTTTGCCAGTGTGCTTGATTGACTGGAACACGGCGTTGTACGCGCCGGCGACGTCGCGTTCAGTCCCGATTTCCACGCGTTGGTCTCGACGAAGAATCCCCGCTCGCTGGTTGTCCAGTTCAGCGCGTTCCTGTTCGGTGAACAGTTCTTTGCCCGCGTACTTGGCCTGTCGCTGCAACGGGGTCTGAAACTCGTCCGTCCAAATGCCCTGCAGGTCCGGGTCGCCCCACGCGGTCTTGGTCGCAGAGCCCGTTGCGGCAGGGGTTTGACCAGCGATTCCGACAGGCGCCACCCTCAGCAGGACGATGACGGCGAGGATCACCGCGACCACACCGAGCACCGCGAGCAGTCGTCTCGTCATCTCAACCTCCCGTGCTGGTTCCAGCTATTGGCCCGTCCGATAACGAAGTGATGCGTTTCAGCACGTTTCCTACACCCAGGGCGGGTTCATGTCAAGGATGAGTGTACGATTCGAATTCCACGACGCCATCATGGCGGAGAGCGGCAAAGCCCTGGTCGGATACGAAACGGCCAGGACATTGGCGAACATCGTGACGAGGAGTAGCATTCCGTCGGAGCCTCCATGGATGAAACTCGACGAGGTTTTCTGAAAGTTGCGATGACCGCCGCAGGGGCAGCAACGACGCCCGGGGCGTCTGAGGCCCAGGCCCAACGCGCTGAGCATCAGGCAGTGCCGTCGGACCTCACGTTGCGCGTGAAGTCGCTTGAATCGCTGCTCGTCGAAAAGGGCCTGGTCGATCGAAAGGCCCTCGATGCCCTGATCGACACCTACGAACACAAGATCGGTCCCCGCAACGGTGCGCGCGTGGTTGCGCGCGCCTGGGTTGATCCCGCCTACAAGCAACGGCTGCTGACCGACGCCGACGCCGCACTCGCGGAGCTCGGGTACGGCGGCATGCAGGGCGAACACATGGTCGCGATTGAGAACAGCGCCGGAGTGCACAACCTTGTCGTGTGTACGCTCTGCTCCTGTTATCCGTGGCCGGTGCTCGGACTGCCGCCGGTCTGGTACAAGTCCGCCCCGTACCGCTCACGGTCCGTGATCGATCCGCGGGGCGTCCTGAAGGAGTTCGGTCTCGAGCTTCCTCAGGACGTCGAGGTGCGCGTGTGGGACAGCACCGCGGAATTGCGGTACATGGTGGTGCCGGAGCGGCCACCGGGCACCGAGACGCTGAGCGAAGAACAGCTTGCCGCGCTCGTCACGCGCGATGCGATGGTCGGTGTCGGCAAGGTCTCGGCGACGCCGGCGGGAGCACAGCCATGAACAGCGTCCATGACATGGGCGGCATGCACGGCATGGGCCCCATCCAGCGGGAAAAGAACGAGCCTGTCTTCCATGCGCGCTGGGAAGCGCGAGTCTTCGCACTGAACCGGGCCGTGGGAGCATGGGGCAAGTGGAACATCGACGCGTCGCGGCACCAGAAGGAACAGATTCCCGCGGCCGAGTACCTGCGGATGTCCTACTACGAGAAATTCTTGGTGGGGATGACCGAGTTGCTCATCAAGAGCGGGCTGGTCAGCGCGGCGGAAGTCCAGAGCGGAAAGCCGGCGCGCGGTTCGAAGAAGGTGACGCCCGCCCTGACCGCTGACAAGGTGCCCGTGCTGGTCGCGAAGGGAGCGCCCGCGAGCCGGAATACGCCGGCCGCGCCGAAGTTCCGCGCAGGCCAGCGCATTCGCACCCGCAACATCAATCCGGCCGGCCATACCCGGTTGCCCCGCTACGCGCGCGGAAAGTTCGGTACGATCGAACGCGATCACGGCGTTTTCGTGTTCCCCGACACCAACGCCCACTTCGCCGGAGAGAACCCGCAGCACGTGTACTCGGTGCGCTTCGACGCGCGCGAGCTATGGGGCGCACAAGCCAGTCCGAAGGATGCCGTTTACGTGAACCTGTGGGACGACCATCTTGAGCCGGCCTGATTCTGTCCTGGAGCAGGCGAGTCTCGCCGCCCTGCCGCGCTTGCCGCAGGATGACGGCGGACCGGTGTTTGCCGAGCCGTGGCAGGCGAACGCGTTCGCGCTGGCGGTCAAGCTCTCCGAGCAAGGCCATTTCACGTGGAAGGAATGGGCGACCGCGCTTGCCGATGATCTGAAGGCGGCAGCCGATCGCGGCGAACCAGACGACGGCTCGCGCTACTACCATCATTGGCTCGCGACACTCGAGCGGCTCGTCGTAGCCAAAGGGCTCACCGATCAGGAAGCACTTCTGGCGCGCAAGGAAGCGTGGACCGAGGCCTACCGAAATACTCCGCATGGCACCGCGGTGGCGCTTGCGCCATCCAGGCCTCATGCCGGCTGGATGCTCCTTGGGCTCGCGTCCGCGGTTGCAGGGTACTGGATCGTTCAACAGACGAAGGCTGGCCCGTTGGCGGAATGGCAGACGGGATTTGCCGCGAGTGCCGGCTTCGGGTCGCTCCTGGGCATACGCCACGCCCTCGAGCCGGATCATCTCGCCGCGGTGTCGACTCTGATGACCGGCGAGCGCAGCAGCGCGAAAGCCGCGTGGCTCGGCGCCTGTTGGGGACTCGGACATACGTTGACGTTGCTCGCCGCCGGCATTGTCCTCGTCCTATTGCGCGCTGACATGCCGGCATTGGCGTCGGACGTGTTCGAGTTCGGCGTGGTCCTGATGCTGATCGGTTTCGGCGTCCGCGCGATTTACCAAGGTGCGTGGCGAGGCCCTGCGCAACCGACCCACTCCCACGCCAATCCACGACCGTCACAAACAGGCCGGTGGCAGATCGCACGGCGTCCACTCGTCGTCGGCGCGGTGCATGGGCTCGCGGGGAGCGGCGCGCTCACGGCGCTCGTCGTGACCACGCTCCCGTCTACAGTGACGCGTCTCGGCTATCTTGCGCTGTTTGGCGTGGGAACGACGGTCGGGATGGCTGCGCTGTCGGGCCTGCTCGGCTGGCCGCTCGCACGGCTTGGCACCAACAGTGCGGTCGCGCGCGGCCTCGCGATCGCCGTCGGTTCGGTCTCGACCGTCCTCGGCCTGCTCTGGAGCTACCCGCTCATCGAGGGGCGGTTCTAAACACCTTTCTTGGTTTGACATACCGGTACGGCATCGATCGCCGAAGAAACGGGCGCTGACATCGCCGTGCGGCATCAGACATGGCGAACGGCACGCTGAAACTGCCCCGCGCCCAGCACCCAAAACCGAGTGCGAGAGCCGCCGAATGACGCGCTGCCTTCATTCCGGACGACGCTATAGCCGTGGATCTGCCGAAGTGCCGTAGCAGGCGAGCCTCGTCCGATGCCGAGCTCGCTTTGCAGTCCGGCTAAACCTCTATACGATTGGCGCGCCCGTGCACCCGGATCTCGAACAAGCCATCGAATTCCACGACGCCATCATGGCGGAGAGCGGCAAAGCCCTGGTCGGATACGAAACGGCCAAGACATTGGCGAACATCGTGCTCCTGTCCGAAATTCCGACGACCTACGACAAGAACGAACAGCGGCAGGTCAACGCGGGAAACCTGCTCCTCCGAGGCGTCCCCGGCGTCGGCAAGACGTTCTTCGGCGTGATCCTGGCCGCCATCAGCAACGCGAAGTTCGCGAGACTGCAGGGACGGGCCGATCTCCAGCCCAGCGAGGTGGTGGGGTTTCAGATGATCAACCCGGCCACGGGAGCGCTCGTCACCGAGTTCGGCCCCCTGGCGTCGGCTGAAATCATCCTGCTCGACGAGATCAATCGCATCCCCCTGAAATCGCAAAGTGCGTTTCTCGAGGGCCTGCAGGATCGCACCGTGACAGTCGGCAAGGAGACGTACGAGCTGCCGGCGTTCAGCTTCGCGATAGCGACAATGAACCCCATCGAGCTTGGCCAGGGAACCTTCCCGCTGTCGGAAGCGGCCACCGACCGCTTCGCGATCATGGTGAACATCGGGTACCTCCCGCCCGAGGAAGAGGTCAAGCTGGTGAACTTTGACTTCAAGCGGGTGCGGCTGAACGTGCTGATGCCGAAGGAACGGATCATCCAGCTTCGAATAGCGATCGGAGAGCACGTCTTTCTGCACGCCCGTCTCGGGCAATACATCCAGCGGCTCGTGGCCGCGACGCGTCCGTACAATCCGGACACCGACTGGCTGCAGCATTCCCCGTCGGACATGGTGGAGCGCGGCGTCGACCTCGGTGCATCTCCGAGGGCCATCATCTGCTGGGGGCGGCTCGCGAAAGTGTGGGCGCTGCTCGTGAGGCATCGTACCGAGGTCTATCCCGAAGACATTCAGGACCTCGCGCCCTACATCCTGAGCCACCGGATCTGGTTGGGCCCGCACGCAGCGAGTCACGGCCTGACTACGGATCTCGTGATCAAAGACATCGTCGAACGAGTTCCCGTTCCGTGATCAGCGCGCGCTTGACCATGCAAAATCGCTGGGATACCCTCGCCACGCGTGCTGCAGTTCAGGATCAGGTATGCCTTCCAGTGGACCGTATCAACTGATTGATCACTACGCACAACAAGGTTTCGGCCGCGAACTGCCGGCCGCGACAACGGAGCGGCCGGTAATAGTTTGGGAAGGACATACCACCAAACGTTTGCTCCTCGCGGCGGTGCTGGTACTGGTGTCAGCCGATCTCGCGTTCGCGCAGGCCGACCTCACCGGCTCATGGCGTCCACTGGCGCGCAACGAAGATGGAAGCGGGATGGTGGGCGACGCCGCCGGTCTTCCGATCACCCAGAGCTCCCGATGGCGAGCCGATAGCTGGTCGCCGGAGGATTTCGATGTGGTGGAATGGGCGTGCCGGCCGCACGCCTGGGACTACTCCCTGGAAACGGTCCTGACCGACATGCGTATCTGGACGGACACGGACAGGGAGACGCAGCGGATCGTCGCTTACCACGGTCACGTCAACATGCAGGAGCAGGAAGTGACCATCTGGATGGACGGCCGGCCGCATCCATCCGCGAACGCGCTCCACACCTGGAGCGGTTTTTCGACTGGAGAATGGGACAGCGACGAGCTGGTCGTGACGACCACGCACCTGAAGGAGGCGTACATCCGTCGTTCGGGTCTCATGCGAAGCGATCAGGCGACGGTCCGCACGCGCTGGAGGCGGATGGGTGACTACCTTCAGGCGACGGTGATTATCTACGACCCTCTCTACCTGGCGGAGCCCTACATTCGCAGCTCGATGATGTGGGTCAACGATCCCTCGCTCGTGATGAGGCCGTATCCCTGCGAGGAAGCAACAGAGTTGGCGCTGCCCAAAGGGAAAGTGCCGCACTTCCTGCCTGGAAAGAGTCCGCTTCCGGGATTGAATCCGAAGATCACCGACCGGTTCGGCACGCCGTTCGAGGCGAGGCAGGGTGGACCCGAGACCATGTATCCGGAGTACATCGCGAAGATGAAAACGTTCGCGCGACCGGCGGCGTTGGCCCCACCGGGAGCGACGGAGACCTTTCGCTGACAGGCAACTCCCAACCTCCAACTCCCAACTTCCAAGGCGATCCATGCCGGAATCAAGCTCCTTGGGAGTTGGGAATTGGAAATTGGGAGTTTCACGGGGCGCCGCCGCTCGACGAGCTCGAGGCCGTCGTCACCGAAGGCGGGGGACACTGCGGCGGACCCGCATACCGGCACTCCGATGCGGTGAGGATCTGCTCCACCACAATGTCGGTGAACGCCTCCACGAACGGGCGTCCGCCGGTGAGCAGATTCTCGCGCGTCATGTAATCGAGATGGATATCGGCGTGGGCGCCTATGTTCTCGATGTAGTGAGATCGAGGGTAACCCTCGACGTCGACCGGAGCGATACGAGTCACCAGCGTATTCGTGTTGGATGTCGTCGACTCCGAGTAGAACCCGGCCGGCCAGACGCTGGTCGACCCGCCGGCCCCGTTCGTGCGCGTACCCACGAGCGCGCCCCGACGGTTGTCCTGGAGCATCGCCGCGAAGATGTCGCCCGCGGAAATGGTGAAGTCATCGACGAGCACGATCAACGGCTTGGTATAGGCCAACACGTTGCCTTGTGCACCCGTCGCCGGCTGGTTGCCATGCATCTGGGTGCTGCATGCCGGAAGCGGGGTCGTGAGGGCGCCCTTCTCGCGGTAGGCTCGCTGGAGCTCCTCGAGCCAGGCCGTGTAGATTTCGACGAGCGCCGTCTGACCCGCGCGGCGCGCCGCCTCGAGCGCCGCAGCGACGGAGTTGATCCGATCGATCGTGACGCGCACTTCCTCGCCGAAGAAGAAGAACGGATACGGGATGAGGTACGACGCCGCGGTCAACATGTAGCATCCGCCGCCCGTGTTGCGCATGACGTCGACGACGAGCGCGTCCGTGTTCTCCTTGAAAAACGCAATCTCGGCTTGAAGCTCCGCCTGAGCGGACGCTTGAGAGGAGGGGGCGAAGGTGGGCAGCCGCAGAAACCCAATCCGGAAGCCGCCGGCCTCGTAAATGCCGGAGAAATGGAACTCGGACGCCGTCCGTCCAAGCCGTTGAACGAAGTTCGCGGGCATGCCTGCCCTGAACGTTGGGGTGCGCGCCCCCAGGCCGAGCACGTACCGTCGAAGTGATGCGCCCGAGTCCGTGTCGTACGTGAGCAGGTGATCGTCCTGCGGCAGCCGGAAGTTGGTCAGCTCCAGCCATGGATCGTAATACGAAGGCAGTGACTCGGACTCGGACGCCGTGAGGCTTCTGGTTGCACCGCCGCTCTTAGGAGAAGATACGGGTCCGATCCACCTCAGAGGTACACCGGTCTTCACCCATGGAATGACATACGTTTCCTCTTGACCCCCAGCGCGTTCGATCACGACGATGGCCTCGTCCGGAAGATCGATCACGAGAGGAATCCGTGACTGCGGCCGGAACGTCAGGAAGTCGGCAGCTGCGCGGTTCGTCGCCTGCGGGCTGCCCCACTTCCGGAACTGTGAGAAATACTCGATCCACTGCTCGCTCCGCCCGCCGTCTACGGACACCAGGGTGTCCCCGATCTCAAACGGATACTGCGCCAGGGGCAGGCGGGTACGGTTGATCGAATCGACCACCACGCGGCCGTCGTAGATATCGACCGTGAATCCGAGGTCCGCACGGAAGCTGGACGGCGTGACGAAGGAACTGTGCGTGTCCTGAAGACTCGCGACGTACCTGAGCAGGATCTCGAAAAATGTCAGGTCGTCTTTGGACTGCCTGATCTGCGTAAGCCACGGTCGAAGGTCGAAGAGGTCGAATCCGAACAGCTTCTTTTTCCACTCGTAAGGCGCATACCGCTTCGCGTAAAGCGCGGCGAGATTCTCGAAGTCCTGAACCTTCTGTTTCTTGGTCAGCTGCGCCGCTGCGGGGGCTGTCATGACGGAAGCAATCACCGCCACCAGCACGAGTCGCCGCAACAGGCTAGCGAGCAGGGGATTCCACGGCATAAACGCCCCCTTTCTCTTGCTAAGCCGGTAGTGAACATTCGACAAGTCCGCGTGAACCGCGGCGTTCGGCAGGAAGTTCGCGGCGAGGACTTGCGTCGCTGCGGGGCGGAAGGATAGCACGAACATCACCGACCGAGGTGTATCCTCAGCGTGATGACGCGCCCCACCGGACACGCAGCGGGAGGGACCGACGAGAGGCTGAGAACGCGCGTCATGCCAACCACGGGACGGCGCTAACGTTCTCCCTCTCGTACGAATGGACAGCCACACCAGACGACCGAAGGCGCTCTGGCTCCTTCTTGGCCTTCCCGCGGCATTGCTGCTTGTCGTCTTTGCAGTTGACTCGATCTGGGGTGGAGGCCATCCGTCACTGAGCGCTTTGTTCTTGTTCTGGGGCCTGTATCCCACGTTGACGTCAACTCTCTTTCGAGCGCTATCGGGATCCGAGTTTCCGTCACTGCTCCTGATGCTTCTTGGCTTTCTGGAATACCCCTTGGTCGGTGTCGGACTCGCCTCACTGATCGCCAAATTCCAGGGGCGGGTTGCTGGTGCACGTACCGCGGTGGTCGTGCTCCTCATCTACATCAGCGCGCAATTCACCGCTCATCTCTTGTTGAACCTGCAATCGGTCAATTTGCGGCTGATGGCTGCTGCCAACCCGGCCGTTTCGATGGCTGCTGTCGATCGGATTCGTGACTCAGGCGACGCCGCCGCTGTTCCTGCGCTCCAGCAGAAGTTGGTCGAGGACTTCGAGCGGCAGGGAAAAATCGAAGCCGGCCTGCTCGACACGCTGACCGCGCTAGCCGGCGCCAGGGGTTGGCAGGACCTGCTGGACAGTGGCCGTCTCGGCGTGACGGGCCCCGCTGCTCGCGCCTGGCGCTTCATCGTCGAGAACGTGCGGGCGATGGCCAATCCGCTGTTTGCAGAGGCGCGTGGTGGGGTCAAGAACCCGGACTTCCGGGATGAGGACATTGCGCGACTCTTTGACTCACTCGCGCTCGAACTGGCCGAACGGCTGCAGGCTGCTCCCGACAGTGAAGCGTCGCTTACGCTCCTCTCGGTGATGAAGGAACGGCCGGATCTCTGTCGGAAGTACTTCGCGTTCGTCCCGATCGGACTCCGCGACTCCACGCCGCAGGCGGCCGTCGATCTCGTCCGCAGTCTCGCTCTGATGAAGGCTGGCCCATCGGCCGACTTCAAATATGACGTTCAAGCGACGATTACGAATAGCGAGATGTCGCGGTTCGCCCGGGAACGCGACGCGGTCGCGGAAGAATGGATCGCGTGGGCGAAGTCGAACACACCCTGCCGGTGATCCATGGTCTGTGGGTCAGTGACAGTGGCCTGCCGTGAGGGGACGGCACGCGCCTTTCCGCGTGAACCACGCGAGTACAGAGGTCAGACGGCGCGGCTTGGCAGCTCCCAGGGAGAATGCATGTCATGTCACAGGACCAGACACCGGACGACTTTGACTGGGTGGTCGCGCAGTCGAAATGCAGCGCGGCATCGATGTTCGCGCGGTTGCAGACGGGCGTGAAAGAGGATGTCCGGCGACGGAACGGCCTCGGCCTGTTGGGTCGGGACGACGGGTGGACCTTCGAGTTCCAGGCCGAAAGCGGCGACGAATTCGAGGTCTCGCGCGTCGAAGCGGGAGTCATGGGCTCCACGGACGCCACCCTCGCGCTCGTGAGATTCGAGCGCGCCGGACGTCGCATTCATGTCCACGGCGATGGCGTTGACGTCGAATTCACCGCGGTCGTCTCACTCGACGTCGCCGGGGTGTGCCGGCTTGTGGTGGGTGAGGCGATGTACTCGGAATGGGAGATCAGAAGAATGGCGCTCGAGCAGCTGTTCTTCGAAGAGGAAGAGGTTTCAGACTGAGGTACCAACGCCCAACTTCCAATCCCCAATTCCCAAGGAGCTCGTTAATTTAGTCACGATCGCCTTGGGAGTTGGGAATTGGGAATTGGAAGTTGTAGTCAGTTACCCACTATTGCCAGGCTGAGTAGACGGGCTTTCCAATCAGGTATGCCGGGTTCGCGCCGGCGCGCGGCCGGAACTTCTGGAAGCGCCCGGCATCGACCTCTGCCACGTAGAAGTTGCCCTCCTGATCGGTGCTCATGCCGTGCACGCCCCACAACGTGCCCGGGAAATCAGCGACCGTTCCCCACGCATGCAGCAAGTGCCCGTCGAGGTCGTACTTCAGCATCTTGTGGGTATTGCGATCGAAGGCCGCCACCGTGCGATCGGCGCCGATCTGCACGAAATGCAGGCTCGACGGACTGACCGCGATTTTCCACTCGGAGAGGTAGGTGCCATTCTCATCGAAGATCTGGACGCGATGGTTGTCGCGATCGTTGACGAACACGCGTTTCGTCGGCAGGTCAACGGCAACGCCGTGCACGTTGTTCATGTACCCGGGTCGCGTTTCCTTCCCTGATTCGCCTGCCTTGCCGAAATCCAGCAGGAACTTGCCTTGCGCGTCGAACTTCGCCACGCGTGTGCCGTTATATCCGTCGGCCACGTAGAAGCTCCCGTCCGGCAGCCACGCCATGAACGTCGGCCGGTTGAAGTGCGTGCCGTCCGCTCCCGGGACTCTCGGCGTGCCAATGGTCTGGACGAGTTGCTTGCCGTCGTTCGTGAACTTGTAGATCGCGTGGGTGTGGTCGTCGACTATCCACACGTGTTTCTGCGGATCGTACGGGCTGACGTAGACGGAGTGCGGGCGCCTGAACATGTTGTCCCACTGCGTCCACTGTTCGATGATGTTGCCCTGCGCGTCGACGACGACGAGCGCGTGCTCCCAGCGGGCGTCGACCCCGAGCTCTTTGTACGGAGGCGACGCGCCTCGCCACTGCTCCATCCCCTTCTCGGGATCCTGGCCCGACCCTCCTGCTCCCGGAGGCGCCGCCGTATTCGCGTTGCGCCACGGCAGTCCGGCGATTGGGAACTGCACGTTCGGGCCGACCTCGCCGTACAGTTTCGTCCGCGGACGCTGGATGTTCGGCAGCTCTCCGCTGTTGAGCAGATAGACGCGATTCGGGCTCTCGGCGAAGATCCCGCGGGCCCCTCCAAATGTCCACTTCTCGTGTCCGGGCAGCGTGCTGAGATCTTTCGGCCACCCCTCGACGACCTCATAGGGGCCGGAGATGTCCTCCGCGCCGATCGAATCCGGCACTGAGGCGAACGCCGAACCTGTGGGCGTACTCGCGACTTCTCTTACGGACGGCATGAACCGACCGCCCAACGGAACGCCGGCGGCCAAACCGACCGCCAGCGCCAACCCCATCGCTCCTGTCTTGCTCATGACACTTCCTCCCCGCCAGCGGACTATATCGCAGGACCCACGCTGGATCTCGACGCGTTCAAGCCGTGCTACCATCCGCGACCGCTGGAGGTCGGCATGCGTCATCGACTCGCCGTGCTGCTCACGATTGGGGCTGTCCTCAGCGGTTCGATCGTCGCGTCCGCTCAAGCCCCTGACCTGTCGGGCAACTGGATCCGCGGCGCGCGCATCGCCTTTGGACCGTGGGACTTCACCGAGGCGGGTCAACGAAAGTTCGAATCCTACGATTTCAAGAAGGACGACCCGGCCTACGGGTGCATCGGCGCGAGCTGGACTCGAGTCTGGCTGAATCCGAACGTCCTCGTCCGCATCACACAAGCTGCCGGCCAGGTCCGACTGCAATATGAATGGATGGACATTGATCGGCGTATTCCGGTGATCGACTCCACCGCGGCAAATCCGAAGCGGTCGGCGATTATTCCGAAGATGCCGGCACTCGGACATTCCGCCGCCTGGTATGACGGTGACACGCTGGTCATCGACACGGTTGATGTCGCGCCTGGCTACGTGTCGACGATGGAAGAGTGGGCTGGCATGCCGCAGAGCAGGCGAATGCACACGGTGGAGCGGCTGCATCGCTCGGGAGACGTCCTCACCATCGAGACGACGCATGTTGACCCGACCTACTACCGGAAGCCGCTGGTCGTGACGATCGAGTACCGCAAGACCGATTGGGAGCTGATGGAGTACGGGTGCACACCAGAGGATGCAGCTGTCGTCGCGCCACGCTGATCTGGAGGCCGCTTTGAATCTCAAAACCGTCGCGGTCGCATTGGCGTTCGTCGCCGTCGCAGCCGCCGAAGCCGTCAGCGCGCACCATTCCGTGCCCGTCAACTTCGATCAGTCACGCACGGTCACCATCGAAGGCGTGCTGACCGAAATCGCGTGGCGGAATCCGCACGCGCGGTTCCGGATGAACGTCACGGGTCAGGACGGTTCAACCGTCGAATGGCTCGTCGAGATGGGTGCCACCAATACCATGAAGCGCGCGGGCTTCCCGATGGAGCGCTTCAAGATCGGCGACCACATCACTATTATCGGAAACCCCGGCCGCCGCGACCGCAGCGTGCTTCTGCGTGAAACGGTTCTCGCCGACGGCACCCGAATGAATCCGGAGATGAGGCCAAATCCTGGCGGCGGCGCGAACTAATACCAGAATCAGTTTTCTCGGTGTCTCGGTGGTCAGTCAACTCCCAACTACCAATTCCCAACTCCCAAGGCGTTCCCAACAAGCTACTTGGGAGTTGGAAGTTGGGTGTTGGGCGTTGTAGCGAGCCTACGTCGTATTGAGAATTGCTCTAGATTAGGGAGACGAAGGATGGCACATCACCGAAGGTCG
>Ga0070698_100003118_pt1 | contig 18281 bp, 17 predicted proteins | sample KBSK1502metaG_FD_65477 | JGI IMG/M metagenome (GOLD analysis project Ga0070698, IMG submission 65477) | Corn, switchgrass and miscanthus rhizosphere microbial communities from Kellogg Biological Station, Michigan, USA - KBS K1-50-2 metaG | ecosystem: Host-associated > Plants > Roots >...
ACGCGTTACTCACCCGTTCGCCGCTCTACTCGGGAGTTGCCCCCCTTTCGCGCTCGACTTGCATGTGTTAGGCACGCCGCCAGCGTTGATTCTGAGCCAGGATCAAACTCTCCAGTTAAATCCTGAGCTTTTGGACTCGGACCCGAGGGCCCTCGTCCGCAGCCCGTGAACTGAAGATACGTCTTGGTCCGCGGGCTGAACCTCGCTTCGGAAATGATTGTGCGCTACCTAGTTTTCAAAGAGCCACCCCGTTTAGGGGACTCGACCAGAATATCGAACCGGCCTCAGCCTGTCAAGGCCTTCCGACGATTCTGTTCTTTATCGGCTGGCGTCTCTGGGTGGGTACGACGGCGTGACCGGCACCCTCTAACGCGTCAGGAACAGCCTAATGTACGCGAGCGCTACGGGTGTGTCAAGCGTTCACGGGGACTTTTCTTTTCCGGTGCTTGCGGCCTCCACCCGGATGAAGCGGGCGGGGCCGATCTGGAGGACGAAGGAGGCCCCCGGCGCCAGGCGCAGCTCGGCGCCCGGCTCGACCGGCACCCCGTCGGTGCGCACCGCCCCCTGCCGGACGAGCCGCACCCCCTCGCTGTTCGACCGGGTGAGGCCCGCGCGGGCGAGCAGCTCGTGCGGCTTGTAGCTCCCCGCGGGGACGCTCACGACCGGCACCTCCGAGGGTGCCTGGTGCTGCTGGTGGACCCTCCGCCACTCGGCCTCCGCCTCGGCGGCCGCCTCCGGGCCGTGGAAGTCGGACACGAGCCGGCGGGCCAGCGCCATTTTCGAGGCCATGGGCCGGCCGGCCGCCTTCTCGGCCTCGACCTCGGCGGGGGCGAGGTCGGTGAGGAGAGGGTAGTAACGCCACATCAGCTCGTCGGAGATCGAGAGGAGCTTCGCGTACATGTCGGCGGGCGGCTCGCTCACCCCTACGTAGTTGCCGAGGCTCTTCGACATCTTCTCGACGCCGTCGGTGCCCTCGAGCAGGGGCGTGGTCATCACGACCTGGGGCTCGAGGCCGTAGGCCGGCATGATGTCGCGGCCGACGTTCAGGTTGAAGAGCTGGTCGGTGCCCCCGAGCTCCACGTCGGCCTTCAGGGCCACCGAGTCGTAGGCCTGCGCCATCGGGTACATGAACTCGTGGAGCGAGATGGGCTGGCCGGCGTCGAAGCGCTGGCGGAACTCGCGGCGCTCGAGCATGCGGGCCACGTTGTAGGTGGCGGCGAGCCGGATGAAGCCGTCCGCGCCCAGGGCCCCCAGCCACTCGCGGTTGAAGCGGATCTCCGTCTTCGCCGGGTCGAGGATCTTGAAGGCCTGCCTCTTGTACGTCCCGGCGTTGCGCTCGATCTCCTCGCGCGAGAGAGGCGGGCGCGTCTTGGAGCGGCCGGTGGGGTCGCCGATCATCCCCGTGAAGTCGCCGATCACGTAGACCATGCGGTGGCCCAGGGCCTGGAACTGCCTCATCTTCCGCATCAGCACGGTGTGGCCGAGGTGGATGTCGGGGGCGGTGGGGTCGAAGCCGACCTTCACCGTCAGGGGCCGGCCGCGCTTCAGCTTCTCCTCGAGGGAGGCGCGCGTGACGACGTCCACGCATCCCCGCGTGAGGATCTCGAGCTGCTCGGCGGCGCTCTTCACTCCGGGTCCGCGATGAAGCGGCGTCCCTCGAGGCGCCACCGCCCGCCGAGGAGCAGCCGCACCGCGCGCGGGTAGATGCGGTGCTCCGCCTCCAGGATCCTCCCCGCGAGGGTGTCCGGGGTGTCGTCCGCCCGCACGGCCACCGCTTCCTGCATCACGATGGGCCCCGCGTCGAGGGCTTCTTCCACCAGATGCACCGTGGCCCCCGCCACCTTCACGCCGTGCTCCCAGGCCTGGCGCTGCGCGTCGAGGCCGGGAAAGGCGGGGAGCAGCGACGGGTGGATGTTGACGAGCCGGTGCGGCCAGGCGGCGAGGAAAGGGGACGACAGGAGGCGCATGTATCCGGCCAGGCACACGAGGTCGACGCCATGCTCCCGCAGCACGCCCAGCATCCTTCGGTCGTGCTCCTCGCGGGCCTGGCCACGATGGTCGCAGACGAGCGCGGGGACGCCGGCGGCGCGGGCCTTGTCCAGGGCGGGAGCGTCGGCGACGTTCGAGATGACGACGGCGACCTCCCCTCCCAGCTGACCCTCCCGCGCCGTGGCAATGAGAGTCTGCAGGTTCGAGCCGCGCCCACTGACCAGGACCCCTACCTTTTTCACTCGAACGTCACGCCCTGGCCCGCGACCACCGACCCGATCACGAAGGAGGTCTCGCCCCGCCGCTCGAGGGAGTGCTCGACGTCGTGGAGGTCTCCCGGCGCCACCACGACGACCATGCCGATCCCCATGTTGAAGGTCCGGAACATCTCCTCGTCGGAGATGCCTCCTCCCTTCTCGATCATACGGAACAGCGGGGGCACCCTCCACGACGACTTGAGGATGCGCGCCCCGAGGCCGGCGGGAAGCACGCGCGGGATGTTGCCGGGGAACCCGCCCCCCGTGATGTGGGCGAGCGCCCGGATCTTCTTGCGCTCGACGAGGGGCTCGAGGGCGGCGAGGTACGCGCGGTGGGGGGCCAGGAGCGCCTCGCCCACGGTGGCGCCCAGCTCGGGCACGCGCGTGTCCACGCGGAGCCCCATCACCTCGAACAGGACCTTGCGCGCGAGCGTGTAGCCGTTGGTGTGGAGGCCGGAGGACGGAAGGCCGACGAGCACGTCCCCCTCGCGCACGTTCTCGCCGGTGAGCGCGCGGCTCTTCTCCACGATGCCCACGATGAAGCCGGCGAGGTCGTAGTCGCCCGGCGCGTAGGTTCCCGGCATCTCCGCCGTCTCCCCGCCGATGAGCGGACAGGAGAACTCCGCGCAGCCGCGCACGACGCCGGACACGATCTGCTCCACGCGGGCGGGATCCATCTTGCCGAGCGCCACGTAGTCGAGGAAGAAGAGCGGCGAGGCTCCCTGGACGAGGATGTCGTTCACGCAGTGGGCCACGATGTCGTAGCCGACCGTATCGTGGACACCGGCGGCGATGGCGACCTGGATCTTCGTGCCCACGCCGTCGGTGGAGGCGACGAGCACGGGATCCCCGTACCGGCGGAGGTCGGGGCGGAACATGCCGCCGAACGAGCCGATCTCCGAGAGCACGGACGCGTTGAAGGTGCCGCGGGCCAGGGCCTTGATGCGGGCCTTGGCCTCGTCGGCGGCCGAGATGTCGACGCCTGCGTCGCGGTAATCCAACGGGGCACTCCGGGGCGGATTCTAGCGTATCCTCAAGCATGGCCAAGTGTCCCGAGTGCGAGTCCGACCTGGAGCTGGAGGGCTACGACCTGGACGTGGGGGAGACCATCAACTGCCCGGAATGCTCGGTGGAGCTGAAGGTCACGAACAACGACCCCGTCACCGTGGCCCTGCCCCCCGACTAAAAGCTTCCGAGGGCTTCCTTCTCGTCGGAGTACAGCTCGAAGATCGGGAGCAGCTTCGCGATGTAGAGGGTCGAGTGGACGCGCTCGTTGGCGTTGAGGAGCTTGAGGCTGGCGCCTTCCTTGCGCGCCCGGCGCAGCCCCGACACCAGCTCCCCCACGCCGGCGCTGTCCATGAAGGACACGTCGGAGAGGTTCAGGAGGATCTTGCGCCACCGGTCGGCGAGCAGTGCGTCGACGGTGTCGCGCAGTATCTGGTCCCCGAGTCCGGCGGTGAGCTTGCCGTCCATGTCCACCACCACCACGTCCTGCATCTTGCGGATCTCCACGTGCATGGCGACCCGCCCTAGCCCGTGACCGGCCGCTGCAGGGCGGAGAGGTTCCACTCCACCGGGCCATAGCGCTTCCGCGCCTGCTCCAGGAACGACTCGAAGAGCTGTTGCTTCTTCTCCCCGCGGAGGGAGGTCGTGATCGCCGGCTTCTCCTTCTCGAAGGCGGCGGGGTCGAAGGGCTTCTTCTCGAGGACACGGATGACCGCGTACCCGCCCGCCGCCCGCACCGGCTCGGAGAGCGCCTTCTCCGGCAGTGAGTAGACCGCCGCCTCCAGCGTCGCGGTGGAGCCCAGCTCGGCCAGCGGCTGCCCCCGGCCCACGAGGGCGGGGGTCTCCTTGCGCACGAGGCCGAGCGCGGCGGCCGCCTTGTCGAGGCCTTCCTTCTCCGCCCGGGCCCGGACCTGGCTCGCCAGCTCGCGCGCGCGGGCGAGGGCCTTCTGCTCCCCGAGGTCGGCCCGCACGCGGGCCTGGACGTCCTTCAGCTCCGGAAGGCGCGACGGTTGGATGTCGTCGGCGGCGATGAACGCGTAGGCGGTCGGCAGCGCGAAGGGCTCCTTCGCCACCTCCCCCTTGCGCAGCTCGAACGCCCGCGCGACGAGCACGGGAGACGAGAGCGGCGGGACCGGCTTTCCGCGCTCGAGGGGAGGGCTCTTCTGCACGCTCAGGCCCTCGTCCCGCGCCGCCTCCTCGAGCGTCTTGCCGCGCCGCAGCGCCTCGGACATCCCGCGCATCTTCTCCTCGGCGAGGGCACGGGCACGGTCGGCGAGCATGGTCTGGCGGATCCGGTCCTTCACCTGGGTGAGCGGCGCGACCGTCTCCTCCTTGTGCTCGGTGACGCGGATGATGTGGTAGCCGAAGGGGGACTTCACGAGGTCGGAGGTCTCGCCGGCGCCGAGCGAGAACGCGGCGTTCTCGAACTCGGGCACCATGCGGCCGCGGCCGAAGCAGCCGAGGCTGCCGCCCTGGGCGGCCGAGCCCTGGTCCTCGGAGCTCTTCTTCGCCAGCTCCGCGAAGTCCTTGCCCGCTTTCACCTGGTCGAGCACCCCCTGCGCGATCTTCTTCGCCTCGTCGTCGGCGTGGCCCTCCTTGGCCTGGTCCCCCTGCTTCACCTTGATCAGGATGTGGCTGGCGCAGACCTCCTCCTCCTGCTTGAACTCGTCGCGGTGGCCCCGGTAGTAGGCCTCGATCTCGTTGTCGGTCACGGAGACGCGGGCGGTGAGAGCGGTCGCGTCGGCGAGCACGTAGGAGAGGATTCTCCGCTCCGGCAGGCGATAGGTTTCCTTGGCCGAGTCGAAGCGCGCCTTCACCTCCTCGTCGGACACGCTCTGTCCCTCGCGGAACTTCGATGCGTCGGCCAGCACGTACTCGAGCTTCACCTGCTCGGTACGGCGCCGGAACTCCTGCTCCGCCTCCGCGGGGGTGACGCTCACGCCGTCGGTGACGAGCGCCTCGAGCTGCTCGGCCATGATCCGCTGGCGGAGCGCCTCCTCGAATTCCTCGACGCTCACGCCCTGCATCTCCAGCCGGCGCTTGAGCTCGGGCCCGCCCAGGAAGCGCCCGTTCTCCTGGTACTCGGGCGAGGTGGCCAGGCGCCGGGCCACCGTGTCGTCGTCCACCCGCAGGCCCAGGCGCCTGGCCTCCAGCGCGAGCACCCGCTGGGAGACGAGGCCGTCGCGGGTCTGCTGCTCCAGGCCCAGGCTGCGCAGCACCGCGGGATCGAGCCGGCCCTGGTACATCCGCTCGTACGCCTGCCGCTGGCGCTCGAAGGCCTTGTCGTACTCGCCCTTGGTGATCGACATACCCCCCACGTCGGCCACGACCTCGCCGGGCGCGCCGGTGTCGGTCTTCAGGAAGACCGGGATGTAGAGGAGGATGAAGGTGGCGATGACCAGGACCAGCAACCAGTTGAGCCACGCGCGGTGGCGTCTCATGAACCCAAGAGCCATCTCTACCCTGTCTCCGGTGACGCGGCGGCCAAAAGTGCCGCCGACAAAACGTCCATTCTAGCGTCGCGCTCGGGAGGGACGCAAACCCGGCGCCGGCAGGGGGCCCGGTTTGCGCCTCCCGGAGCCTTTGACTATAATCCCTCTCCCCTAAGTCTCTTGGGCTGAAGGGATTTTGGGGCGGAACTCCTCCGACGTCCACAGGCGACGAGGGCTGAGACAGGGCCATGGCCTCACAGCGCAAACCACGCCGGCCCGAAGACGACCTCGTCGACTGGTTCACGATCTCGTACAAGAGCATCTACATCGTCGTGCTGCTGGTGCTCGCCATCGGCGGGGCCGTCTACTACCACTACTTCGGCAAGCCGATCAATCCCAACCCGGTCATCGACGTCCCCGCCCCCACGGTGACGACGGCGCGCTTCACGAGCATCGAAGGCAACGTCCGGGTCAAGACCGTGGGCACCTTCGAGTGGGTGAGCGCCGATCCCAGCATGGTGCTGCGCAAGAGCGACCTCGTGCGGACGGGCACCGGCGCCACCGCGGAGATCACGTTCTTCGACGGCACCGTCGTCCACGTGCGGCCCGACAGCTTGATCACGATCGAGGACACGTCGGAGGACTTCGCGACCAAGCGCCGCCGCGTCGCGTGGCACATCTCGTCGGGCGAGGTGAACTTCCAGACCGGCAAGAAGAACGTGCCCGGCAGCGCGACCGAGATCTCCACCCCGACGGTGCAGCGGCTGACCGCGGGCGAGCTGACCGACGGCGGCGTCCGCGTCGACCAGTCCGGGGACAGCGACGTGAAGATCTACCGCGGGTCGACGCAGGTCGTGACCAAGGCCGGCGAGAAATTGAGCCTCGGCGCCAGCGAGGCGCTGAAGGTCGACGCGGCGGGCAAGGCCGGGCCCAAGCAGGTCCTTCTCGACGCCCCCGTGCTGCAGGCCCCCCCGCACCAGACCGAGATCTCCTACCCCGACCCCTCGCGGGCGACCACGTTACTCGCGTGGAAGCCAGTGGTCGGGTCCGTCTCGTACCACGTGATGGTGGACTACAGCCCGTATTTCAACCGGCCGCTGGTGGACCAGGTGCGCAAGGACAGCTCGGTGGAGCTGCGCGGGCTCGAAACCGGCAAGTTCTACTGGCGCGTGGCCGCCCTCGACAAGGACGGCGTCGAGGGCGCCTTCTCGGCCTTCGCCCGCTTCACCATCGTGCGCCAGGGAGGTGCCGGTGGCGGCGGCGGCACTCCTCCTCCCCTCGTGATCGAGGCCCTCGACGTGCGCACCAACATCCTGCAGATCAAGGGCCGCACCGAGCCGGGGGCCACGGTGACCGTGAACGACCAGCGCGTGGACGTGCAGGGCGACGGCAGCTTCAACGAGTTCATCCAGCTCGACAAGGGGGGCCGCCAGCTCGTCGTCATCCGTTCCACCGGGATCAACGGCGGGGTCAACGAGCAGAAGAGGCCCATCGTGGTCACCTTCTGAGAGCGCCGATGGCGCGGGTGGCGGTCTTCAGCGGTCCGGTCCTGCGGCGCAACCTGCGCGCGGAGGCGCCCGGACTCAGCTACGCGTTCTTCCCGCCTCTGGGGGCGCGCGGGCCGCGGCCGGACCTCGAAGGGTTCGCGGGAGCGCTGGTGGAGCTGGGCAAGGGCGGGGCCGCCCTTCCCGCGCTGCGCAAGGTGATGGACGGCCGGCCGGTGGGGAGCGTCTCCCTGAAGTTCGACGCCGCCTCGCTGCGGCGCTCCGCGCAGCTGGGCTTCGACTTCCACCTCGGCTCCGGGGGTCGCGGCGACCCGCCGGCGAAGGAGGTGCTGGCCTACCTCGCCGCCGCGCGGCGCTCGGAGGCCGGCGGCCGGCCCCCGATGGCCCAGCAGCTCAAGAAGACCGCGCAGCGGCTGGCCATCCTCACCGACATCGTCAAGACGGCGAACTCGATCCTCGAGCCGCGGAAGGTCATCGAGCTGATCATGGCCAAGATCCAGCAGCTCATCCCCTCCGAGGCCTGGTCGATGCTCATGGTCGACGAGGAGAAGCAGGAGCTGACCTTCGAGCTGGCGCTGGGGGAGAAGGGCCGCGACGTGTCGTCGTTCCGCGTCAAGATGGGGGAGGGCATCGCGGGCTGGGTGGCCCAGACGGGCAAGCCCACCATCGTCAACGACACCTCGCGCGACCCGCGCTTCGCCCGCCGCTTCGACTCCCAGACCCAGTTCCAGACCCGCTCGATCCTGTGCGCGCCCCTCATCTCCCGCGGCCGCACGATCGGGGTCGTGCAGGTCATCAACAAGCGCGGGGGCAAGTTCACCCAGGCCGACCTCGAGGTGCTGCTCACGCTCGTCGAGCCGTGCGCGATCGCCATCGAGAACGCCATCCTCTTCCAGCGCACCGAGCAGCTCACGATCACCGACGACCTGACCAAGCTCTTCAACTCCCGGTACCTGAACCTGTACATCAGCCGCGAGATCAAGCGCTGCAAGCGGCACGGCATCCCGCTCTCCGTGATCTTCCTCGACCTGGACGGCTTCAAGGGCGTCAACGACGCCTACGGCCACCTCGCCGGCTCGCGCACCCTCACCGAGGTCGGGGGCATCCTCGTGGAGGCGGTGCGGGAGTCCGACATCCTCGCCCGCTATGGTGGCGACGAGTTCGTGGTCGTGCTGCCCGAGACCCCGCCCTCCGGGGCCCTGGTCATCGCCGAGCGCATCCGCAAGGCCATCGAGAGCCACTCGTTCCTGAAGGACCAGGGCCTGGAGGCCCGCATCTCGGCCTCCTTCGGGATCGCCTCCTATCCCGACCACGCCCTGACCCCCGAGGGGCTCATACAGAAAGCGGACCAGGCGATGTATCGTGTGAAGGAACGAGACAAGAACGGCATCGAGGTGGCCGTGTAGATGCCACCCGGGGAGAACTGACCTTTTCATGAACTTCCGCTCCATTGCCAACCTGAGCTTCCTCAGCAGCGACCTCGCCATCGACCTCGGAACCGCCAACACCCTCGTGTACGCCAAGAACAAGGGCATCGTGGTCTCCGAGCCTTCCATCGTGGCCGTGAACAAGGTCACCGGGAAGGTGGAGGCGGTGGGCAAGGACGCCAAGGAGATGCTGGGCCGGACGCCCGGCAACATCGTGGCGATCCGGCCCATGAAGGACGGGGTGATCGCGGATTTCGAGATCACCGAGAAGATGCTCAGCCACTTCATCCGCAAGGCCCACAACCGGAACACGTTCGTCCGGCCGCGGATCATCATCGGGATCCCGTCCGAGGTGACCCAGGTCGAGAAGCGCGCGGTGAAGGACTCGGCCCTCAAGGCGAAGGCCTCCGAGGTCTACCTCGTCGACCAGGCCATGGCCGCCGCCATCGGGGCCGGCCTGCCCATCACCGAGCCGAGCGGCAACATGGTGGTGGACATCGGGGGGGGCACGACCGACATCGCGGTGATCTCGCTGGCGGGGATCGTCTACAGCAAGTCGGTCCGGGTGGCGGGCAACGAGATGGACGAGGCGATCATCCAGTACATCAAGAAGAAGTACAACCTGCTCATCGGCGAGCGCACCGCCGAGCAGATCAAGCTCGAGCTGGGCAGCGCCTTCCCCCTCGACGAGCCCATCACGATGGAGATCAAGGGCCGGGACCTCATCGAGGGTATCCCCAAGACCCTCACCATCACCGACGCGGAGATCCGGGAGGCGCTGGCCGAGCCGATCAGCATCATCGTGAACGCGGTGCGGGTGGCCCTCGAGCGCACGCCGCCCGAGCTCAGCGCCGACATCGTGGACCGCGGCATCGTCCTCACCGGCGGGGGGAGCCTGCTCAAGAACCTCGACAAGCTCCTGCGGGAGGAGACTTCGCTTCCGGTCTCGGTGGCCGAGGACCCGCTGTCTTCGGTGGTCCTAGGCACCGGCAAGATGCTTTCGGACTTCGACCTGCTTCGGAAGATCAGCCTTGACTAGCGCAATGCAGAAACTTCTCCGGAAGATATCGCTGGACTAGCGGAGGCGGGCAGGCCCTCCACGCCATGGCCTCGGTCATCGAGACGCGCAAGAGCCGGTTGCTGCTGCTGGGCCTCGTGCTGGCCCACCTGGTCGCCATCTCGAAGCAGGTCGAGCGCGGGGGGCAGAGCCTGCTCGGCCAGGGCCTCTTCGCCCTCGTCACGCCCTTCCAGGCCGTGATCACCGGCGCCATCCGCGGGGTGAGCGGCGGCTGGGCCGGCTACGTGGACCTCCGCCGCGTGTACGAGCAGAACCGGTCCCTGCAGGAGCGCGTGCGGGTCCTGGAGGCCCAGCTCCAGGCCCGACAGGAACAGGCGCAGGAGGCGGAGCGGCTGCGCGAGATGCTCCAGCTCAAGAAGGAGCTGCCGCTCGGGGTCCTGGCCGCCGAGGTCATCGTGCGGGAGGGCGCCCCCTGGGCGCGCACGATCACCGTCGACAAGGGATCCGCGGAAGGCGTGCGTCTCAACGCGCCGGTGATCAGCGCCACCGGCGTGGTGGGACGCGTCATCGCGGTGGGGCCGCACGCGAGCCGCGTGCAGCTGATCCTGGACGGGCAGGCCGGCATGGGGGTGCGCATCGAGCGCAGCCGCGTCACCGGCATCCTGGTCGGCCAGCCCGGCCTGCCGACCGCCGTCATCGGCGACCTCGTCATGAAGTACGTTCCCAGCCTGGCCGACGTGGTCGTGGGCGATGTCGTCGTCACCTCCGGGCTGGATCATCTCTACCCGGCGGGCCTCGTCGTCGGGCGCGTCCGCTCGGCCGCGCGCGGGAACGGGCTCTTCAAGGAGATCCTGGTCACGCCCTCCGCGCAGTTCAACACCCTCGAAGAGGTCATGATCGTGCGGACGCCTCTTCCCGACGACACCATGACGCAGGGCGTCCGGTGAGGGTGTTCTGGACGGCGGTCGCGCTGCTGGCCGCGCTGCTGCTGCAGACCGCCCTCACCCAGATCGCTCCCGGCCACGCCCGCATCCTCGACCCGTTCCTCATCGTCCTCGTCTACTGCGGGCTCACGGGCGGAGAGATGTACGGCATGCTCGCGGGGGCCGCCGCGGGCTGGATCCAGGACATCCATTTCGGGGGCAGCGTGCTGGGCCTCTCGGGCCTGACCAAGATCCTGATCGGCTTCGCGGTGGGCATCGCCAGCACCCGGTTCCACCTGGTGGAGGCCGCGGCCCGGGCGCTCGTCCTGTTCGTGGCCACCGCCGCCGACGCGCTCATCTACACCCAGCTCGCGGCGGTCTTCGACGTGGCCTCCTACGAGGTCACGCCCGTCGGCATCCTCGTGCGGGCGCTCGTCAACGCCGTGGTCGGGGTGGCGGCCTACGAGGTCCTCGAACGGCGCGGCCGCTTCCGCATGGGCGTTCGGAGGCGCGCGTGAGGATCTACGAGGACCTGCGCAGCCTGCAATCGCGGCTGGCCGTCATCAAGACGGTCGTGGTGGGGGCGCTCGCCCTGGTGGTGGTCTACTTCTGGCACCTGCAGGTCGTGCGCGGCAAGTACTTCCGGGAGCTGGCCGAGAACAACCGGATCCGCTCCGTGCCGATCCCCGCCCCCCGCGGTCCCATCTTCGACCGCAACGGCCGCGTGCTCGTGGAGAACCGCTCCTCGTTCAACGTCGTCCTCACCGCCGAGCCCCACACCAACCTCGACGACGAGCTGGGCCGGGTGGGGCGCCTCATCGAGGTGGACGAGGACCAGGTGCGGGAGCGGATCGAGGGCCAGGGCCCGCGCTTCAAATCGGTGGTCGTGAAGGCCGACGCGAGCGAGGAGGACGTGGCCGTCGTCGAGTCCCGGCGGCTCGAGGAGCCCGAGGTGGGGGTGGAGGTGGTGCCGCTGCGCGCGTATCCGCTCACCATGGAGGCGGCGCACGTGCTGGGCCGCGTGGGTGAGATCACCGACCGCCAGCTCGCCGCCGCCCCCTTCGCCGGCATCGAGCCGGGGACGGTCGTGGGCCAGGCGGGGATCGAGCTGCAGTACAACCGCGCCCTCATGGGCAAGGACGGGGTGCGCCGCGTGATCGTCAACAGCCGCGGGGTGGAGGTGGCGGAGGCGCAGCAGGAGCCGCCGGTGCCGGGCCCGCCCGCCACCCTCACCATCGACGTGGAGCTGCAGCGGGCGATGGACGGAGCGATGGGCGGGCGGCCGGGCGGCGCGGTGGCCCTCGATCCGCAGACGGGCGAGATCCTGGCCCTCACCTCGAACACTGCCTACGACCCGAACCTGTTCTCGAGCAGCATTTCCCCCGCGGTGTGGCAGGGCCTCATCAAGGACCCGGAGACGCCGCTGATGAACCGAGTCATCCAGGGACAGTACGCGCCGGGCAGCTCATTCAAGGTGGTGATGGCGCTGGCGGCGCTGGATTCCGGCGTGATCACGCCCAACACGCGCTTCACCTGTCCCGGCTACCTGAACATCTACGGCAAGACGTTCCTGTGTCACAAGAAAGAGGGGCACGGGACCCTCAACATGATCCAGGCGCTGGCCCAGTCGTGCAACGTGTACTTCTACAACGTAGGGGTACGGCTCGAGATCGACCGCATCTCGAGATACGCGAACCTCCTGGGCCTGAACGCCCCCACCGGGATCGACCTGCCCTACGAGGCGAGCGGCCTCATCCCCAGCCCCGAGTGGAAGATGCGCACGCAGAAGGTCCAGTGGTTCCCGGGCGAGACCGTGTCGGTCTCGATCGGCCAGGGCGGCGTGACCGTCACCGCCATCCAGATGGCGCGGCTGGCGGCCGCGGTCGGCAACGGAGGCCGCCTCGTGCAGCCGCACCTGATCAAGACGCTGAAAGGCTCGCCGGTCGACTTCAAGGCGCCCCTGGACCTCGGCCTCAAGCCCTCCACCATCGCCGCCGTGAAGGAGGCCATGTCCGCCGTCGTCGCGCCCGGCGGCACCGGCTGGCGGGCCCAGCTCCCCGGGATCCGGGTCGCGGGCAAGACCGGCTCGGCCCAGGTCGTGACCCACGCGCGGCTGGAGACGGACAAGAAGTCGCACCAGTTCCAGCCGCACGGCTGGTTCATGTGCTTCGCGCCCGGGGACAACCCGCGCATCGCGATGGCGGTGATGGTCGAGCACGGCACGGCCGGCGGCCAGTCCGCGGCGCCGATCGCGGGCCAGATCCTCGCCCACTTCTTTGGCGTCCCGCCCACGCCGGTCATGACCAACCCGCCGCCCACGCCGGAGCTGCCGCCCAGGAAGGGCCCGGCGCCGGCCCCGGCGACGCGCGCGGCGCGGGTGGCCGAGTAGCGGAATGCCGATCGACCGCCGGCTGCTCTTCAACATCGACTGGGGGATGATGGCCGCCGTCCTCCTCCTGCTCGGGATCGGCGTCGCCACGATCCTCAGCGCGACCTACTCGGGCCGCAACTCCGGCCTGGAGGTGAAGCAGGTCTACTGGATCCTGATCGGCCTCGTCGCGCTCCTCGTCTGCGTGTCGATCGACTACCGGCGGCTCGTCGACCACGCGCCCCTGCTCTACCTCGCTTCGGTGGGGGTGCTGGCCTACGTGCTGTTCCTGGGGCCGCGCATCGCGGGCACGCGGCGCTGGCTCGCGATGGGGCCGGTGCAGCTCCAGCCCTCCGAGTTCGTGAAGCTGGCGGCGGCGCTGTTCGTGGCCAAGATCTTCGCGGAGTCGAAGAAGGACAGCCTCGGCATCCGCGACATCCTGGGGCCGGGGGCGGCGGTCGGCGTGCTCGCCGCCCTCATCGCCGCCGAGCCCGACCTCGGCACCGCGTTCACGCTGGTCCCGCTCTTCGTGGTGGGGGCCGTGCTCGCCGGCCTGAGGCTGAAGGCCGTCCTCGTGCTGCTCGCGGTGGGGATCGTCGTGGGCGGGCTGGGGTGGGAGTTCGTGCTGAAGGACTACCAGAAGTCGCGCATCTACACGTTCCTCGACCCCAGCCTCGATCCCCGCGGCGCGGGCTACCAGAAGATCCAGTCCGAGATCGCGGTCGGCTCGGGGGGCCTGGCCGGGAAGGGCTACAAGAAGGGCACGCAGGCCCAGCTCGGCTACCTCCCCGCCCGCCACACCGACTTCATCTTCTCGGTCCTCGCCGAGGAGAACGGATTCGTCGGGGTGGTGGTGGTGCTGGGCCTCTACCTCTTCATCCTGTGGCGGGCCATGGACACCGCGCAGATGGCGCGCGACCGCGTGGGGGCGTTCCTGGCCGCCGGCGTGGCCGCGGTGCTCGCGTTCCAGGTCGTATACAATATCGCGATGGTCGCAGGGCTCGTCCCGGTCAAGGGCCTGCCGTTGCCCCTCATGAGCTACGGCGGATCGTCCATCATTTCATCGCTCCTGGCCGTCGGACTCATCCTCAATGTGCGGATGCGCCGCTTCGCCAATTGAGGCGCCGTCATCACGCTCCCTCCATTCTCTTGACGCTTCGACCGCAGATCGAGCCGCCGACCTCTCGCGTCGCATCCCGCGACCGATTCCCCCGACCCTCGGTGCGCGCGGCCCCCCCGCGCGCCGGTCGGCGAAGGCGACGGCTCATGGAAGGACGCTTCCATGAACAAGGACCTCATCGTGAGCAGCACCCCCCAGGAGACGAAGGTGGCCCTCCTGGAAGACGGGGCGGTGGCCGAGTTCTTCATCGAGCGGGAGGCCCACCGGGGCGTCGTCGGCAACATCTATAAGGGCCGGGTCACCCGCGTCCTGCCCGGCATGCAGTCCGCCTTCGTGGAACTGGGCCTCGAGCGGGACGCGTTCCTCTACGTGGCCGACGTCTTCGAGGACCTGGACGAGAACCTCCTCTCCCCCGAGGAGCAGGTCCGGAACGCGCCGATCGAGGAGCGCCTGCAGGAGGGCCAGGAGGTCCTGGCCCAGGTGGTCAAGGAGCCGCTCGGGACCAAGGGCGCCCGCATCACCACCCACGTGTCCCTCCCCGGGCGCTATCTCGTCTTCATGCCGACGGTGGAGCACGTGGGCGTGTCGCGCAAGATCGTGGACGACGAGGAGCGCCGCCGGCTGAAGTCGATGCTGAAGGAGATCCGCCAGGAGCGGGGCGGGGGCGGCTTCATCGCCCGCACCGCCGGCCTCGGCCGCAGCCGGGAGGACTTCGAGCGCGACGCGGGGTACCTCACCCGGACCTGGGACGAGGTGCGCGCCGTGGGCTGCCGGCAGGCGGCGCCCGTGCTTCTCCACCGCGAGCTGGGGCTCGTGCAGCGCCTGCTCCGCGACATCCTCTCCGACAACGTCGGCGCCATCCGCCTCGATTCCGAGCGGGACTACCAGAGCACGCTCGACCTCGTGCGGGAGCTGCAACCCGAGCTGGCGCCCCGGGTCCATCGCTTCGAGCGGGGCAACATCCTCGAGGAGCACGGCGTCACCACCGCCCTCGAGCGCGCCCTGCGCTCCAAGGTGTGGCTCGACTCCGGCGGCTACATCGTGATCAACCAGACCGAGGCCCTGGTGGCGGTCGACGTCAACACCGGCCGCTACACGGGAAAGAACAAGCTCGAGGAGACGATCCTCAAGACCAACCTCGAGGCGGTGAGGGAGCTGGTGCGCCAGATCCGGCTGCGCGACCTGGGCGGCATCATCGTCGTCGACTTCATCGACATGGAGGAGCGCAAGAGCCGGCAGAAGGTGATGGCCGCCCTCGAGCAGGAGCTCAGCCACGACCGCTCGCCGTCGAAGCTTCTTTCCGTGAACGAGTTCGGTCTGGTGATCCTGACCCGCAAACGCGTCAAGCAATCCCTCGAGCGCATCCTCTGCCAACCCTGTCCCTACTGCGTCGGTAGTGGGATGATCAAGAGCGTGGCCACGGTGTGCTCGGAGATCTACGACGAGGTCAAGAAGCTCGCCCCCGACATGCGCGGCCAGGCGCTCCTTCTCCGCGTGAACCCCGAGGTGGCCCGCGCCCTCTCGGGGGAGGAGGCCGGCGTGCTCAAGAACCTCTCCCTGCTCGTGGGAGCGGAGATCGTCGTCCAGGCCGATCCGCTCCTCCACCAGGAGCAGTTCGACGTGGTGCCGCGCTCGTGAGCCCGCCCGACGTCCAGACCTACGTGGAAGCGATCGAGGCGCACCTGCGCGCCCGCCGCGGCGTCGACCACATCCTCTCTCCCCGTGATTTCGCCCTCGCCCGCGCGTGGCACCAGGCCGGGGTGCCGCTGGCCACGGTCCTCGTGGGCATGGACCGCGCGTTCGAGGCGGGGACCAACGTGACCTCGCTCGCCTTCTGCCGCCGCTGGGTGGAGGAGCTGGCCGCGGCCGGACCGCGGCCCGAGCTGCGCCCGGCCCCGCCGCCGGAGAGCGTGCCTCTCAAGGAGGTCGAGGGCCTGCTCTCGACGCTCCTCGAGCGGCTGGGCAGCGTCAAGCCGCCGGCGGGCAGCGCCTTCGAGCCGCCCCTGCGCAAGATCCGGGAGGTGCAGGAGCTGATCTCGGTGGCGGCGCGGCCCAACTGGAGCTACCTGCGGGAGAAGCTGCGCGAGATCGACGACGACGTCTCCGCCGCCGTGGTCCACGCGCTGAGCCCGTCGGACCTCGAGGAGTTCCGGGACGAGGCGGCCCGGGCCATCGAGCGCCACCGCGGCCGCGTGGACGAGGACGCGCTCTCCGACGCGATGGCCCGCTACACGCTGCAGCGCGCCCGCGAACGGCTGGGACTCCCCCGCGTCAGCTTCGTCTAGAGGCAATCCCCTCTCCCTTTGAGAGAGGGGAAAGGGCTTCACGTCAACGGACGGGGACGGGCACGGGCACGTCTCACGTGCACGTTCCCGAGCACCCGCCGTGCCAGCGCGCCTGCTCTCGCCCGCGCTGTCACGTCGGGTGCAGAGACCGGAGGCTCCAGGAGCGTCGACACCTTTGGGGGCCGCTCCGGGCGACCCACTTTTGTGAGGGTCGCCCTTCGCGGCCCACACAAAGGAGGTCCCGATGACCGACGCCTTCGCCCCCGCTTCTGCGCACCCCTCGGCCCAGCCGCTCTTCCCCGGCGCCGCAATGCTCGACGCCGAGAAGCTCGATTGCTACCGAATCGCCCTCGAGTTCCAGGCTGTCGCCGTCCAGCTCGTGCCGAAGCGCGGCTGCTCCGAGTTACGCGACCAGCTCGACCGCGCCAGCATCTCGATCGTCCTCAACATCGCCGAGGGCTGTGGCCGCCGCTCGCCGGCCGATAAGGCACGCTTCTATTCGATGGCCCGCGGCAGCGCGACCGAGTGCGCTGCCGTTATCGACTTGCTTGGGGCGCGCAATCTCGTCGACGACCGGCAGCGCAAGCGCGCCCGCGCTCTGCTCGTGCGCATCGTCCAGATGCTCAGCCGTCTCATTGCACGGATGGCAACGTCGGCTGTCGCGCCGAGGTCATAGGCGCGTGCCACGCTGCTGCTACAAGCCTCCGCCTGCTTCGCGTTCTTATCCAGTTACGCTGTTTGGCCAACGCACGGCTCCCGCCGCATCAATGACGGAAGGCTCGCTCGCTCAAAGGCTTACCGCGCCGGCGGCGGTTTTTATCGTGTTATCTTTTCAGTTAACTAAAGTGTTCTGCGGGCCGACGCCAACTTACGGCGACCCCCGCCACAAGGTGGGTGCGATCCATGCGAACGCTTTGACTCCCGCTCACTTCGGCAGAAGAATGCAACATCCCAAGCGTTGGAGGTGTGAATGAAGCTCTCGCTTCGGCTGCATCTGTGCCTGTCGATCGTTGTATTCTCAGTTCCGCTGATCGTTGGCGCTGAGGAGACGAAGGCAGGAATCGTGCGATACGCTCCCGCCGAGCTCAAGTGGCACGCTCTTCCCGACGTCCCAGTCATGCAAGCGGACGGATGGCGTGGCGCGGGCGGGGCCCACTGCGACTTCCAAAAGTTTCCCAGAGGCTTTAGCGCCCCTTTGCATACTCACAGCGCTGACGTCAGCTCCGTGGTAGTGGCCGGTCACTTTGGTTCGGCGGCGGAGGGTGCAGCAGAGAAGCCTCTCGGGCCTGGTTCTTATCAATCGATCCCTGCCGAATTCAAGCACACGACAAAGTGCGGTGCCGATGCGGACTGCATCGTCTTCGTTTGTCAGCCGGGACCCTTCGACTTGAAGCCAGCAGCCGGAGCCAGCACGCCGAAGAAATAGCGGGCCGCAGAACAAATGGATGAAGCTGACAGAGCCCGCCCTGGCTCGACTGGAGGCGGGCTCTGCAGCTTATCCAGGTGTTGGACCGACCTTTGAGGTAGTCGGGCCTGCGCACGGAGGCTTCGTTCCGGTCGTGTCAGCTACCGAGGGCGTCCTGGTCGGCCCGAAGGGTACGCTGGTGTCTGGTCAAAGCAGATGGCTCAGAGTAGTCTCGACCACTTTCCACCGGTGATTGGCCGCATGAACCGCGAGGCCGCACACCGTCTCCCGGGATCTAGCTGTTGGGGCGCTGTTGCGCGCGCAGCTCCCGGAGGCCGTCCTTGATGATGGCCGCCTTGCGCTCGCCCATCGTCTCCCGGACAAGGGCGACCTCGATGTCGAGCAGCCGCTCCAGCCCGCCCAGGTAGCGCGCGATCTCGCCGCCCACGATGTTGCGGCGCAGGGCGATCGCATCGAGCGCGCCCCCGCCGTCGACCGCCACCCCCTCGAAGAGCGCGGGCTGCTCGGCGCTGGCCTGCGAGAAGGC
>Ga0070698_100003119_pt1 | contig 18272 bp, 16 predicted proteins | sample KBSK1502metaG_FD_65477 | JGI IMG/M metagenome (GOLD analysis project Ga0070698, IMG submission 65477) | Corn, switchgrass and miscanthus rhizosphere microbial communities from Kellogg Biological Station, Michigan, USA - KBS K1-50-2 metaG | ecosystem: Host-associated > Plants > Roots >...
CGGCTCACGGTCGACGGCCACGCGCGCCGCCCGCAGCACCGCGCGCAGGCTCTCGATCCCGAGCGGAAGCAGCGTGCCCGTGTAACAGATGTTCACGCGGCCATCGTCGGGGATGAGCCTCGGTCCGTGTGCGCGGCGGTCGAGCGCGTCGATATCGCGCGGATCCCAGCCGATGGGAATCTCCGCGGTGGCGCGCGGACGCGCGCCCGTCCTGTTGATCGCCTCCTCGAAGGTCCGCCCGGACACGGCGGTGACGCCGTCGGCCATGCGCAGCACGCGCGGCTCGAGCCGCTCCGCGAGCGCGCGCGTCAACCGGCTCTTCGAATCGACTGCTCCGTCCGTGCCGCCGCCGACGTCGCGTCCCCAGGCGCCCACCCACGGGTCCTGGTAGTCGAGGATGAACGGCACGCCGAAGCGGCGCTTGATCATCGGCCCGAGCACCGCGGGATACGAGGGATAGATCGTGATGAACACCGCGTCGAACGCGTCTTGCTGGAACCGCTTCCACGCGGCGCGGCGCAACCCGGGCAACGCCCGCAGGCCGAGGTCGCCGACGCCGACCGTCCGCGTCAAGCGCAGCGACAGCGCGTGGATGCGCTCGACGTCGAGCGATGCGGGCACCAGCGCGTGCAGCGCGGGATCGATGCGCCCCTCGTAGTCGCGCTCGTCAACGGTCAGCACCGTCGGACGCCAGCCGTACGCCTCGAGATGCGGCGCGAGCAGGCGCACCCGATGCGTCCCGGCGCTGCTGTCAGGCGGAAAGTGCGGCGAGATCATCAGCAGGCGCCGCATCTAGCCGAGCGCCTCGCGGTAGATGTCTTCGTAGGCGGCCACGATCGCGTCGCACGAGAAGCGCTGCTCGCAGTCGCGGCGAACCGCCGCGCGATCGACGCGATCGAGGCGCGCTACCGCCTGGGCCGCCTCTACAACGTTTCCGGCGAGGAACCCGTTGAGGCCGTCGCGAACGACCTCGGGCACGCTGCCGCGCGGGAAGCCGATGACGGGCGTCCCGCACGCGAACGCTTCGGCCATGACGATTCCGAACGGCTCGTCCCACTCGATCGGCATCAGCAGCGCGGCCGCCCCACCGAGCAGCCGGTTCTTCGCCGCATCGTCGACCTCGCCGACGTAGCGAACGAACCGGTCGTCGATGTGCGGCGCGACCTCGGCGCGGAAGTACTCCTGATCCGCGACGTTGCCGGCAATCACCAGCGGACGCCCGGCAGCCCTGGCGATCTGAATCGCGTTGTGGGTCCCCTTGATGCGCTCGATCCTCCCGAGAAACGCGAGCGGCGCGTCCGCCTCCACCCTCGCGACCGCGGCGTAGGTTGACGGATCGACGCAGTTGAACACCGTCCGCCATCGCGTCCCGGAGGCGGCGCCGTTGGCCGATGCGTACAGGCTCGTCGAGCATCCCGTGAACGTCATGGAATCGCCCCCGAGCCGCGCGGCCCGGCGAACGCCGGTCCACGGGATCGCGCGCTGATAGCTCTGGATCTTCTTCACGCCGCGCAGCGGCAGGACCGGCGCGAGCGCCGCGAGCCGGCCGAAGCTGTGGACCACGTCCACGGCGCCGCTGAGACGAACGAGCGCGGAGCCGACCTGCATCAGTTCCCGCGCCCGCGCCGCTGCCCCCGTGTGAGGCGGCACGCCGTACCCGATCAAGTCGGCCGGCGTCTGACTGTCGGGATGCGCGATCAGCGTGACCTCGTGGCCTCGGCGCACGAGACCCGACACGAGCAGCGCGACCACGCGCTCGATGCCGCCGTAGAGACGCGGCGGAACCGGCAGGTACGGATCCGCGGTGATGGCAATGCGAAGGCTCATGGCAGGACGCGCGACACCGCGGCCAGCAGCGCGCCGCGCTCCAGTTCGTGTTCCCAGTGCCAGCGCGTCCGCGCCGCGTGCCAGCTCGCCTCGCGCGCCTCCGCGAGACGTGCGGGATCGGTCATGAGCGGCAGCAGTTGCTCCGCCAGCGATGCGACGTTGCCAGGTGCAAACACGAGCGCGCCGGAACCGAGGTCCTTCGCCAGCGCTGACTGTCCTGCCGTGTTCGTCAGCGCCACCGGCAATCCGGCAAGCGGATACGTCGTCGCCTTGTTCGGCAGGTTCAGCATCCGGTTCCGGATGTGTCCCTGTTCCGCGGAGACGCCGAGGTCGAACGCGCGGCACGCGTCGATCATGCTTGCCGGCGGCGACGGCGGCTCGATGGCGATGCGGACGCGCGGCGCCTGTCGAGCGGCGAGCTCGAGCAGACTCTCGACGTACCCGGCCGTCGGGCATCCGCGGAGCGTCAACGACGCAGACCGCGGCGTCAAGCCGAGCGCGCGAACGACATCTTCGAGGCCCCGGCCCGGCCCAATCGTCTGGCTGAACCAGTACGCGGCGAACTCGTCGGCCGGCCGCCGGGAACGTACATCGGACGGAGGACTCGATGGGAGCGAAAAGACGTTGTTGATGGGGATCGCGGAAATGCGCAGCTCGTCGAGACACGCGCGGGCAATCGCGTCGCTGCCCGCCGTGACAAACGCCGCGCCTTCGGCGGCAAAACGCATCACCGCCGCCGCCAGCCCGTTGGACAGGTCGCCGTCCGGCGACTCGTGCTCGGCGCAATGGAAATCCTCGAAATCGACGGCGAACGGCGTGCCCGCGCGATGCCCCGCTTCAGCAACGGCAGCGATCGCGCCGGTCGTGCCGCCGTAGATCAAGTCCGCCGGCTGCTCGAGGATGGCGTCCACCAGCTCACGATGGACGCGGCCGAAGGCCGCGGTGACGACGATATGCGGAAGCGACGTGAGCATGGACGCCAGCGCGCGAGCGGCCTTGTGGCGCGCACCGGACCGAAGCCAGGTCGCAGGCGCTTCGGCACGGTCGTAGTTCACGACCCGCCAGCGCCAGCCGCGCGAGGCCGCGATGTCCGCATCCGCCACCGTGGCCCATCCGGTCGTGCGCGTGCTGATCACGCGGACGTCGTACCCCTCCGCGAGGAACCCGTCCGCCGCCTTCAGCATTCGTGGGCAGGTCGCGAGATGCCCCGCGGTCACCACGCAGATGCGCCGTGTCATCCGTGCCACGAGTACGACAGCCGATGTGCGAGCTCGACCTCGTCGACGCTGTCGAGCATCACGAAGCGCGGAATCTCGAACGCGGGGCAATCCAGGGCGGCAAAGCCCTGTTTCGTCGTGAACCCCAGGTCGAAGCCCGCCTGGCGAACGACGGACACAGTGTCAGCGGAATAGTCGTGCGTCGAGGCGCCGTACGGGTACGCGAACGCGCCGATCGGCGAACCGACCAGCTGCTCGAGCGCTCGGCGGCAGCCCGCGACCTCGCGCGCCTGTTCCTCGTGCGGCAGCAACGCCAGCGTGGGATGCGTCAACGTGTGCCCGCCGATCTCGATCAGCGGATTCGCCGCCAGCCGTTTGAGCTCTTCGACGGTCAGCGGACGATGCCGGTCCGAGGGTGACGCCGGCACCTGGTTCGCGTTGACGAACGCCGTCCATTCGCGCGCCGACGCGTTGCGCGCCTCGATCACGGCGTGCTCGCCGGCCGATTCGTAGACGGAATCGAACCAGAAGTGCGTGTGGTGGACGATCGGCCCCGAGCACCCGAAGACGACGGCCGGGACCTTGAACCGCTCGAGAATCGGAAGCGCCAGGTCGAGCACCGCACGGTACCCATCGTCGAAGGTGACGAGCACGGCGCGCGGCGGCAGTGCGCGCGTGCCGTTCCGCGCCTCGCGCAGGTCGGCAAGCGAAATCGGGTTGCAGTGGGCAGCAATCAACCGGCAATGCCGCTCGAACGTGGTTGTCGTGACGTGCAGCTCGTGGAACGGCAAGGCCGTGTCGTGGTCGGCGCGAACGCTGTGGTAGCAGAGGACGGCGACGCCGGGGAACTGCAGGTGCGCGAGGCGGCGCGCGTAGCTGCCCGACGCCAGCAGCGCGCGCTTGACCGCGTGGCGAGCGTGGTACAGCAGCGGCACCGGGTGATTGTTCCGCATCAACGGGTCCGGCAGGCGATCGTCACGAGGACCGGGTACCGCGGGTCATGTGCGTCGAGCTCGACATTGGTGAGCTCCTCGGCCGCGATGCCGTACATCGCCGCCGCAGCGGCCAGGCAGTTACCGTGCGCGTCAACGGCCGTCTGGCAGTCGGGCCACACCCGCGACGCAACGACACGCCACCCGTCGGCGCTCGCGTGCCAGTAATCGGCGACGTCGGGCGTCAAGGGAACGAAGCCGGGAACCGTGGCCAGGATCGTCCCGCCTGGCCGCACGATTCGTCGCGCCTCGCGCAACGCCGCATCGAGGTCTTTCAGAAAGCACAGCGTGTTCGGCAGGACGAAGCAGTCGTAGCTGGCGTCGCCGACCATCGACGCGCGCGCCAGATCGCACTGATACGTCGGACGAAACTCCGGGCTGATGTCGAGCGTGTCCGACGTCGTCACCGCCGTCCCGTACTTCCGCGTGTGATCCCTCGTCTGGATTTCGAGGACGCGGCCGGTGATGGCATCACGCTGGGCCGTGAAGAACTTGTCGACGTAGTACCGATCGATGGGCGTACCACGGTCGAAGCCGTAGCTCGTCGAGATCGGTGTCACGCGCCGAAGGTTTCCCCACGATGGACGCTCGAGCCCGCGCGTCACCGTTCGCGCCCAGGTCGTCCACCTCGGTCCGAGCAGGCTCTTGATGGCGGCGCCGCCAATCATGCGGCGTACAGCGCCAGATAGTCGCGGGTCACGTCGTCCATCGTGCGCACGGCCGGCAGATTCGCGCGCCACTGCTCGACCAGGCTCCGGTCGCCGGCGAGGTCCTTCAGGATCTCGGCGAGCGCGCGCACATCGCCCGACGGATAGAGACGGCCGTTCACGCGATCGCGGACCAGCTCCGACAGCGCGGGAATGTCGCTGCCGATGACGGGCACGCCCGCCGCATGCGCTTCGAGCGCGACGGATGGCCCGCCTTCAACCGCGCGCGACGGGCAGCAGACCACGTCCACGCGCGTCATCAGCGAACGTACGCCAGCGTCATCGAGCTCGCCGCCGAAATGCACCCACGCGTCGGGACCGACGATCCCTTTCAGCCGATCGACCACCGCGAGCTCGGTGCGGAACTGCACAGGCCCGTGGAACTCGAAGCGAATCTGCGCCGAGCGCGGGACCATCGAGATGGCGCGCGCGAAGTCGGTGACGCCTTTGATGGGATCGAAGCGGCCGATGTAGGCGACGGTCACAGGCGCACCGGACCGGCGCGACGGAACGGGCGCCTCCGGAAAGCGGACGCCGAGCCGGTTGAGCGTCAGCTTGTCGGCCGGCGCGCCGTTGGCGATGAGCACATCGCGCGCCCACTCGCTGAGCACGACGAAGCGATCGACCAGGTTCAGCATTTCCCGCTGCGCCGACTGGTTGAACGTGATGAGGTTCGTCATCCCGATCATCGTGCCGACGCGGCCAGGCACGTTGCGGCCGATTCCGCCCATCGACGGCGGGATCATCGCCGCGGCCATCGCGAGCGGCCGCGCGACGCCGCGGTGCTGCAGCTGGCAGGCGGCGCACTTCATCGGCCCCACGCGGCCGTCGCACAGCTTCGTGCCCCACTGCATCATCGTGCCCCGCTGGCACGTGAACCCGAGGCTGGCCGAGTGCGTCGTGGCAATCACGCGCGCGCCGGTCGCTTTCGCGGCGCGAACCTCGGCGAGGCCGAGGCCCGTCACATACGTGTGCAGATGCACGACGTCGGGTTCGGTGCGGCGAAGCCACTCGTGGAACCGCTCGGCGCCGCGCGCGGGCACGCGTCCCTGCGCCTCGTCGCGCGTGACGCGCACCGGGATCGGGTAACGATAGACCGTGAAGCCGCCGTCGTCGTAGGTCCGCTCGTCCTGGCCGAGCGCCTCGGGCGCCGCGATCAGCACCTCGTGTCCCGCCGAACGCAGCCGCTTGGACAGCTCCGAAACGTAGACCTCCGTGCCGCCTTTCGAGCTCGGAAGATACCAACCCGCCGCCTGAACGATTCGCACTAGTACGGCTTTCCCTTGGCGCGGCGGATCATGGAGCGCACGGTGCGCACGGCGAGGTTCGGAATCCACGGACGATCGAGCCTGCTGCCGTACGGCACGACGACATCGGCCGGCCGCGGACGCCGCAGCTCGCGATACCGCGCGAAGAGCGCCTGATACGCGTCGGTCCGCTCGCGCATGTCGTGCGCCGCAGCCACGTACTGCCACGCCGCGCGGCTGATCGCCTCGACCAGCGCGCGATCGCGATCGAGCGTCGCGATGGCATCCGCGAACGCGCCAATGTCGCCGACGGGCGGCATCAGGCCGGTCGCGCCCTCGGTCAGGATTTCGGTGACACCGCTTTCCACGCGGCTGACGACGGGGACGAGCCCGACGCTCATCGCCTCGATCAGCGCGACGGGCACGCCCTCGTAGCGCGTCGGCAGCACGAACACGTCGTGCCGCGAGGCAATGTCGAGCACCTCCGCGGTTGTCTTCGGCCCCAGGAACGTGACGCGCTCGCCCGGCCACGCGTCGCGCAGCCGCTGCTCGTCAGGTCCCGCCCCGACCATCGTCCACGCGACGTCCACGCCGCGGTCGGCGAGCGCGCGATCGATGAGCGGCAGGTCCATCACGCCCTTCTGCCCGTGCTCGAAGCGTCCGGCAAACAACAGGCGCAGCTTCCCAGGCGCAGCCGTCCGGCGGCGCGGCGGATCGCTCACGCCGTACGGCAGGAAGTAGACGTCGGCAGCCCGATGCGGAAGTCGCGCCTTCAGCTTTCGCTCCATCGTCCGGCCGTACACGACGAACGCGTCGATGACGTTTTCATGACGCGCCGCGAGGTCGTAGTAGTAGTCACTGTCGCCGTGCAGGATCTGGATGACCGTCCGGCCACAATCGAACGCCGATGCGAGCGCGAGCTCGAGCAGATCGTTGGCGATGAGCACGCCCTCGCCCGGCGGGAGCGCCGCGCGCAGCCGTCGAAGGACCGCGTGGAAATTCTCGACCGGTGTCCTGAAGTTGAAGCTCGCCTGGTAATCGGCGTTGAAGCGGCCGCCAAAGCGCGCGTCGGTCTGCAGCGGGTTGTGCGTCAGGATCGCCGCGTAGGCGAACTCGTCGGGCCGCCGGAAGCGGAACAGCCCCTCGACGATGTTGAGCATGCCCCCGAGCTTGTCGGGAACGATGCACACGACGTTGGGAGACTTCAGTGCCGCCATGCTCGTACGGTGGCAACCCAGACCGGTGACGGGTCGGGGAACGGTGACTCGACGCGCGACGCGCGCCACGGCAGCGACTCGAGGCCGCGCATGTCGAACAGGAATCCCGCGTGTGCGAGGAGCTCGAAGATCGCGCCCGTCTGCCGGTTCACCGGGTTGAACTCGTGCAGGTCGATCGTCAGCGCTCGAACGTTGTGGAGCAGGTCGCGGCAATCCTCGAGCACCGGCAGCTCGGCGCCTTCGATGTCGAGCTTCAGCAAATCGACCGGCTCGTTCAACCAGTCGCGCAGGCGGACCGCCGGCACGAACGCCATCGGTCCGCTGACCGTGGGCCTGAGCGACGCGATGGCGCCCGAGTCCGCGCCTTCGCAGACGAACTCGATCGAGCCGTCGCCGACCCAGACCGCGGTATCCCTGACGTCGACGCCGGCCGCCCCGTTGGCCGCAACGTTCCGCCGGCAGATCGCCGCCAGCGACGGGTCCGCCTCGAAGGCCGTGATCCTGGCGTCCGGATAGCGCTGCTTGAAGTAGATCGATGCCAGGCCGATGTTCGCGCCGCAGTCGAGGATGCGCGGCTCGCGCGCGGTGGTCTCGAATGCGAGCGTACGGTGTACGAAGATGTCGTCCCACTGCGGCCACGCCGACATCGCGTCCGAATACTCGAACCGATAGGGGGCGACCTCGACCCGGCCCGGCGTCCGTCGCGCCTCGCGCGATGCGCGGCGTTCGAGCTCCTGCAGCACCGCACGCTCAGGCGTCGGCCACATGTCGTGCCGAACGCCGCTGGCAAACCGTCTGAAATGGGTCAACAGGGCAGGCATCCGGTTACGCCTTGATCACCGACCGCGGCCGCCGCGCGTTGACTTCATCGGGGCGGCGCAGCGTCACTTCCTCGGCGCCATCGAGCCACGCGTCCACCGCTTCCACGCCCTGCGCGAAGCTGTGGTCCTGGTTCGACACCTCGTACTTCCACGCGCCGAACCGGCCGCGGCTATACACGTCGCGAGCCTCGAGCGTCGTCTGGATGCCGCCAAGCCCGCGGTCGCGATGCAGCGACGGAACCGGGTAGCCATGCTCGAGCCGCGTGTGCCACACATGATGGACCTGCGACTCCGACTCGATAAGCGACGTGGCGACCAGGCCGCGCACGACGTCGGCCGCGACCTGCGCACGATCGACCGGGCGATGCGCCGATTCTGACACTTCGGCCATCAGCGACCACTGTGACGAGGGGTCGGGCACGTTGTTCGGCGAGTAGTGCGAGAAGTGCGTCACGCGGTAGAACGGACAGTTCGTCTCGGGGAAATACATCCAGCACTTCTGCTCGAGCGCGCGCGACGGCGCGCCGGTGAGGCCGACGCCAACCACGTGCGTGGACGAGTACTCCAGGTCGCGCGCGGCCGCCCCCAGATCGCGAGCGAGATCGCTGACGGCGACCAGCCGGTCGAGCGGCATCGTGGAGATCAGCTGCTCGTACCCGAACTCGCGGCCGTCGGCAAGCGCGACGCGGCGCGCGATCGTATCCACGTGCCGAGCGGCCGCCCCGAACATCAGCCGCGAACCTCGCGCCGGGGACTCGTGCTGGGTCAGGTGCTTCGCGAGCGCCTTCCAGACGGCGCCGGTGCCGCCGCGCCGCGGGAACCGGAACCGGTTGTTCGGCCCCCACGACACCTCGTCTCGAGACAGGCGGATGTTCTCGCGAACGCGCGCGACGTCGGCGACGGCGACGCGATCGCCAATCCAGCGCCAGTCCATCAACTCGGGGTCGCGCGCCCAGACCTTGCGGTTATACGGCCGCATGAACAGGTCCGCGATCCCTGCACCGAAGGTCTGCGCGATCCACTCGCCGAAATCCGCCGGCAGCGCCCGCGACGCGGACGCCGCGGCGGAGGCGTCATCGAGGCCGCGCAGACACGCCGCACAGTCGGACTCGGGCAGCCGATGCAGATTGAGCTGAAAGGGATACGGGACGAAGCGGTCGCGGATCCACACCCACGACTCGCGCTCGTGGTACAGCCAGCCGTCCACGCCGAGCAGGTCGTCCATCAACTGGTCGAACATCTCGTAGTGGCTGAACTGGACGTGGCCGCCGAGGTCCCACGTGAAGCCGTGTTCGTCGACGACGGACTGCGCGAGGCCGCCGGGCACCTGCCCCGCCTCGAGCAGCAGCCAGTCGTGGATGCCGCGCTGGGCGAGGCGCCAGGCGGCCCCCAGACCCGTCGGCCCTGCGCCGATGATCAGATGTCGAACGTTCACGTGCGGGATCTGCTTGAGTGATGTAATGACGAATCTACGAATTGACGAATCTGTGAGCTGAAATTCGTAATTCCCTCACTTCGTCAATTCGTAGATCGCATTAGCGCCGGTGGAGGATGAACGAATTGCAGAAGGTCGCGTAAGGCTGGTACTGCACGGCGCCCCACTCGGGGTGCGCGGCGAGGAATTCGCTGAACGCGCGCGACTCCCCCTTGCCGGGGTGGCCGCGATAGTGAAACCAGTCGTCGAACAGCAGCATCGCGCCGTCCTGCAGCGCCGGCGCAATGGCCGCCAGCGCGTCGCGGGTCGACTCATAGAGATCGCAGTCGAAGTGCACGAGCGCCACCTGCCGATGTACGGCCGGAAACGCCGCGGGCAGCGTCTGCTCGAACGGACCGACGTGCAGCAGCGGAGCCTCGAGGCCGCAGACGTCGAACAGCCGGCGCGTCACCTCGGGCGTCACGGGATCGCCCACCTTCAACAGCGGATGCCACGAGTGATTGCGCGAGCAGTCGCCTGGCTGCCATCGCGCGTGCGGCTCGTTGGCCCCGGGCAGGCCCTCGAACGAGTCGAACCCGGCGACGCGGCGCTCGATGCCCTTCGGATCGAATGAATGCGCCTTGGCGAGGAGCGCCAGGCTGATGCCGGTGAACACGCCGAACTCGACGATGTCGCCCGGGATGGCCTCGTAGTCGACGTACTCGATCGCGCGCAGGAAGGTCGTCCAGCGGGCGTCGCGCTTCGCGATCTGGGTCAGGACGTCGCGCGTCTCGTAACCCGCCGCGCGCCTGGCGCGCCGGATGGCGCGATCGACCAGCGTCACGACAGCACCCCCGCCGGCGATTCCACGCGCGGCGTCACCGACCACGCGCACTCCACGTGCACGTAGCCCTTGCGCGTCGCGTTCTCCGTGTAGAGCGGCGAACGGCCGGCGTCGACGGAGAACGAGAGCGCCGGTTCCTGCAGATCCAGAATCGCGCCCGGGTTCCACAGACACAGCGCCAGGTGAAAGTCGCCGGCCAGGAACGTGTTGGCCGGAATCGTCACGCGCGCCTCGAAATCGCCCGGACCAGAGGGGCACGGAAAACCTGCATCCGCGTTGTTCGTCGTAAACACCGGGACGCCGTCGCACGAGAGCACGCCGATGCCGATGCGCGTGCCCGGCGCGCGGTGCGGCAGCGTGAACTGGATGCGGCAGACAATCGGCTCGGTGCAGACGGGATTCTCGAGCGGGCGGCCCGCCACATCCTCGAGATCCGCCGAGAGAATCTGCGGCTCGCCGGTGCGCGCCGCGGCCGCGAAGCCGCCGCGGGCTTCCCCACCCAGGTACGCCGCGACGGTCGATCGCACCTCGCCAACCCGAACGAGCTTGCCGTGCTGCAGGAGCATCGCCGAGGTGCAGAGCCGCTGGATAGCCGCCATGTTGTGCGAGACGAACAGCACGGTCCGGCCGCTGCGCGCCACGTCATCGAGCTTGCCGAGGCACTTCCGCTGGAAGTGCACATCGCCGACGGCCAGCACCTCGTCCACGATCAGGATCTCGGGCTCCATCTGCGCGGCCACGGCGAAGCCGAGCCGGACGTACATCCCGCTCGAGTAGTGCTTCACCGGCGTGTCGATGAACTCCTCGATCTCGGCGAAGCGGACGATCTCCTCGAACTTGCGCTCGATCTCCGCCTTGCGCATGCCGAGGATCGCGCCGTTCAGGAAGATGTTCTCGCGTCCGGTGAGGTCGGGATGGAAGCCGGTGCCGACCTCGAGCAGCGAGCCGACGCGGCCGTGAATCTCGGCTTCGCCCTCGGTCGGCGTCGTGATGCGCGAGAGGATCTTCAGCAGCGTGGACTTGCCGGCGCCGTTGCCGCCGATGACGCCGACCACCTCGCCGCGCCGAATCTCGTGCGTGACGCCCTGGAGCGCCCAGATCGTCGTCGACGCGCCGAGACCGCCTGGCGCGAGCCGCCGGAAGGGACGCGCCGCCGCGGCGGCGATGCGATCGCGGAGCGTGTCGTACTGCTGTTCGCGCGCGCCGATCGTGTAGCGCTTGCCGAGCCCGCTGATTTTGATTGCGATGTCGGCCACGTTCAGGCGAGGTCCACGATCGATCCTTCAACGGATCGGAAGTAGGCGGCGCCGGCTGCGAGCGCGGCAGCCACGACGACCATCGCAATAGCAGCCGTCGAACCGGGACCCGGCGTCCCCAGCAGCGAGCTCCGGAATCCCTCGACGACCGTGACCATCGGATTCAGCGAGTACAGCAGCCGCCAGCGTTCCGGGACCATCGAGGCCGGATACGCGACGGGCGAGATGAACAGCCAGATCTGGATGACGAACGGAAGCACGTAGCGTGCGTCGCGGTAGCGGACGCTCAGCGCCGACGTCCAGAGCGTGACCGCGAACGCGGTGAGGATTCCGAGCGCGACGTAGAGCGGCAGCGCGACGATCGCGGCCGTCGGCGCGACGTGATACCACGCCATCAGCACGATCAGCATGCCGAACGACACCGCGAGGTCGACCGCCGGCATCAGCACCGCCGCGAGCGGCACGAGGATGCGCGGGAAGTACACCTTGGCGAGGAGATGCTGGTTGCCGACGAGCGACGAGGAGCCGTTGGAGGCAGCGGTCGCGAAGTACGTCCACGGCACGAGCGCAGCCAGCGAGAACAACGGGTACGGGACGCCGTCGGAGGGGACCTTCGCCAGCCTGCCGAAGAAGATCGTGAACACGACCATGGTCAGGAACGGCTGCAGCACGCTCCAGGCGATGCCGAGCGCGGTCTGCTTGTAACGCACCTTGACGTCGCGCCACACGAGGAAGTAGAGGAGCTCGCGCGCGTGCCACACCTCGTCGAGCGTGAACGACATCGCGCGCGCGCCCGGTCGGATGTGCGTCACCGGCAGCGCGGACGGGCGCACGCTCACGCGGCCTCCTGCAGGAACTGCCCGAGCACCGAGAGTCCCCAGGCGCGCGACCAGTGGGCACGACCGCGCTGCCAGTCGCCCCAGACGGCCGCGGCCGCGCGCGCATTCACCCAGCCGAGCGCCACCGCCGATTCAATGCCACGCAGCGAGGCCTCGCGCAGGCCGCCGCGCATCCACGTGTCGAACGGCAGCGTGAACCCGCGCTTTGGACCGTTCGCAGTCGCATCGGGCAGCCGTGGAACGCTTCCGCGCAGCAGCCGCTTCCCCTCGACCAGGTGCGGATGATGCCCGAGCGCGGGCCAGATGGTTCCCGCGAGGCGATGGTCCACGAACGGCACGCGCACCTCGAGGCCATGCGCCATCGAGACCGCGTCGATATCGCGAAGCAACTGCCCTTGCAGATAGCCCGAGGTTTCCAGGCGCGACACCGAGGCCATCGGCGTCTCGCCGGCGCCGTCGCGGAACGTCCGCGCTTCGACGCGCGCGAGCGCCTCGCGTGCGTCGCGTCCGGCTTCCCCGCCGAATGCCTCACCGAGCAGGCCAGCCCACTCCTCGGGCATGAAATTGCCGCGCACCGCGCGGTAGGCCGACGTGACATCCGGCGCCCCGGCGAAATGCTGCAGCTTGCGCGCACGCCAGTCCGGCACCGCCGACGCGGCAATCGCGGTGACCGGAAGAACCGGCGCGAGCCACCTCGCGGTGCGAACCGCCGAGGGAATGCGCTGGAAGCTGGGATAGCCGCCGAACATCTCGTCGCCGCCGACGCCCGACAGCACGGCCTTCACGCGCGTCGCGGCCACCGCCTGCGACACGAAATACGAGTTGATCGCATCGGCGCTCGGCGCGTCGAGCCGCCGGATGATCGAGGGCAGCGCGCGCTCGATGGCGGCCGCGCCGATCATCAGCTCGTGGTGCGTCGTCTCGAACAGCGTCGCGATCCGGCGCGCGGGCTCGATCTCGGACATCGACAGAACGTCGCCCGCGACCGTGTACGTGTGAAGCTCTCCGGTGACGGCCGCGCGCGCGCTCGCGACGACCGCGGCCGAGTCGAGGCCGCCCGACAGGAAGATGCCGACGGGGACGTCCGCCACCATGTGCGCGGCCACGCTGTCGCGAAGCGCCTCCTGCGTCCGCGCGCGCAGCTCGTCCTCGCCGATCGCCGCCTCGCCGTCGTAGACGGTCGTGAGGTCCGCGAACGTCCCGCTCTCCTCGCGGCCGCCATCGTGCCAGCGCTTCCAGGTGCCGGGTGTGAGGCTTTCGACGCCGCGCAGCCACGTCAGCGGGGCCGGAATGTAGCTCCACGCGAGAAACGCGAGCACTCCGGCCGGCGACACGTCGCGGTCGACGAGCGAGGCGCGCCGCAGCGCCGCAATTTCGGACGCGAACGCCACGCGTCCCTCCCGCGCGGCGACGTAGAGCGGCTTGATGCCGAAGCGGTCGCGCGCGACGGTCAGCGTCCGCGCCACGCGGTCCCAGAGCGCCAGCGCGAACATCCCGCGCGCGCGGCTCAGCGCCCCGATGCCGTCGCGGACGATGAGCGCCAGCAGCACCTCGGTGTCCGACGACGAGGCGAACGGAACACCCGCCCGCTCGAGGTCCGCGCGCAGCTCGCGGTAGTTGTAGATCTCGCCGTTGTAGACGATCGAATAGCGGCCGTCGGGCGTCGTCATCGGCTGGCGGCCGCCAGGTGTGCGATCGATGATCGCGAGGCGCCGGTGTACGAAGAGCAGGCCGCGATCGGTGAAGGTCCCGTCGCCGTCCGGGCCGCGATGCGCGAGCGCCGAGCAGAGATCAGCGCCCGTACGAGTGGCGTCGAACGCGCTGGCCTCAGACCAGCTGAACGCACCCCCGATGCCACACATGATTGACGTTCGGATGCCGAGTCCCGGATTCCGGATCCCGGCCTGAGTCCCGCTAGAGAAGCCGCTGCGGAATGAGAAGCGTGTCGCCGGGCTCGAGCGTGTCGGTGAGGTCGACGTTCAGCTGCGCCTTCTTCCCCTTGACGGTCCGGATCACCTTGATCCGCCGGTTCGAGCCCTTGTCCGTCAGTCCGCCCGCGAGCGAGATCGCCTGCAGGACGGTGAGGCCGCGGTCGAACGTGTACGCGCCGGGGTTCCTCACCTGCCCGGTGATGAAGAACTTCTCCGCCTTCGGCACGAAGATCGTGTCGCCTTCCATCAGGCTGACGTTCTCCGACAACCGACCCAATTGCAGATCGCCGAGGTTGACGCGCGTGACCTTCGTCTGGTCGACCTGGTCGGGCGTCAGCGGCTGCGCCGTCACCGGGTCGCGCGGCCGCAGGATCAGCACCTCGCTGCTCGCGGTCGGCGTCGTGGAACCGGCGGCCGCGAGCGCCTCGATGAGCGACATCTGCCCCGTCATCGGATACTTGCCGGGCGAGCGCACCTCGCCGACGATGAACACGCTGCGGCTGCGGAACTGATCGACGTCGACCGTGACCTGCGCGCGGCGGATGAAGCCGTCCTCGAGCTTCGTCTTCAGCATCTGCTCGATGTCGCGGACGCGCATGCCGCCAGCCGCAATGCGCCCGAGCATCGGGTACTGAAAGCTGCCGTCGGTGTCCACGCGGAACGTCCCCGACATGGTCGGCTCGTCGTAGACGGTGACCTTCAGGACGTCCTGCGCACCGACGACGTAGTCGGACGGCCGGTTGCTGGGTGCCTGCGCCGATGCGGGCTGCGCCGGCGCCTGCGTTCCGCCGGCAGGCGAGGTTTGCGCCGTCGCCGCCGATGCGGCGAGCAGCACCGCGAGGACGCACGATGACGTGAACAGTTTCTTCATGTCAGTCTTCATTTCAGAACCCGTAAGTGACCGTCGTGTAAAGACGCTTGCGTTGATATCCAAATTCAGGGCCACGGGGGGATCGACGTTTGCTGCTGTCGTACACGAGGGCGATGACCGCCTGGGGCCCCACTCGGATGGACGGCCCGCCCCCAAAAGTATCCGCGAAATCGATGTGGGCGACCTCCCTTTCGGTCGCCGGGTAGTCGAGTTTCTCCCGGGCGGCGCGGACCGTCAGATCCACCGGGCCGACGAGGGTTTGTAGGACGTCGAACGAGCCCGCGGTGGACAGGTAATACGGCTGGTTCGTGTCGATCGAGTACGTCGAGTCGCGTGAGAACCGCCCCGAAAACCGGGTCACTTCCAGCAGCGTGTAGGACAGATCCACGGCCGACGTGACGCCCTTGAAGCTTGCGGCAACGACGTTCGAGACGGGGTCGTGCGGCTTCATCGAGTGATAGCCGACCGACGCGCGCCCCCGGATGACCGCGTCGGGCGCGAACTCGAAGCCTGCGTCGAGGCGGACGTTGTCGGTGTCGGCGTCCGGCCTGAACCGGAAATGGTCGCGGCCGATCGCGGCATCCGCCGCCAACACCGTCAACGGGGTCAGCGTCACGCGTCCGGTCACCGTGCCGAGCGTGGATTCACGATTCAACTGCCGCGCGATCTCGATGTCGTGAAAGGTGAACCCTTGGTCGTAGGTCTGTTTCTGCTTGCTGGCGGTCGCCGTAAGCGCCACGCGCGTGGCGAGCCGGGTCTGGAGGCCGGCCTCGTACGAGAAGTCCGTTCGCGGCGTCCGCGTGTCGATCTCGTTGCCCGACCGCTCCTTGACGCGATTCCACGCGACCGTCACGTCGGGGCTGATGCGGCTCAGCGGAAATTCCAGGTGCGTGCTGACGCGCCGGTTCACCCCGCGTTCCTGCGAATAGCGATCGAAGTAGAGGTACTCGAGGCTGCCGTTGGTCGCCGCCTGCAGGATGCCGAGCGTCAGCAGCGAGTTGACCTGCGAGACCGCGCCGGCCGTGAAGTCCTCTTTCGGATTGAGCGGGGTGTTGAACACGTTCGAGTCGACGCCGGCCTCGCGCAGCTGGAATGTCGGCGTCCACGCGAGCGGACCGGTCACGAACCGCCCCCCCGGAGTCCCCTGCGCCACCGCCGATGACGGGACAGCCGCCGCAGCCAACACGACGAAGACGACGAACGCGCGACGGATGGCGTATCCGGGCATGCTACTGGGGCGGGATGTCGGAGTCGACGCGCTGGAGCGAGCCGTCGCTCGCGTACACGAGCCGCGTGTCCGGGCGGCCCGACGCGCGGGACGTGTCGACGAGCAGCTCCCGCAGCTTGCCGCCGTCGAAGCGCTGCCACTGATCGATGCGGCCGTCGCCGTTGGTGTCCTGCTCGGCGCGCACGAGCACGCCCTTATCGTGGTATTCGTGGCGGTCGGCAATGCCGTCACGCCGCGTGGCGATGTCCACGCGCATCTCGTCGCCGCGCTGCACGACCCACGTGTCCTCGTCGCCGTCCGACTCGCTCGACGTGCCGAGCCGATCGAGCTGGCCGTCGGCGCGGTAGTACTCCCAGCGATCCACGACGCCGTCGCCGTTGCCGTCGGCTTCGATGCGGACGGTCTTGCCGTTTGCGAGATAGACACGCATGTCGACGCGGCCGTCGCGATCGGTGTCGTAATCGAGCCGCGTGATCGTGCCGGCCGAATCGTAAACGGGCGCCACGTGCTCACGCGCGCAGCCGGCAGCCGCGAGCACGCAACAGACAGCAGGCAGCAGGCAGCGGGCAGCGGACAGAAGCGTCCTGGCGACGCGCCGAGAAAGGCTGCCAGCTGCGAGCTGCCAGCTGCCCGCTGACGACCACAGCTTCGCCCTCTCGCTTACAAACCAAGCGCTGCAAGGACGATTACGCATATCCCCAGGCTGCTCTGGACTCACTAACCATGTAATCGGACAGCCGAATCCAGTTGTTTTATCGGTCCCAGACGCAGAATTGTGCAGGCAAGCTGTAGGAACGCCAACGAGTTAGGGTGCGGCTCGCATACCCGCATCCGGCGAACGCCGAGGGGGCCGGAGGTAGCGTAACCATTCTGACGCCCGAATTCCGCTGGCGGCGACACGATGCCAGGCAAGCCCCAGGTCGCCCCCTTTGGCGGCCTGCCACGCGGATTTGGCCGTGGAAAACGCCACATTCCGACGGCCCACGGCCTTGTCGCGGTCGTCCAGCGGGCATTCCGGCGCGGCCAGGGCCCGCCACAGGTAGCCGTTCAGCGCCGCGTACTGCCGCGCCACGTCGGGGGCCTGGAACGCCTGACCGGCGTGCTCGCGGTAATAGAAGAGGTCGCCCGGCAGGAGCAGGACCGGATACCGGGCGCAGGCCCGCATCCAGAAAATCGTGTCCGAGGGCGTTCCGAAGTCGTCGAACCCCCCAAGCTCGCGAAAGACCTCCGTGCGGAACAGGGCACCGGCCGGTCCGCACATGAACAGGCCGAAGCCGAGAAACTCCCGCTGGTAGGCCTGCGTCGGCGTCAACAGCATCGGCACCGGACCGCCCGGCCAGGCGCGGCTGTTCGACAGCCCGAACCCGGCGCGCGGCTCCGCCTGCATCGCGGGAACCATCACGGCCAGGCAGTGCGGATACATCAAATCGTCGGAATCGTGGAACTTCAGGTAGGGCGCCGCCGCCAGCGACGCGGCGTGATTGCGGTTCGCAAACTGGCCGTAGTTCCGCTCGTTGACGACGACGCGGACGCGCGAATCGAGGCGCTCGTAGTCGCGGGCGATCTCCACGGAGCCGTCGGTCGATCGGTCGTCGGCGACGATGAGCTCGAAGTCGCCCCAGGTCTGGGCGAGGACGCTTTCGATCGACGCGGCGAGGTACGGCTCGCGGTTGTAGGCCGTGAGGAGCACGCTGACGAGCGGGGACGGCATGACTTCAGCTATAAGTATCGGTTGCGAGAGCGCCGATATGACGACCGTGCAGGTGTACGAGCCCGTTTCGATCCCCGGACGCCCCCTCCTGAAGTGGGCGGGCGGCAAGCGTCAGCTGCTGCCGGCGCTGCGCGGCTTCTACCCCGTCGC
>Ga0070698_100003122_pt1 | contig 18260 bp, 9 predicted proteins | sample KBSK1502metaG_FD_65477 | JGI IMG/M metagenome (GOLD analysis project Ga0070698, IMG submission 65477) | Corn, switchgrass and miscanthus rhizosphere microbial communities from Kellogg Biological Station, Michigan, USA - KBS K1-50-2 metaG | ecosystem: Host-associated > Plants > Roots >...
GGCGTCCCGTACGGGAGTCGAACCCGTGTCGCCGCCGTGAAAGGGCGGTGTCCTAGGCCACTAGACGAACGGGACAATACAAGCGAGCGGCGGAAGGATTATTGCAACTGGTTAAGTTAACGTACGGGTTTCGATACTGTCAAACGCGTCGTTTGTGGAGCACAAATGCAGTCTAGAGTTCAAACTTTCGGACGGACGAAAGCGGCGACAAGTCAACGCACTCCAAAATTCGCCTCACCTCAGCGTAACTTTTCAATCCCTCCCGGTAATAAGTAATAAGACTTCAACCCAACAGTTCTCCCGAGGTGAAACAGCGCTAGTCGACCAGTCTTCAAAGTTGAAGTCTGTCGTTCGCCTTTTCTTTCACTGCGAGTCTCGGCTTGGCAGGGCGTCTCCCCGCTTTCGACCCTACAACAAGGAGCACCCATGAAAAACCAACGCGAGTTCCGCGTTACGATCATCGACAACGCTAGTCTATTTGATCGACTGACAAGAGAGTTACGCTTTCTGATTTACCGACTGCGCCTCGCCTGGGTCGCTTGGAAGCGCGATCCGATCGGTTGTAGTCGCAGCTTTTTACGGCAGGGTTGGGTTCAGGTGCGGCGCGCGGCTGAGCCAAACGCAGTGGCGTCGTTGGCGTTTGCAATGCTGGTTATTTTTGCGGCTGGCCTGCTCATAGTGTTGTTGGACAATCATTCCAGGGGAAACGATCTTGCTCGGCTTGACCCCAAAGAAATCGAACTAATCGTCGATATTCTGCCAACTCCGATCGTACTGAAAGAAGATCAAGGCGTCGGCGCTGGAACGAATCGCCGGGTTGGATTTCGAAGTGGCAGAGGGGAGGGCTCAGGCCCTACTCCAAACAAATCCACCGGCGGCGGCACGGGTGGAATGGGCGATAAATCTCCGGCACAAGTAGGCAAGCCGCCACAACCGTCGGACATTTCAGCACCTATCCCAAAGCTTCCTCCGGCTCAAAAGTCTCTCTTACCTGTTGCCGGCTTTGATATGGATCCTGCGCTATGGAAGAACCTGCCGATGCCTGTATATGGCGACCCGCGATCGAAGTCTTCGGTGCCTTCGAACGGACCGGGCGATGGCGGAGGCATGGGCACGAACAAGGGAACCGGCATTGGGGAAGGCGATGGTCCGGGGTTTGGCCCTGGAAGGGACGGCAACATCGGCGGCGACGGCAAAGGTCTGGGTTGCTGTGGGCCGGGCGGCGGTCAGGAAAACAACACTGACGATCCGGATCGCGTCTATCCAGCGCCGCAGGTAACCGAGCGTGCTCGAGTAATCGCGAAACCCGAGCCGCAATACACGGAAGAAGCACGCCGCAATGCTGTCACCGGCAGCGTAGTATTACGCGTCGTATTTTCGCGTGGCGGCGAAGTTACAAACATCCGCGCGGTCCAGTCGCTTCCGTTTGGGTTAACGGAAAGGGCAATCGCGGCCGCGCGCCTGATCCGGTTTCGTCCGGCTACAAGAGACGGTCGTCCAGTCAACGTCTATATGCAGTTGGAATACAACTTCAATCTTTACTAAGGGCCGTGTCCTTATCTGTAAAGCAAACTGTTAGTTTGCGATGCTGAGCGGCATTCAACGAGCGCGCAAACTAACAGTTTGCGTTACGGAAAAACCAAATTAGGACGTTAGAGCGCCGGTGTGTGGCCATCCAAATCCAGAGGAGGCGCATCAATCGGTTAGCTCAACTGCAAGCCCATCCTCTTTTCGCGTTCTATTCAGGAGCAAACGAAGAGAGGCCAAGAACGAACCCTGGGGTCGTTTGTTTTCACCCAATGCGCGCGGGGTCGCTCCGGACCTCGAAGACATTCTCGTACAGTGTAAGGAGAGGACTATGCATCGGAAGTTCTTTTTCAGATTGATCGCTGTATTGGCAGCCTCAGCCGCTACGATTCTCGCAATTGCCGCAATTAGGTCATTCTCACAAACCGGCAATGCCCAGACGACTGAAGCCCAGGGAGAGACTCAAGGCACTCTTCAGGTTGTAGATGGTGAGGGCAAACCCAAAGCGATCTGTCCGCTCAAACACACTGACGTTAAGGTTGAGATCAGCGGCTTTCTGTCGCGCGTAAACGTCACCCAGGAATTTGAAAACCCGTTCAAAGAAAAAATCGAAGCGGTCTACGTATTTCCTCTGCCGGTAGACGCGGCCGTTGACGATATGACAATGGTCGTCGGCGAGCGCACCGTGCGTGGAAAGATTCTACGTCGCGAAGAGGCAAAGGCTGTTTATGACGCGGCGAAAGCAGGCGGGCAGGTTGCCAGCCTGCTGGACCAGGAACGTCCGAACATCTTCACCCAATCCGTGGCCAACATACTCCCGGGCGAAAAGGTCAAGATCACTATCAGCTACGTCGAGACGTTGAAATATGAAGCGGGCTCGTATGAGTTTTCCTTTCCCATGGTAGTTGGTCCGCGATATATGCCGGGCGCGGCGACAGGCCAGAAGGGAAGTGGGACAGCCCCGGATACGACCAAGGTTCCCGACGCCTCCAGGATTTCGCCGAATCTCGCGCCAGCCGGAATGCGAGCCGGTCACGACATCTCGCTCGACATCATGCTGGACGCCGGCTTGCCGATAGATGACATCAAAGGAAAATCGCACGAAGTAGAAACTGAGCGCTTGAACGCACACAGCGCCCACGTGCGACTGAAAAGTGACGCGCTGATTCCCAACAAAGATTTTGTTCTCAGTTATGACGTTGCCGGAAAGAGTATCCAGGACGCCTTGCTGGCGCATCGCTCGGACAAGGGTGGGTATTTCACGCTTATCCTCCAGCCTCCGGATCGCATCGTCGCGGAAGATGTGACGCCCAAAGAGTTGGTTTTCGTGCTGGACACTTCGGGTTCGATGAGCGGGTTCCCGATAGAGAAAGCCAAAGAAACCATGAAGCTTGCACTCGATGGTCTCTATCCAGGCGACACTTTCAATCTGATAACGTTCGCGGGCGATACGAGCATTTTGTTTCCGCAACCAGTGGCAGCTACTCCGGCCAACCTGAAAAAGGCGCAGGCGTTTCTCGCCGATAGGTCTGGCTCCGGCGGTACGGAGATGATGAAGGCGATCCAGGCTTCGCTTGATCCGACGGACTCGCAGGACCATGTGCGCATCGTCTGTTTCATGACCGATGGCTACGTCGGCAACGAGATGGAAATAATTTCGGAAGTTCAGAAGCATCCGAACGCGCGCGTGTTTGGATTCGGCATCGGTAGTTCAGTAAATAAATTCCTGTTGGACAAAATGTCTGAATACGGTCGCGGCGAAGTGGAGTATGTCGCACTTAATGACGACGGCTCAGCGGCGGCGCGACGTTTTCATGAGCGGGTGCGCAATCCTTTGTTAACGGACATCTCGGTTGATTGGAACGGCCTGCCCGTCTCTGATGTTTACCCGAAACGCATTCCGGATCTCTTCGGTGCCAAACCGGTAATCCTTACTGGTCGCTACACCGGCGCGGGTCACGGCGTCATTCGCTTGAAAGGAAAGATGTCAGGTCGGGAGTTCGTTCGTGAGATCCCAGTAGATTTCCCCGAGGCCGAGGCTCAACACAATGTGCTCTCATCGCTCTGGGCGCGGCGGCGTATCGACGATTTGATGGGCCAGGACTATGGCGGCGCACAGCGAGGAGAAATGAAGCCGGAGTTGAAGGAGACGATTACCAGCCTGGGTCTCGAGTATCGCCTGATGACGCAGTTCACCTCTTTCGTTGCAGTGGAAGAGATGATCGTAACTGATGGTGGACAGCCGCGACGGATTGATGTGCCGGTGGAAGTGCCCGAAGGTGTGAATCGTGAAGCTGTGGCGGACGGGCGCGGCCAGGGCGGTCCGACCGGATTGTTCACAACCTATAATGCCAGCACCTTCAATTCGCGGGGCTTTTCGTTTGGTCAGGCAATGCCAACCGGTGCGTTGACGAAATCCGGGACTAATGACTCCAAGGCTAAGGCCCGACGTGGGAGCGGAGGTGGTGTCGGTACTGGATCTGGATCAGCAGGCGGCAGCGGCGCCGGCGGTAAGACTCCTCCTCCTGCTTCCAAGGCACTACCAACGCGAACCCTCATGGCTGAACTTAGCGACGAAGAGACTGTGAAAGTGTATTCGCCCGCAGAAAAGAAACGCGCCGCGTTGGAGGCCAGGCTGCACCCGTCGGTTCTTGCCGTAGTTGATCGGATGAAGAACAAGACGGCTACCGCAGGGCCTGACGAGGCAAAGTTCATTCGCGACGGCAAAGCCGAGGTACAAGTTTGGTTAACCGAAAAATCAGCAGAATCTTTGGCAGCACTGAAAGGACTTGGCTTTGAAGTTGTACTCGATCCGATGAGTGCGAAGCTGGTTATTGGGCGATTGCCGATTGAGAAACTCGAAGCCCTGGCGGAACTGGAGTTCGTCCGCTATGTGTCACCACAAACCGCGAGCAGGTGAGGCCGGAAGGCCTTTGGGTCGCGGCTTAACGACAGTCCGCAGCGAATAGGCCGCGGGCTGGGAGATCTGAAAGAACTATCTGCTCACGTATGCGGTAGTGTGCCTAAACCCATCCAAAAAATTGAATTCGAGGTTAAATTTTTGGACGAGAACTCTCGGTTGAGCTTCGGAAGAAGTCCCGCCACTAGGGAATTACTCACACTTATCCACTCCTCATGATCTGACTGGCGATGGAACAGTATATGCGTGAAGTCTTTACGCTAATTCTTTTGAAACTTCGGTAATGGTTTTCAATCAGATGATCTAGACCGTTCAGTGACATCATGGATTGCAGAATCTGCTCACACCCGACGCTCTTTTTACCCAGAACCAACCAATCAATCGGAGGCCATATGAGAAAAACCTTGCGCGCGAAAAGCTTTTTCGTGTTGGTGGCAGTTCTCTTGTTCAGTAGCGTTTCTTATGCTCAAACCGGCAGATCCACCGTGCGCGGTACAGTTAAAGACCAGCAGGGCAATGTTGTGGCTGGCGCTAACGTAACCCTCACAAACGCGGACAAGAATTTTAGTCGCACTCAAACATCCAGCGAGGATGGCGCCTATACTTTTACTTCGATCCCTCCCGGCACCTACAAGCTCGAGGTCGAAGCTCCTAATTTCAAAAAGGTGGCCATAGCGGACATTCAGGCTTTGGTTGACACCACGGTTGAGGTTGACGCCGCTCTCGAAGTGGGTGCTGTCACTGAAACGGTCAACATTGTCTCTGGCACTGAAGCTCCTCTAAATACCAGCGACGCCACTCTCGGCACCAGCTTTGAAAGAAAGCGCATCGTGGATCTTCCGCTCAACGCCAACAACGTTGTCGGCCTGCTTTCGCTTCAACCCGGCGTCACGCGCACCGGATATGTGAATGGTGGCCGTTCCGACCAAACCAATGTCACGCTTGACGGCGTTGACGTAAACGAGCAACAGCGCGGACTTGATGTGGTGACTGATGAGGCGTTTGCCAGTGTGATTCGTGTGACGCGCGACTCTCTCCAGGAGTTTCGGGTTACCACCACCAACCCAAACGCTGACGCTGGCCGCTCTTCCGGCGCGCAAGTCTCGCTGGTTACAAGGTCTGGCTCCAACGAATTTCACGGCTCCCTATTCGAGACTCATAGAAATACAGTCACCTCGGCTAACGACTTTTTCAATAACGCTGCAGGCGTTGCGCGCCCGCAGCTTTTGCGCAATATCTTTGGCGGGTCGATTGGTGGTCCGGTCAAACGAGACAAAATCTATTTCTTCGGCACCTATGAAGGTTTTCGCGAAGCTACCGGCACCTCGGTGGTGCGCGAAGTGCCGCTGCCGTCTCTTGGTCAGGGCATCGTGCGCTACTTTACCGACAGCGGTGCCAGCGACGCTGGCTGTCCGGCAGGTACGCCGACAGGTGTTAGTTGTCTTACACCGGCTGAGATTAACGCGGGTTATATTGCGGCCAACGGCGTATCGCCGGGAGTTAATCCCGCCGGACTCGCCGTGCTCGCCGCCGCCGCGCAACGCTATCACGCAAACGACAATACTGTGGGCGACGGGTTGAATACAGCCGGATTTCGTTTCAATGCTACGACGCCGACTAACCTAAACGTCTATCACGCGAGGTTTGACTTTAACCTTACTGACCGACAGACACTCTTCGTCCGCGGCGCTTATCAGAACGACACGATTACCCAGGTGCGACGCTTCCCGGATACCCTCGCACCAACGTTCTGGAACCATCCCAAGGCGATTGCGTTGGGCCACACGTGGACGGCGTCGAGCAATTTCGTCAACCGCTTCACGTATGGCATGACCCGCACCTCGTTTAGCGATGGCGGCGACTCAACGGAGAATTCCGTCAATTTCCGTTTCATCTTTCAACCGTTGGATTTCACGCGCACGCTAAGCCGCACCACGCCGGTTCACAATTTTGTGGATGATGTGTCGTGGATTAGGGGCAATCACAACCTGGGCTTTGGCGGCAACGTTCGCCTGATCAAAAACAACCGTACAACCTTCGCCGGTTCCTTTGACGAAGCGGTTATCAACCCGTCGTACTACGACTTTTCGGGTGATGCCGTAATTTTTGATGTCTACAATACCGGTGATCCGATCTTTCCGGATGTTCTCGGTGGCGGTGAGACCGACCTGCGCGATGCCCTTTCGTCTGTAATCGGCCGCTTTTCGCAGTTTTCGGCCAATCTCGTTTACGACAAGAGCGGGGCGCTGCAACCATCCGGCACGCCTACAAAGCGCACCTTTGCCACGAATGAGTATGAGTTCTACGGGCAGGACTCCTGGCGCATAAAGCCGAATTTCACGCTGAGTTACGGCCTGCGTTGGGGAACCTCAACACCGGTCTATGAAACTCAGGGAATACAAGTGAAGCCGACAACGAGCCTTGGCGCATACTTCGAACAACGCAAAGCGAGCGCGCTTCTGGGCGTTCCCTTCAACGATCCAATCACTTTCGATCTGGCTGGAAAGGCAAATAACCGTCCCGGGTACTACAAACAGGACTGGAATAACTTTGCTCCATCCATTGCTTTTGCCTGGTCACCTGATATGGGAGATGGTTTTTTCAGCAGATTAATCGGGCGCAACGGTAAAAGCGTTGTTCGCGGCGGTTGGCGCATCACTTATGACCGCATCGGCAGTCAACTTGCGGTTAACTTCGACTTGAACTCTGTGCTCGGTTTCACCGGCAGCCAGGGTAATTCCGCCAACACCTTCAACGTGAGTGATCGATTGGGACCACTCTTTACAGGGACGAATCCGAGTGTTCGCGGCAACGTCGGCACCATTGCGAATTCGCTTGCATTCCCGTTAACCATTTCTTCTAACGAGGATCAGCGCATTGAGCAATCGCTTGATGACACTCTAACGACGCCAAATAACTACAGCTTCAACCTGTCTTATGGACGCGAGTTAGGTAAAGGGCTCAGCTTCGAAGCCAGCTATGTTGGACGCTTCGCGCATGACCTGCTCGCCTCGCGCGACATCATGCAGTTGAACAACATTCGCGATCCGCAATCGCAGATAACCTATTACGAGGCAATGAATAGGTTGGTTGACTTTCGTTATTCAAATACACCGATTACTTCGGTGCCCGACATCCCGTTCTTCAATAATCTCTTTCCCTTCATGCCTGAATGGTGGGGAGATACTTCGCTGACTCCAACCCAGGCGGCCTATGCGTTTATCGCTTTCCCGGCCCAGGGAGGCGCCGGCATTACCGATTACACGTTTGTGCAGTTGCTTTGGGACGACAGTCCAGTCTGCAGCACTTGTCCGTTTGGCGGCGGTCCAGCCAAATTCAACAACATGTTCTATCAGCCGCAGTTTGCTGCTCTGTCGAGTTTTGGCACGATCGCCCGCTCAAACTACAACGCCCTGCAATTGAGTTTGCGTCAACGTATGGGTAACGATTTGTATTTTGACGTCAACTACAGCTACGGGCATTCGCTTGACAACGCCTCGGGCTTGCAAGCTTCGACTGCCTACGCAACGGCGTTTATCGTTAACGCGCTCGATCCGGACCAGAACTACGCTACTTCAGACTTCGACGCCAAACACATAGTTAACGCAAACTGGGTCGCTGGTTTGCCGTTTGGCCGTGGTAAGAAGTTCTTTAGCAACTCTAACGGCGTTGCCAATGGCCTCTTCGGCAACTGGACACTGTCGGGCGTTTTCCGTTGGAACAGCGGCCTGCCATTCCAAACGCCCTTCGATGCCAGCCGTTGGGCCACTAACTGGAACGTTCAGTCGAATGGCGTTCGCGTGCGTCCGCTGCAGGCAGCAACGCAAGGGCACTCCACCAATGTCTTCGCCAATCCGCAATTCGCGTTGGCGAGCTTCCGCAATGCGCGACCAGGTGAGGTCGGTGACCGCAACGTACTCCGGGGTCCCGGATATTTCTCACTGGATGCGGGACTCTACAAGACTTTCAAGTTGCCGTTTTTGGGCGAGAATCACCAGTTACAGTTTCGCTGGGAGGTCTTCAACGTGACCAACACCCAGTATTTCGATCCCGACTTTATCGCCGACTTAGGTTTGCCGCGGGATCCTTATCTGCGTAATCTTGATCCGGGACCGGATTTTGGCAGATACACTTCCACTCAAACCTCGCTTAATGAGAAAAAGGCCGGCCGCGTGATGCAGTTTGCTTTGCGCTACCAGTTCTAGTTTGAGTGAGCTCGGATCCTTGCCGCGGGCTGGAGAGCAATCTTCAGCCCGCTTTTTTATCACTCTATCGCGCTCTATCGCCGCCAAAGGGAATAAACCACCGTCAAACAAAGCGCCAACCAGGCTACCCCCTCGGCCATCGCTCCCAGCACGTCAGTCAGGTAATGAGCCCCGAGATATATTCGACTGAACCCAACCAACAAGATCAGGAAACCTGCTACGAAAACAATAGCCATTCGCCGGCGCCAATCCGGTGTGGTTGTGAAGAAGTAAGCGGCGAGGACACCGTAAAGAACAGTAGCTGTCATCGTGTGTCCGCTGGGAAAGCTATAGCTGGTAAGAGACAAAAGCGGATCGTCGAAATGCGGCCGCGGACGCTGAAACGCATATTTCAGAATCCGGTTGAGCAGCATTCCGCCGTAGACCGATGACAGGAATGCCGCAAGCCAGTAGAGCCGGCGGCGCCGAATCAAATAGAGTCCGAATAAAACTGCTATACAACTGGCGATCACGGAAGATCCCAAAGAGGTGATTACAAACGTCGCACTGGTGAGCCAGGGCAGCGTGTGGGAATGCAGCCAGGTGCTTAACTGCGCGTCAGCAACAGTTAATGGTTCACGTTGGTTGATGGCTGCGGAGATCTCCCAGAGCGTGAAAGTCATCGTGGCAAAAATGATAAAGCCGGCCACCAGGTGCAGTCCGAGGAACGCTCTTCGGTAAGACTGTTGCTTCATGAGTCGTGCCTGTTATCGATCGTTACGCAGATAAGAAATTTTCCATTTGTGGAATCAAGTTTGAAGTGCAACTTGAAACTGCTCTTCGCTCCGCAGGAGCGACATGTTTATTAGGAACAAATCATCCCTCAAATACTTTTCGCTCCGTGAGGAGCGAAATTTGTTTCCCGCCGGCCAGTGCAACAGGTTGTTGCGCTCCTACGGAGCGCGAACCTAATAGCGTGATGTTGGGCTATAAACATTGCGCCCCGCTGGGGCGAGATCACAGACAGCTCCTTTCGGCCCTACATTCCGATCCAGCCATCTGATGTGTGACGAAAGTCTTCTGTAGTAGTAAGGCCAAACTCGTTGCGCTCCGGCAACCAAGCGAAGCGCTCGACGGTGATACGGGGCCTGTCGACCCGCACAACGTTGAAGGAGTTCTCTTCGCCGCGGCCACGGTCAGAGGCGGCGGTCCCCGCCTGTACTACCAGTGCCGAGTGTCCCTTGATCTTGTAGCGCGTGGCGCTGTATGTCGTATGGCTTACATGAAGATGACCGGCAAGGAACATATCGGCGCCGCAGACCGCCAACGCTTCCATCGCCATTCGCGCGCGCCCCACTAAATGACGGTCGTCATGTCCCTCTGGAAGGTCGAAAGGATGATGGGTGACGACGATTCGAACGACCTCAGGATCAAACTCAGAAAATCTATCGCGCATCCAGGCTACCTGGCCTTTGTTAATGCGACCACCCTTGATAGTCAGCGACCGTGCGGTGTTGACGCCGAGCACCGCAATTTCATCGTCGTGAAAAAACGGTCGTAATTCGCCGGTGATGTAGCGGCGGTATTTGGTCAGAGGCTGCGCAAATCGCGCGAAGACGTTGTGCAAGGGTACGTCGTGATTCCCCGGCACGACGATCTGCGGTTTAGGCAAGCGATCGAGAAAAGCGCGCGCTTCCGCAAATTGATGGGAGCGGGCACGCTGCGTCAAATCTCCCGAAACAGCCACCAAATCGGGATCGATCCTGGTGATCGCGTCAATCAGGGGAGAGATGACGTGAGTGTTGACGCGACCAAAATGTATGTCCGAGAGATGGACTATCGAGCGCATAGTTCTTACTTCGGTCGTGTTCCCTACCAGCAAGATGGAGAGGAACAATTCATTTGCGGCGCGATGCCGGATCGTTTGCTGGTGTCAGTACACGTAAAGCCCTCGCCCGGGCTCGGTAATTAAGTGGCGGCACTATCCTGGCAACTTCGCCGTCCAGTGCGACACGCACATGCTTGTGCCTGGTTTCGATCCAAATTTCTTTGGTGCACAGGGCGAGAAAATCTTTCTCCTGATGGAGTCCACGCAGCAAGGCCCGCAGTGCCAGTCGAACCAGTCCCAGCCTCCCGGTACGATTAGTCATGTAGAGACTCAACTCGCCTTTATCGAGATGAGCTCGACCGCCGATGTTCAGCGTTTCCATTTCATATTTGTTGTTACCAATAAAGACAAAAGGCGTTCGACTGTTTAATTCCGCGCTATCAATGGCTACGCGGACATTTAGAAACGGATACCTTCTGAGAACGCCGAAGGCCGCCCAGATATAGGCGGGCCACTTGCCCCATCCGAGTCGCTGTTGCTTCTGGCGTTTATGAATGATGATCGGGTAAAGGCCCAAACTGGAGTTGTTAATGAAGACGTGTCCATTGACTTCGCCGACGTCTACTTGCGTCAGGTGACCGGCGACAATTGTTTCTACTGCCCCGTCGAGATCCAGCGGAATGCGCAAGTCTTTGGCAAAATGGTTCATAGTGCCAAACGGCAATACGCCCAGGTTCTTGTTTGTACTAATAAGCGCCGCGGCCACCGAACTAATCGTTCCGTCCCCACCCGCCGCCACCACCACTTCAGCGTCACCCCGCGCGGCCCGTTGGGCCAGGTTGAGTAGTTCAGAACCTGTCCGGGCCATCGATATTCGTGCGTCAACGCCGGCGGTTTTGAAGGCTTCCACCACGGTGTTCTCAATTTCTTCGGCGTGGCCGGGGCCGGAGCTGCTATTTACAATCACTTCAATCTTCACTGCGTTCATAGTAGTGCAAACATGTTCCAAAATCGTAGCTCGGTCTCGAGCGGCGCCCAATGAAAGTTTCAGTTATACTTCTTCATCACTTATGTCAAAACACGATTCTCGTTCGCACTCCGTCGATCTGTTCGCGATCGCTCATGACTCAATGATCGAGGCGGGTTTTTCACCCGACGCCCCGAGCGCGGTAGACATTGAAGTACGGGCCATCGTCGCAAAATCTGCAATCCCCGCGGCGGAGTCGGCAAAAGATCTTCGCAAACTTTTGTGGTCATCGATCGACAATAGTAGTTCTCGCGATCTCGATCAGGTGGAATATGCCGAAGCGCTCCCTGGCGGTGACACGCGGTTAATGATTGGCATTGCCGACGTTGATGCGTTGGTTTCGCGAGGTTCGGCAATCGATCGACAGGCGGCCGCAAACTGCACCTCGGTCTACACGGGCGTCAAAACTTATCCGATGCTGCCCCTCGAACTATCAACCGACTTAACGTCCCTCAACGCCGGCGAGGATCGACTGGCAGTAGTTACCGAAATGGTTCTGGGCTCGGACGGAACGATGAAGAGCATGGACATCTATCGGGCACTGCTCAGAAACCAGGCAAAGCTGGCGTATGAACCTATAGGCAATTGGCTTGATGGAAGAACGGATGTTCCCGAGAGCGTTACAGCAGTGCCGGGTCTTGAAGCGCAGATTCGTCTGCAGTCTGAGAGTGCGAAAGACCTCGAGGAGGTGAGGAAGCAGTGTGGGGCATTGGAACTGGGCACCATTCAGGCTTCGCCCGTAGTGGATGATCATGGCAAGGTCCTTGAGCTGGCTGTGGTCGAGGAAAATGGAGCCAGAGATTTAATTGCTAACTTCATGATCGCTGCCAATGTCGCTATGGCCCAGTTCCTGGAAACGAAAGGCGGACCTACCTTGCGACGCGTAGTGCGAACTCCCAGGTATTGGTCGCGCATCGTGGAGATTGCGTCGGAGCTTGGTGAGAAACTGCCTGAGACGCCAGATTCACGAGCGCTCGCCGAATTCCTTGCGAAACGAAAAAAGGCCGACCCGGTTCATTTTCCCGATCTTTCATTGGCCGTAGTGAAGTCGTTAGGTCCCGGAGAATACGCGGCGCAATTGCCAGGTGAAGAAGGTGAAGGTCATTTCGGTCTGGCGGTCCAGGACTACACCCATTCGACCGCTCCTAATCGTCGTTTTGCGGACCTGGTCACGCAGCGTTTGGTTAAGGCTGCGCTCGCAGGTGAACCTGTTCCTTATTCAATCGAAGAGTTAAGACAAATCGCCGAACATTGCACGGAACGCGATGCCGCCGCGCGCAAGGTTGAACGGAAGATGCGCAAGGTCGCGGCTGCTGTCTTGCTGCGCGACAGGATTGGCGAAGAGTTCAAGGCGATCGTTACCGGCGTTTCGGACAAGGGAACCTTCGCGCGCACGATTGCTCCACCAGTGGATGGCCGAGTGATGCGCGGCGAGCGTGGGTTGCGGGTCGGAGAAAAGGTGACGGTGCGGCTACTCGAAGTTGACCCGAAGCGCGGCTTCATCGATTTCGGGCGGGCGTGAAAAGACGGAGAGCGGGAGGCAGGAGCAGGCGGCAGGAAAGTAAGATGAACTTGGGACCTGCCCCCTGCGCCCGCCTCCTGTAGCTGCATTTGACCTCTTTAAGTTGAACCATATAATGAAATGCAACGTGGCGGGGTAGCTCAGATGGTTAGAGCGTGGGATTCATAACCCCAAGGTCGGCAGTTCGATCCTGCCCCCCGCTACCAACTTCCTCTAGAGAATCAGCTACGACGTGCGCCCTATTTTTTGAAATGCTCACTTGTGACGGTATTGTAACGGCGTTCCCAATCATGGCTTCAGTTCACTCGAAGAATCCCCCAGTTTTACCGCGCTTTCAAAGGATTCTCTGAGGCCCTGGGTGCTTGCAACCCGACGGTCGCAAGTCAGGAAGTCCTTTATATACACCTCATCATAGTTAAGACCTTGGAAGCAGTACTTTCACAGTCTGATCTTGTTCTAGCGCTATTGAAGTTGCAAAAGCGGTTGGCGTTATAGTCACCAGCGCTGATAAATTCAACCTGTTAAGACAAATACATGAGTTCACTCTGGAATGTGGATGATCAGACTGCGCGGCTGGATGAGCTGACGAGTCATCAGGTCGAAGTTAAGGAAGCTCCGCTGCGTAGAGACGTGCGCTCACTTGGACGTCTGCTCGGCGAAGTGTTGAAGGAACAAGGCGGGGATGGGTTGTATGCGGCAGTCGAAGAGTTGCGGGTGTTGATGATTGAACATCGCGAGTCGATTAATGAGACTGTGGGCCAGAGAGACGATGGGGTCGTTACAAAGAGGAACCAGGCTACCAAAACGCAGGGCCGTACTCGACTTGAGCGCGCCGAAGAAATTGTTGGTCGTTTGAGTGTCGTAAAAGCGCATCAGATGACCAAGGCGTTCGCTATCTACTTCGAACTCACTAACCTCGCTGAGACTAATCATCGCAAACGTCGCCGACGGGCAGCACAAAGCTCAGTCGAAGTGTTGGCCCAACCAGGTTCTTTCCTTGGCACTCTCCGACGTATGCGCGATGCCGGTATTGGAGAGGAGCAAGCGCGCGAGTGGCTAAACAAGATCGAAGTCACTCTCGTTTTTACCGCCCACCCAACCGAAGTCGCACGTCGCACCGTACTCTTCAAACGCCAACGCATCGCCGAGGAACTCGAACAACTCGATCGACTGCCGCTCACCGAACGTGAAGCCGAGAAACACGAACAGGCGATCCTCACTGAAATAACTTCGCTCTGGCAAACTGATGAGGTTCGACGTCGCCGGCCCACCGTGCGTGATGAAATTCGCATGGGCCTCGATTACTACCCAACCGTTCTGTTCGAAACCTTGCCTGTTCTCTATGAAGAACTTGCGGACGATTTTCGCGAAGCTTACGGCGGTGACCTGCGAGGTCGCGATCTGCCAAGACTACTGCGATTTGGCTCATGGATTGGAGGTGACCGCGACGGCAATCCATCGGTCACACCCGAGTGCACGCGAGACGCGTTACAGATCGCGCGACAAACAATCTTTGATTATTACGTCGATAGAATTGAAGACCTCATCTGGCGGATGAGCATGTCGACCATTCAGGTTCCCGTCTCGCGAGATTTGCTCACACGCTTGCAGCATTACACGGAGACTGTTTTGGCTCACTCTCTCAACCCTGAGCGACATGGACCAAATGAACTTTATCGGCGCTTTCTGGATTTTGTCCTTGCCCGTCTATTGAGTACACGCGACGACTCGGAGAACAGTTATTCTCAGGTAAGCGACTTTGAGTCTGATCTGTTGTTGATTCGCGAAGGTCTCTCTTCCAACCACGGTGAGCGAATTGCTCGCTTGCTTCTTGATCCGTTGCTAAGACAAGTCGGAACGTTTGGTTTTCATCTGCACACACTCGACATTCGACAACACGCACGCATTCACTCTCTTGCTCGCAAAGAACTTGCAAGTGTCCCTGCTGATAACAGCGCCGCGTTTTGTTTGCCGACATTGCCTTCAAGTGAAACACAAGCGCTGCTTGATTCACTCCGGATGGTCAAAGTGGTGAAAGGGTCGTTTCCTCCCAACTCCGTGCGCAGTTACGTTATCAGCGGCGCGAAGTCGGCCAGCGACATCTCGTCGATAGTGTGGTTGGCAGAGTTAGCCGGGGTACGTGTAGAAGGATCGAGTAATGGTGGCGATCCGGGATTAATGCCAGTACCTCTGTTTGAAACAATTGAAGATTTGCGAAGTTGCCAGGAAATTTGCCGCACGGTTTGGACCAGTGCCGATTACGAGCGTCTGCTGAAGTCGTGGGGACGTCGGCAAGAGGTAATGCTCGGCTACTCCGACTCCAACAAAGACGGCGGAATGCTGACGAGTACGTGGGAAATCTTCAAAGCACATCGCGCCCTTCACGCAGTCGCCCGTGAATGTGACGTACAACTCACGTTGTTTCACGGACGCGGCGGAACGGTAGGTCGTGGTGGTGGTCCAACTCATCACGCCATCATTGCCCAACCCGTCGGCGCGTTCAGTGGGCACATAAAGATCACCGAACAGGGCGAGGTCATGAATTTCAAGTACTCTGATCGAGTGCTGGCTGAACGCAATCTCGAACTGGTAATTGCCGCATCGTTGGAGGCATTGTCGCGGCCTGGTGGCACAGTTGAGCTCAACGAGGAGAGCGAAACAGCGCTCGAAAGTATGTCAGGAGACGCGTTTGCATTTTATCGAGAGCAAATTGCCGACAATGACGATGTGCTGGCCTACTTTGAAGAAGCTACGCCGGTCAATGAATTGGAACACGCGCGAATTGGATCGCGTCCCGCAAGGCGGAGTGAAAAACGCGGGCTCGATGAGTTGCGCGCAATCCCTTGGGTATTCGGTTGGATGCAGAGTCGCCATGTTTTACCGGCGTGGTTTGGTGTGGGGTTCGCTCTTGAACGATTTGCGTCTGGTGGCGCGAGTAATAGAAGAGTACTGCAGAGTTTGATGGATCATTTTCCGCTGTTTCATGATCTGATTGACAATGTTGAATTGGGATTAGCGAAGGCGGATCTTTCTATAGCGCGTCTGTATGCCGGACTGGTTGCTGATAGTTCGTTAAGTGAAAGGGTGTTGTATCTGATTGTCGAAGAGTTTGAGAGAACCAGGCGGGTCGTGTTGGAATTGACGGGTCAGGAGATGTTGTTACAACGAAATCCCGTCTTGGCGCGTTCGATACAGTTGCGTAATCCATATGTGGATGCGTTGAGTTTGATTCAGGTGGAGTTGTTGAGAAGAAAGCGTGCCGGCGAAGATGATGATGAGTTGAATTATGCGTTGGCGGCGACCATTAATGGGATCGCTGCCGGGTTGAGAAATACTGGTTGACGGCAAAGATTCGTAGGAGGCTCCTTGAAATGCTAAACTCCCTTCAGCAAGTCGGGTAAGCGGCACTAGATTGTTTACAGAACGAGAGGACAATTTAATGTCAGGCATTACTTTACAAACCAGGACTGGACCAGAAGAGTACCAGGTTAGCGACCTGGATGAAGTAGTCTGGTGGAAAACGGAAAATGGAATAAAAGCGGTCGGCTACATGGACGTCGTTTCGGGTCAAATAGGTGAGAATGACTTAGAAACTTGTCGGATAAAACGACCAGAGATTGTTCGTGAAATTCTGGATCGGCAAGCATCTGGAAAGCCTCAAGACATCACGAGCCAATAAGTTGCTAGTGACGGACTAGAGTCTTGCTCTTCAGCCGGTCGTTCCTCGTTTTTCGATCTTTGCCCATGTATCGCGCAGACCAATGGTACGATTGAACACCAATTTGTGCTCCGAATCGCGATCAACGCAGTAATAACCAAGACGCTCAAACTGATATTTTGTCCCACGCTCTGCGTCTCGCACACTCGGTTCTATTTTGCAATCGTGCAACACCTGTAATGAAGCAGGATTCAGATTTTCGGTAATGTCCTGTCCTTCTCCAACCTCGTTTGGATCTTCTTTAAGAAAAAGGTTGTCGTAGAGACGAACTTCTGCTGGTAGAGCGTGAGCCGCTGAGACCCAGTGAATGGTGGACTTTACTTTTCGACCATCAGGGGTGTTACCGCCGCGTGTAGCCGGATCGTAAGTGCAACGAACCTCTACAATCCTGCCGCTGCTGTCTTTAATGACTTCTTTGCAGGTAATCAAGTAAGCATAACGGAGGCGCACCTCGCGACCAGGGCTGAGCCGGTAAAACTGCTTCGGCGGGTCTTCTCGAAAATCATCTTCTTCAATATATAGCGTTTGTGAAAAAGGAATTTTTCTGGTTCCCGCGGAGCTGTCTTCCGGGTTGTTGATAGCATCCATTTCTTCCACGAGGTCATCGGGATAGTTTTCGATAACTACGCGCAATGGTTTCTGCACACACATAACCCGGGGAACAATGTGATTCAGGTTTTGGCGCAGAAAATATTCGAGTTGCTGTAACTGAGTAATGCCGTTCGTCTTCGAGACCCCAACGCTCGCGCAAAAGTTGCGGATGGCCGTAGGCGTGTAACCGCGCCGGCGCATGCCCGAGAGGGTTGGCATACGCGCATCATCCCAACCTTCGACATGACCTTCTTCAACCAACTTCAGTAGCTTGCGTTTGCTAAGCAAAGTATGGGTGAGGGCAAGCCGGTCAAATTCGTATTGCCGCGAAGGAAAAATGCCAAGCTGTTCGATGAACCAATTGTATAAAGGACGATTATTGTCGAACTCCAAAGTACACATCGAGTGTGTCACGCGCTCAATAGAATCCGACTGCCCATGCGCGTAGTCGTACATCGGGTAAATACACCACTGAGTACCCGTGCGATGATGATCCATATGCAAGATTCGATACATGACCGGGTCGCGGAAATTAAGGTTCGGAGATCTCATGTCGATTTTCGCCCGCAGCGTTCGCGAACCATCCGGAAACTCTCCCTGTTTCATGCGGTCAAACAGGTCAAGATTTTCTTCGACGGAGCGGTTGCGGTAAGGACTTTCTCGGCCGGGTTCGGTTAACGTCCCGCGATACTCGCGAATCTCGTCAGCGCTGAGATCGCACACGTAAGCTTTCCCATCCTTAATCAACTGAACGGCCCAGTCGTACAGTTGTTGGAAGTAATCAGAAGCATAATAGAGACCGTCCCACTGAAACCCGAGCCATCGCACATCCTCCATGATTGCGTCAACGTACTCTGTTTCTTCTTTTGACGGATTAGTATCGTCGAAACGCAAATTGCACTTACCGCCAAACTCGGCCGCTAAGCCAAAATCGAGGCATATT
>Ga0070698_100003123_pt1 | contig 18254 bp, 9 predicted proteins | sample KBSK1502metaG_FD_65477 | JGI IMG/M metagenome (GOLD analysis project Ga0070698, IMG submission 65477) | Corn, switchgrass and miscanthus rhizosphere microbial communities from Kellogg Biological Station, Michigan, USA - KBS K1-50-2 metaG | ecosystem: Host-associated > Plants > Roots >...
CCATTGAGCGTTGTGTTGAGCGGGGAGGGAAGGGATCGCAGGTCGGTTATCAGGCCCACGTCCGCCACTTGAGCAGCCGGAACGTCCGCCACACCTCCGAACCACTCCAGCCCGTGGACATTGAAATCAAAGTCCAGGGTATTTCGGACCGTGAAGTCTCCCGAGCCGAGGCAGCCGGCAGCCAGGAGAGCAGTGGGTAGGAACAGCAACCGTTTCATGGGGAGTCTCCAGAATCCCGCGGGCGCTCGATCGGCCCGCCTGCTATGGAGTATAACGCCGTGTCCGGGGCCTCCAAGCGCCCTTCAAGTGGCCGATTGCAACCCTATCTCCCGACCGGGCATCGAACCGTTATTACCTGAGCCCGGAGACCCCGATGTTGCTTCGCCCCACTGTGCTCGCGCTGGCACTAGTCGTCGGCGCCACGGCCGCAGCCCACGCCCAGTCAGACGAATATCCCTTCCGCCGTTTCCGGATGCACGTCGAGCCCCGCACCCGCATCGCCTTCGACAAGTTCTCGTTCGACCGGTCATTTAACCTGAAGAACCGGGTGGAGGTACGCCGGAAGCTCGGAGTGGAGCGAGCGCTGCAGCTGCGGGAGCGCGCCAGGGACCGCCAGTGGGAACGGGAATTCGCCCTCCGGAATCGCCGGTTCGACATGCAGGATCGCGCCCATCAGCGCGCGCTCGAGCTCAAGCTCCGGGGAGCGGACCGCTTCAAGGAGCGCTTCGATCACTTCAAGTTCGAACGGCCGATCCGGATCAAGCGGTATTCCCGGTCTATCTAGACGGTCAGGCGGTAAGACGGTCAGACGGTCGGAGAGTCTGGCGATCAAGATCCGACCGTCCTGCCGTCCGACCGACTGACCGTCCGTCTGACCGTCCTACCGTCCGACCGACCATCTGTGGGACCAACTGTCCGGCTGTGGGATGACGCTGACCGCCTCGCCGTGTGCTAACTCCATGATATGTATTAGCTTACGCTAATTACCCAGGTGGCACACCCGGTGCACTAGCAGGCACCATCCACCTTGGGATGGTCGGCACATGGCTTTACTGAACGCTACCGATTTGCGTCTGGCCTTCCGGACACTACAGACCCGCCCGGGTCTTTCGGCCGTCGTCATCGGTACGCTCGCGCTCGGCATCGGCGCGACGACCGCGATGTTCAGCGTCCTCAACGCCGCGCTGCTTCGGCCGCTTCCCTTCGCGGAGCCGAGTCGCCTGGTCGTGATGCAGGGCGTCGTCGGTCCCGAGCGAAGCATTCGTGGAGCATCCATCCCGGAGGTTCACGACTGGCGGGTGCTCAACCGCACCATGACCGATGTGTCGGTGTTCGACCAGGTCTCCCTCAATCTCTCGACCGGAACCGGAGCCGACCGCATCATCGCGGAGCGGGTGAACGCGGGGTACTTCTCGCTTCTTGGTATTGGTGCGGCGCGGGGCCGGACCTTCACGCCGGAAGAGGACTCGCTCCCTGACGCCCACCCGGTCGTCGTGGTGAGCCACTCGTTCTGGCGCAATCGCTTCGGCTCCGACCCCGGCCTGGTCGGCCGGACCATCACGCTGAATGGCCGCGCGCTCACCATCGTGGGGATCATGCCCGAGGGGTTCACCGGCCTTTCGTTTCAGGCAGAGGTCTGGTTCCCGGTCGCGATGATCTCGGTCGACTCTCCGGTCTCGCTCCTGACCAGTCGCGGCAATCGCTGGCTTCCGGCGGTCGGTCGGCTTCGGGATGGCGTCAGCATGGAGGACGCCGGGCGCGATCTCGTGGCGGTGGCCGCCCGGCTTGCCGAGCAATTCCCGGAAACCAACCAGGACCGGAGTGTGAACCTGCAGTCGTTGCAGGATTCCGCGCTGGGCAGCACCAAAGCCCTCTTCGCCGCGCTGTTCCAGGCGGTGCTCCTGGTGCTGCTGATCGCCTGCGCCAACGTCATGAGCCTCCAGCTGGTCCGGGCCACTTCCCGGGAACGGGAGATCTCCCTGCGCCTTGCCCTCGGCGCGGGCCGGCTGCAGCTGGTGCGCCAGCTGCTCACCGAAGGAATGGTGCTCGCGGGTCTCGGTGGAATCGGCGGCCTCATCCTCGCGTTCTGGTGTCTCCGGCTCCTGCTGCCGCTCGCGCCGGCCGGTCTGTTTCCGGTCTACGCCCAGGTGGGTGTCGACGGGCGGGTCCTGGCGTTCTCGGCTGCCATCACCCTTTTCTGCGGCCTGGTCTGCGGTCTGACCCCGGCGCTCCGCAGCGGTCGCGGGGACCTCAGCGACGCGCTGCGTCAGGGCGTTCGCGCCGCATCGTCGGGACTCCGTCGGCTCCGCAAGCCTGGAATGCAGCAGCTGCTCGTGGCCGGAGAGGTGGCGCTCGCCCTGGTTCTCCTGGTCGGGGCCGGACTCATGCTCAAGGATCTCCGTGTACGCATTGCGGTTCCTCCCGGATTCCACGCCGAGGATGTGGTGGTCGCGAGGGTTTCGCTGCCGCGGGATCGGTATCCATTTCCGGAGCGGATCATTTTCGCGGAGCGACTGGTTGAGCGGCTGAACGCCCTGCCAGACGTCGTAGGCGCCGCTGTCGGGACCGACATGCCTCTGCGCGGCTTCAGCAACGCCGCCTATCTGGCTCTCGCCGTCCCGGGCGCCGACCCGGTCAGGCACTTCCGTCATGGCGTAACGCCGAAGTTCTTCGAGACCCTCGGCATTCCCATTCTCGCCGGGCGCGGCTTCACCAACGCCGACCTGACCGAATCACCGCGGGTTGCCGTGGTGAGCGATGCCACGGCACGGCGTCTCTGGCCGGGGCAGAACCCACTCGGCCAGCGCTTTCATCTCGGGGACCAGACCGGTCCCGAGGTCGCCGTCGTCGGCGTGGCCGGGTCGGCCCGATTCCGCGATCTCACCACCGATCTGGGCACTCCCGCCGGCGGGCTGGATGTCTACTACCCATTCCCGCAGCGCACTGATGCGGATCTCGAGATCGCCGTGCGCACCCGCAGCGGTGCCGGGTTATCCGCCGCCACGTGGCAGGAACAGGTCGCGACGATCGATCCACTGCTCCCGCTCTACCTCATCCAGCCGCTCCAGGATGTGGTTCGGAGCCAGAACGCGGCCCCTCGCTTCGGGTCCGTGGTCCTGAGTGTCTTCAGTGTGCTGGCGCTGGTGCTCTCGGCGGTCGGCGTTTACGGCGTGATCGCATTCGTCGTGGGTCTCTCCCGCCGGGAAATTGCGATCCGTCTCGCGCTGGGTGCCGACGGCCGCAGGGTGCTTGGCGTGGTGATGGCAAACGGGATGGCGCTGGTGCTGGGCGGGGTCGTGGTCGGGCTGGTCGGCGCGCGGCTGGGCGCCAAGGTGCTCTCCAGCCAGCTCTATGGGGTACAGGTCACCGATACCAGCACTTTCCTCGGGGTAACCGGCGTGGTGACCCTGGTCGCGTTCCTGGCCTGTTGGCTCCCCGCTCGGCGGGCCGCTCGAGTGGAGCCGCAGACCGTGCTGAAAGGGGAGTAGCAGACGTCCGGATGGGGGGTTAACGGCCCGGGCGAGAGGGCAAGTATTCGCTGATTCTGGCAAAATGTAAACGTTTGCACTACGTTGTAAACGTTTACAGCAAGTCGTTTGGAGCTTCCCTAAGATCCCCTGGTTTTGCCGAGGCACCGCATGGTGACCATCAGGGACGTTGCACGGGCTGCGGGGGTCTCCATCGCAACGGCTTCACGTGCGTTGCACAAGGGTCACTTGGTGGCTCCCGGAACCCGCGAGGGCGTCCAGGCGGCGGCCGATCGCCTGCACTACAGTCCCCATCGCGGCGCCCGCAGCTTGATCACCAGCCGGACCCACTCGATCGGTGTACTGCTCCCCGATCTGTACGGCGAGTTCTTTTCCGAGGTCATTCGCGGCATCGATCAGACCGCCCAGGGCGCCGGCTACCACTGCCTCCTTTCCAGTGCCCGGCATGGCGGCCCAACTCTCGAAGCTGCGCTTCGCTCGATGCGAGGACGCGTTGACGGGCTGGTGCTGATGTCGCCCGAATTCAATGGAGACCTGTCGAAGCGGGCGCTACCCAGCGGATTCCCAGTAGTCCTGCTGAACTGCCCGCCCTCCGATACCGCACACGACAGCCTGACCGTCGCGAATTACGAGGGAGCTCACGCGATGGTGCGGCATCTGGCCGGGCTCGGGCACCGGCGGATCGCGATCATCAAGGGTGCCGAGGGGAACTTCGACGCGGCCGAGCGGCTGCGGGGGTATCGCGCCGCGCTCAAGGAATCAGGCCTGGCGTTTGTGCCCGAGCTCGTGATGCCTGGCGACTTCAGCGAGGCGGCCGGCGACGCCGCCGCCCGGGCCTTGCTGCGGCTCGACCAGAGACCGACCGCGATTTTTGCCGCCAATGACGGCATGGCCATCGGGGCGCTGTACGCGCTCCACGATGCCGGGCTCCGGGTGCCGGAAGACATCGCCATCGGCGGCTTCGACGACATCCCGATGGCGCGGTACGTCGAGCCGGCCCTGACCTCGGTCCATGTGGCTATCAGCGTGCTCGGCGAACGCGCCGCCGCCCGCCTGTTTTCGGTGCTCGAACACCCTGCAGACCGTACACCCAGCCGTGAGACGCTTCCGACGACCCTCGTCGTGCGGCGCTCCTGCGGCTCTCGAGGAACCTGAAGCTCGTTCAGCAGGCACACCATCACGGAGGACGCTGTATGAGGATTGATCGAGTTATCACCCTGCGACTGTATCGGCTGCTGGCGGCCGTCCTGATGTTCGCCCTTCTGCCCGCGGTGCGGCCGATGGCGGCCCAGACCACCACGGGCAGCATTCGCGGCTATATCCGGGGCGACAACGGCTCGCCGATCGTCGCGGCCGAGCTCAAGGCCAGAAACCTGGCGACCGGCGTCTCCCGGGTGGCCAGCACCAACTCGAAGGGATTCTTCGCCCTCTCCGGCCTGGTGCCGGGTTCTTACGCCATCGAAGTGCGCAGCATCGGCTTCAAGCCGACCGGCCGGACCGAGCGGGTCGCGATCGGTCAGGACCTGAACCTCGACTTTACGATGGTGGCCTCGGCGGTTCAGCTGGAGGAGATCTCGGTATCGGCAGCCCCTGCCGTGGAGACCCGTTCCACCGAGGTCGCCACCAACGTGGCCCCGGCCCAGGTCGAGAATCTCCCGAAGTCGGACCGGAATTTCCTGGCGCTGGCGGTGCTGGCACCGGGCGTGCGGCTCACCGGTGACCGGATCGGCGATACCCGGAAGACGATCAGCGCCGGTGCGCAGGGGGCCGAGCAGATCAACGTGTTCATCGATGGTGCCAGCTATAAGAACGACATCCTGAAGGGGGGCGTGGCCGGGCAGGACGCCAGTCGCGGCAACCCCTTTGCGCTGAATGCGGTGCAGGAATTCCGGGTCATCACCCAGAACTACAAGGCCGAGTACCAGAAGGCCTCCAGCGCCATCATTACCGCCACGACGAAATCGGGCAGCAACGTCTGGACCGGGAACAGTTTCTTCGCCTACCAGAACAAGGGCCTGGTGGCGCTGGACACCTTCCAGGTCGCCTCGCAGGCCGCCAATCCCGGCACGTTTGAGAAGCCCGACTACAACCGGTCGCTGGTCGGCCTGAGCGTGGGTGGCCCGCTCATGAAGGACAAGCTGTTCTTCTTCGGATCGTACGAGGGGAACTATCAGAATCGGTCCAACCGGGTCAACATCGTTCCCGATGCCGGGTTCCCGGCGCTCGACACCGTCAATTTTGCCCAGTACAACGGCGATTTCGGGTCGCCTTTCCGTTCGTCGCTGTTTTTCGGGAAGCTGAGCTACGCGATGAGCCAGACGTCGTCGATGGAATTCAGCCTCAATACCCGGGCTGAGAACGACATCCGCGATTTCGGGGGACTCTCCGCTTTCACCTCGGCCACAAAGTTCAAGAACGCGGTCACGACCGGCCTCCTCAAGCACAGCTATTTCAAGGGGACCTGGCTCAACGAGGCGCTCTTGTCCTATCAGCGCTATCACTACAACCCCGTGCCGAACACTCCGGGTCAGGTCAACCGGTTCTTCGGCTTCGGGTGCTGCGCGCAGATCGGCGGCAACATTTCTAGCCAGGACTTTACCCAGAAGAAACTGTCGCTCCGGGATGATCTGACCTACTCCGGGCTGCAAATGGGCGGGACCCACGTGCTCAAGGGCGGCCTGAACGTCGATTTCAGCAACTACGACATCGTCAAGCAAAACTCGGAGAATCCCCGCTTCGTGTACGAATCGTGGTACCACGGCTTCGAGTTCCCCCAGCGGGTAGAATTCCAGGCCGGCGATCCGAATCTCAAGACCAAGAACACTCAGCTCGGCGCCTACCTGCAGGACGACTGGAGCCCCACGGAGCGCCTGACCTTCTACCTGGGCGCGCGCTGGGACTACGAATCCGCCGCGATCAACACCAAGTACGTCACTCCCCAGGACGTTGTGGACTCGCTGACCAAGTATCAGAACCGGCTCTTCCGTCCGCTCAATCCGGGACGCTACTTCACCGATGGCACCCAGCGGAGCGGGTTCAAGGGGGCCATCCAGCCCCGGGCCGGCTTCTCTTACGGGATCACCAAGGACAACCGCACCACGGTCTTCGGCAGCGTCGGCATCTTCTACGACCGCACCATCTTCGACCTCGCCACCGAGGAGAAGTTCGCGCTGCAGCACCCCGGCTACCGGATCGAGTTCTATCCCACGGGAGGTCCTGCCGAGGCGGGCAAGGCCGAGTGGCACAACTCATACCTCACCGATCCGGCCTCGGTGATCGCGCTTGCCGCCAACCGGCAGTTCAATACCCGCGAGATCAAGCTGCTGCCCAACGATCTCAAGCCGCCCAAGTCCACCCAGTTCAGCGCGGGGATTCGCCAGATTCTGGGCGATGTTTCCCTCGAGCTGGCCTATAACGGTGTGCGGAGCAACAACACCTTCACCTTCTACTGGGCCGACCAGGACTTCACCTGCCCGCAGCGTTCCTTCGGCGTGGCGGGATGCTTCGTGAACAACGATATCCCGGGATTCGGGACGGTCCTTTTCGCGGACAACACTGGTAAGACCTGGTACGATGCCGGCACGCTCAAGGTCGATCGCGGGTACCGTCAGGGTGAGAAGTTCGGGTGGGGCGGCGGCATCGCCTACACGCTGGCCAAGCGGCAGACCCAGGGCTTCAACGACGATTTCAGCTTCCCGAATGCGACCGACTATCCCAAACAGGACCGGAATGACGAGCGGCACCGGGTCGTCGCCAACTGGATCATCGGCATGCCGGCGGTACTGGATCTGCAGTTCAGCGGCGTCGCCACGGTCGGCAGCGGTACCAATCTCGACACCGGCGACCGGTTCGGCGGCACCGGCAATCCGTTTACTGCCGCAGGATTCAATACACCGACGTACAAGATGATCGACCTCCGTCTCAAGAAGGACTTCACCTTCGGGCGGTCGCGCTTCGGACTGAGTGTCGACGCCTTCAATGTCCTCAACAGCCAGAACCTCGGGTGCTACAATCTCGGGAATGTGAATGACGCGAACTTCGGCAAGGCCGGGTGCACCATTTCCGACCCGCGCCGGGTCCAGTTCGGTCTCGAATTAGGCTTCTAGGATTCAGGAGCGCGAGGGGCGCCGGGGTCTCCCGGCGTCCCCGCCACTCTTCGGCATGCCACGAGCACGAATTCTCCGCGCAGCCCTCGCCGCGTGGCTGGTCATCGCCTGTGGCGGCTCCGTCCCCACGACGGCTCCGGCCCCAGGCGTCACGCGGGTCCAGGCGCTGCTCGACACCATCCAGCTCAGGACCTTCAACTTCTTCTGGGAGCAGACCGACGCCACCACCGGCCTCTCGCCGGATCGCTGGCCCACCCGCTCCTTCTCCAGCATCGCCGCCGTCGGCTTCGCCCTCACCGCGTATCCGATCGGGGTGGAGAAGGGCTACGTAACCCGGAGCGCTGCCGCCGAGCGCACCCTCACCACGCTCCGGTTCTTCTACCGGCTGCCGCAGGGCACCCAGTCCTCGGGCACCGGCGGCCACATGGGCTTCTTCTACCACTTCCTCGATCCCGGCACCGGCCTTCGGTTCCAGACGGTCGAGCTCTCCACGGTCGATACCGCGCTGCTTCTGGCGGGGGTCCTCTTCTGCCAGCAGTACTTCGACGGCCCGGGCGCCACCGAGGCGGGTATCCGCGCCTACGCCGATTCGCTCTACCGGCGGACCGATTGGCAATGGGCCCAGCCTCGGCCGCCGCTGGTCACGATGGGCTGGACCCCGGAGTCGGGATTCCACCAGCTCGATTGGCGCGGATTCAACGAGGCGATGCTGGTGTACGTGCTGGCCTTGGGTTCTCCCACGCATCCCGTGGCTGCGGGGGCGTGGAGCGCGTGGACGTCGACCTATCAGTGGGGCGACTTCTACGGCCAGGCCCACGTCGGCTTCGCCCCGCTGTTCGGCCACCAGTATTCGCAAATCTGGGTGGATTTCCGCGGGATCAAGGACGCGTACATGCGGGGCAGGGGCATCGACTACTTCGAGAATTCCCGCCGAGCCACCTACGGGCAGCGTGGCTACGCTGTGGCGAATCCCAACGACTGGGACGGCTACGCCGCCGACCTGTTCGGCCTGTCGGCCGTGGACGGTCCCCTGGATACGACGCTGGTGCTACGCGGCCGGTCCCGCCGTTTCTTTACCTATGCCGCGCGTGGTGCCTCCTTCAACGAGGTGCGCGACGACGGCACCCTCGCCCCGACCGCTTCGGCGTCCTCGCTCCCCTTTGCTCCCGAGATCGTCGGCCCGGCGCTGGTGGCCATGCGGGAGCGCTACGGCGAGGGCGTGTTCGGCGAGTACGGCTTCTTCGATTCATTCAACCCCTCCTGGCAGTGGCCCGCGGTTCGGCTGCAGCACGGACGCTACCTGCCCGGCAAAGGCTGGTTCGATACCGACTACCTCGGCATCGACCAGGGCCCGATCCTGGCGATGATCGCCAACTACCGGTCCGACCTGGTGTGGAAGTACATGCGGAAGAGTCCCTATGTGATTCAGGGACTCCGACGGGCGGGGTTCACCGGCGGCTGGCTCGATGCAGCGCCATGAGTGGCTCTTTCTTAGCGTCTTTCCGTCTTAGCGTCTTAGCGTCTCTGCTCGGAGCCTGCACCGCCACCGACGATGCGTCCCTCCGCTTCTGGGCCTTCGGCCGCGAGGGCGAAGTGGTGCAGGAGCTGGCCCGCGATTTCGAGCGCGCCCACCCCGGGGTCCGGATCCGGGTGCAGCAGATTCCCTGGAGCGCCGCCCACGAAAAGCTCCTGACCGCCATCGTAGGTCGGGCCACGCCCGACATCGCGCAGATGGGCAACACCTGGATTCCGGAGATGGTCACCCTGGGCGCCGTCGCGCCGCTGGCCCTCACCCTCGCCGACAGCAGCTACTTCCCCGGCATCGTCGCCACCAACGTCGTGAACGATACGCTCTACGGGCTGCCCTGGTACGTGGACACGCGGGTGTTGTTCTACCGGAAGGACATGCTGGCTCGCGCGGGTTACCAGGCCGTGCCAGAGACCTGGGCCGGCTGGCGCGAGGCGATGCTCGCCATCAAGCGAACGGCAGCGCCGGGACAGTACCCGATTTTCCTCCCGATGAATGAATGGCCGCCCATGGCGATCCTCGGGCTGCAGGCCGGCTCGCCGCTGGTTTCCGCGCAGGGCTTCGGTGCCTTCCGGGAGCCTGCCTTTGCCAGGGCCTTCGACTTTTTGCTGTCGCTCTACCGGGACGGACTCGCCTCGCCGATCAGCAACAACGAGATCGCCAATCTCTACCAGGAGTTCGCCCGGGGCACCTTCGCGATGTACATCTCCGGCCCCTGGAATCTGGGCGAGTTCCGCCGCCGCCTTCCCGCCGACCTGCAGGACGATTGGGGCACGGCGCCGCTGCCCGGACCGACCGGCCCCGAGTCGGGGGTATCACTGGCCGGCGGCTCGAGCCTGGTGGTGTTCCGATCGTCGCGGCATCAGGCGCTCGCCATGGAGCTGATCGAGTGGCTCTCCCGGCCCGAGCAGCAGGCTCGGTTCTACCGCCTTACCGGAGACTTACCGGCGCGCCGAGAGGCCTGGGCCGATTCCGCTCTGGCGGTGGACCGCGAGGCGGAGGCCTTCCGGATCCAGCTGGAGCGGGCCGTGCCGACGCCGATGGTCCCGGAATGGGAGGAAGTCACCACCAAGCTGATGGATCACGTCGAGGCGGCAGTACGAGGGGGCCGGACCCCGGCCGTCGCGCTGGCCGCGCTCGACAACGATGTGGACCGGCTGATGGAGCGGCGCCGTTACCTCAGGAGCCGGCGCGTCGCCGGCACGCCGTGATCAGGGAGGAAGGCCGGGCCGAAGCGCGCGCCGGGTGGGGATTCGTCACGCCGGCGCTGCTCCTCATCGGCGTCTTCTTTGCCATCCCGGTGGTGAGCGCCTTCGTCCTCTCCTTCACCGACTTCGACATCTACTCGATCGGCGACCTCGGCAGCACCCGCTTCATCGGTCTCAAGAACTACCGCGACCTCGCGGCCATGCCGCTTTTTTGGACCGCGCTCAAGAACACGGTCTATTTCGTGGTGGTGGGTGGCCCGTTGTCCGCCGCGGTCTCCCTCGCCGCGGCGATGGCGGTGAACTCGAAGCTGACCCGGTTCAAGCCGTTCTTCCGGAGCGCCTTCTTCGCGCCCTGGGTCACCACCCTCGTCGCCGTGGCCCTGGTGTGGCGCTACATCTACCACCCCCAGTACGGCCTGCTCAACGCGCTGCTCGGCCTGGTCGGCATCGGGCCGATCGACTGGCTCGGCAACCCGCACACTGCGATGCCCTCGATCATCATTCTCTCGGTCTGGAAGAATTTCGGCTACAACATGCTGGTGTTCCTCGCGGGGCTGCAGAGCATTCCGGAGGAGCTCTATGAGGCCGCTTCTCTCGACGGGGCGGGGGGCTGGCATCGCTTCCGGCATATCACCCTGCCGATGCTGGGCCCGACCTTCGTGTTCGTGGGCGTCGTGACGATGATCGCCTCGTTCCAGATCTTCAGTGAGCCCTACGTCATGACCCAGGGCGGTCCGCTCAAGAGCACCACCACCCTGGTGCTACTGATGTACGAGCAAGGGTTCCGCTGGTGGCGCCTGGGGCTCTCCGCCTCCATCGCCGTCGTGCTCTTCCTGCTGACGCTGGCGGGCACCCTGCTGTTGCGGCTCCGGCGGAGCGAAACCCGATGAGCGCCCGCCCCAAAGTCCTCGGCTTCAACGCGCTGTTGGTGGTCGCATCGATTCTGGCAGCGGGCCCCCTCCTCTGGATGATCTCCGCGTCCTTCATGCGGCCCGGAGAAGCCAACTCTTCTCCGCCGCCGTTGCTGCCGTCGGATCCGACCCTGGAGCACTATCGCGCCCTGTTCACCAGTCTCAACCTCGGCCGGTATTTCCTCAACAGCTTGGGCGTTGCGGTGGGCGGGACCCTTCTGGCCGTGCTGATCACCGCCATGGCCGGATACGCCTTCGCCAAGCTGCGCTTCCGGGGAAGAGACTCGCTATTCAAGGCCCTGCTGGCCGGCATGGTGATTCCCGGCCAGGTGGCGATGCTGCCGATGTTCATCCTGCTCCGCGAGATGGGGCTGATCAACACCCTGTTCGGTGCCATGGTGCCGGTGCTGGCTCCGATCTACGGCATCTTCCTGGTTCGCCAGTACGCGCTGTCCATTCCCGACGACCTGCTCGACGCGGCGCGCCTGGACGGCGCCAGCGAGCTCCGGATCTTCCGCTCGGTGGTACTGCCCGCGATCACCCCGGTGCTCGCCACGCTCGGCGTGTTCACCTTCCTCTCCGCCTGGAACGACTTCATGTGGCCGCTCATCGTGCTGAGCGACGATTCGCACTACACCCTGCCGGTGGCCCTCGCGAACCTGGCGGGGGAGCACGTGCAGGACGTCGAGCTGATGATGGGCGGGGCGGTCGTGACGGTGCTGCCGGTCTTTCTCGCGTTCCTGTTCCTGCAGCGCCACTACATCCAGGGCATCATGGCGGGCAGCGTGAAGGGATGACCGGGCTCCTGCTGCTCGCGCTGGCGCAGGCCTCCATTCCTGCCGCCCCGATCCTGGTGGACGGCTTCGAGCGCGCCGAGGCGTGGTCGGCCCATCCCGCCGACGGGGTGCGGCTCACCCTGGCGGGCGACCGGGGTCGGACCGGGCGGGCACTGCGCCTCGACTTTGCCTTTTCCGGCGGTGGATACGCCATTGCGCGCCGAGCCACCGCGATCGACCTGCCCGCCAACTACGCTTTTTCCTTCTGGATCCGGGGCGAGGCAAAGCCGAACACGCTGGAATTCAAGCTGATCGACCGGAGCGGTGAGAACGTCTGGTGGTACACCGAGCCTGACCGGGTGTTCGACGGGGCCTGGCACCGGATCGTCGTGCGGAAGCGGCAGGTGCGGTTTGCCTGGGGGCCGAAAGGCGGTGGCGATCTCGATCACGTTGCGGCCATCGAGCTGGTGATCACCGCCGGGCGAGGCGGCGGGTCCGGCCGGATCTGGTTCGATGACCTGACCCTCACCGAGAGTCCCGCGGCGGGACCCTACCAGCTCACCCCTAGAGTGACGGCAACATCCGCGCTGCCCGGCCATCCCGCTTCGGCGCTCCTCGACGGAGACAGCGGCACCAGCTGGCGGCCCGCCGCGCCGCGCGCGACCGTGACCATCGACTTCCTCCGCCCGAGAGAGTATGGCGGGCTGACCCTGATCTGGGAGCGGAGCAGGGGCCCGACCGCGTTCGCGGTGCGCATCTCCGACGACGCCGTACGGTGGAGCACCGTCGCCCGACAACGAGTCGGACCCGGCGCTCGAGACTATCTCTATCTCCCCGACACCGAGTCCCGGTATGTCCGCTTCGAGCTGGCGGGTAACTCCGCAAGCGCCGGGCTCCGGGAAATCCGCGTCGAGCCGCTCGAATGGTCCGCAAGCCGCAATGCCTTCTTCACGGCGATCGCCTCCGATGCGCCACGCGGTACGTATCCCCGATATTTCAGCGGCGAGCGGGCCGACTGGACGGTCGTGGGGGTGGACGGGGCGGTCGAGGAAGCGCTGCTCGGCGTAGACGGCGCTGTCGAGGCAGGCAGCGGGGCCTTCAGCGTCGAGCCGTTCGTCGCGGTCGATGGGCACTTCCTCACCTGGAGTAACGTGGTCGCCATCCCATCGCTGGAGCAGGACAGGCTGCCCATTCCATCGGTCGAGTGGCGCAACGGAGCGTTCTCGCTCTCGGTGACAGCGTTCCCCGTCGGGAGCGACAGCGGCTCCAATGTCGCGGTGCGCTACCGGCTACGGAACCTTGGCCCCAATCCTCTGCGGGGAACTTTCTTCCTTGCCCTGCGGCCCTTCCAGGTCAACCCGCCCTGGCAGTTCCTCGGTACTCCCGGTGGCGCCGCGCGCATCGATTCACTCTGGTGGGACGGCTTCCGGGTCAGGATCAACGCCGACCGTGCCGTGATCCCACGCACCACACCCCAGGCCTTCGGCGCGGTACCCTTCGGTGCGGCGGACGTGATCGACTACGTGAGGCGCGGCGCGATCCCCGCCGACTCCGTCGCGCGGGACCCGCACGGTGCCGCATCCGGCGTCATGGCGTGGCCGCTGTCCCTGCGCCCCGCCGACTCGGCCACGATCCTGCTCGAAATCCCCCTGGAGCGGGGCCTCTCCGGACGGATCGAGGGCACCACCCCCGCGATCATCGATCAAGCCGTATCGGCCGCGGCTTCGGTCTGGGCCCGCACCCTGGACCGCGCCACCATTTCACTCCCCGCGGCCGGCCGGCATGTGGCCAGCACCATCGCCAGCACCCTGGGCTACATCCTCATCAACCGCGATGGGCCGGCGCTCCAGCCCGGCTCCCGCTCCTACCAGCGCTCCTGGATTCGCGACGGAGCCCTCACCGGTGCCGCGCTGCTTCGGTTTGGCCACGCCGACGCGGTGCGCGACTTCATCCGGTGGTACGCCGGGTATCAGTACTCCAACGGGAAGATCCCCTGCTGCGTGGACCGCCGCGGCGCCGACCCGGTTCCGGAGCACGACAGCCACGGTGAGTTCATCTACCTGGTGATGGAATACTTCCGCCACACCGGCGATCGCGCCCTGCTCGCTGAGATGTGGCCCCGGGTGAAGGCCGCGGCGGGCTATCTCGACTCGCTGCGACAGACCCGCCGGACTCCAGAGTACCAGTCAGGGGCCCAGCGCGTGTTCTACGGCCTGTTGCCTCCGTCGATCAGCCACGAGGGCTATTCGGCCAAGCCGATGCACTCCTATTGGGATGATTTCTTCGGGTTGCGGGGCCTGAAGGACGCCGCCGCCATGGCCACGGTCCTCGGGTTCGAGTCCGACGCGGCATCCCTCGGAGCCATCCGCGACGAGTTTGCCCGGGATCTCTACGCCTCGATCGCGATGGTCATGACGCAACACTCTATCGACTACATCCCCGGGGCCGCCGACCTTGGCGACTTCGATGCGACCTCGACCACGATCGCGGTCGCGCCCGGGGGAGAGCTCGGAAGGCTGCCCCAGGCGGCGCTGGAGCGGACCTTCGAGCGATACTGGCTGCAGGTCATGGCCCGGCGTGACACCATGGTCACGAAGTGGGACGCGTATACGCCGTACGAGCTGCGCACCGTGGGCACGTTGCTGCGTCTGGGGCACAAGGAGCGCGCCCTCGACCTGCTCGATGGGTTCATGAAGGACCAGGAGCCTCCCGCCTGGAACCAGTGGCCCGAGGTGGTCTGGCGCGACCGCCGGGCTCCGAAATTCATCGGCGATCTGCCGCACACCTGGGTCGGGTCGGACTTTCTCCGCAGCGTCTCGGACCTGTTCGTCTACGAGCGCGAGGCCGACAGCGCGCTGGTGATCGGGGCCGGGATTCCCGAGTCCTGGCTCGCCGATGCCGGCGTGGCGGTGAAACGGCTCAGCACCTGGTGGGGTTCGCTCTCCTATACCGCGCAGCGCAAGGGGAATGCGGTAGCGGTCGAGATCTCCGGCGGACTCCGCATTCCCCCGGGCGGGCTGTTGATTCATGCTCCCGGGTCCGCGCCGGTCTCGCGTGCCACGGTGAACGGCGCCCCGGCACCGCTCGCGCCGGGCGGACTCGTCGTCGTCCGGGAGATACCGGCCCGAATCAGCTTCGAGCGATGACCGCCGGACATCTGCTCTCCAATGGACGCTATCACGTCCTGGTCACCCCGTCCGGTGCGGGTTACTCCATGCTGGGCGACATTCTGCTCACGCGCTGGAGCGCCGACCGCACCCGCGAGGCGGAGGGCTGGTTCCTCTACCTTCGAGACGTTGCATCCGGCGAGCTCTGGTCCGCCGGGCACGAGCCCGTTCTGCGCCGCCCCATCCGATACGAGTTTCGCGTTGGACCGAAGCTGGTGAGCATCGTCCGGGAGGATCAGGGCATCGAGGTTCGCACCGAGATCGCAGTCGACCCGGACGCCGATGTGGAGTGGCGCCGCCACACCCTGACCAACTTGAGTGCGCGGCCCCGCCGGCTCGAAGTCACCAGCTGCGTCGAGGTTGTGCTGAATACCGCCGTCGCGGACTCCGGGCATCCCGCCTTCTCGAAACTGTTCGTGCAGACCGAGTACCTGTCGCAATCCGGGGCCCTGCTGGCTCGCCGGCGCCCGCGAAGCCCCGAGGAGCCGGCCCGCTTCATGGGAATGGCGCTGCTGGGCGCCGCGGGCGCGAACGGGCTCGAATGGGAAACCGATCGAGCTCGCTTCATCGGGCGGGGCCGGACCCAGGCGAATCCCCACGCCGTGGCGGCGTCCGGGCCGCTCTCCGAGACCGTGGGCAACGTGCTGGACCCGCTCCTGGCGCTCCGTCGCGTCGTCGAGTTGCAGCCGGGAGCTTCGGTGCGCCTGGTGGGTGTGCTCACGGCGGGCAATGATCGCGGGGTCGTCGAGCACGCCCTCGCCGAGGCGCGAGTCACCGGGGCGCCGGAGCGCTGCTTCCCGGACGCCCCGGCACTCGGCCCGGTGGAGGCGCTGCCCGATCTGCCGCCCCGGCGGTTCTGTCCCGCCCCCGGAGTCGAAGCCACCGCGTCGACCCGGGAAGACCTTCGGTTCTTCAACGGGTATGGCGGCTTCTCGGCCGACGGGGACGAGTATGTCATCCGCCTCGACCGGACCCGGGAAGGGATCCGCCGTCCTCCGCTGCCCTGGACCAATGTGATCGCCAACCGTGATGCCGGGTTCGTAGCCTCGGAATGCGGGTTAGGCTTCACCTGGAGCCGGAACAGCCGGGAGAATCGCCTCACTCCATGGTTCAACGACCCGGTCTGTGATCCCGCCGGCGAGGCGCTCTACATTCGCGATGAAGCCGCCGGCCTCTTCTGGTCACCGACGCCTTCGCCGGTGCCGGGGTCTGGTGCCTACGAGACGCGCCACGGATTCGGCCACACCGCCTGGCGCCACCTGAGCCAGGATCTCGAGCAGGACGTTCTCTGCTTCGTGCCGCTGGACCAGCCGGTCAAGATCATCCGTCTCCGGATCACCAATCGCGGTACCGCGCCTCGTCGCCTGTCGGTGTATTTCTACGCGGAATGGGTGCTCGGAGCGTTGCGCAGAGACGCCGAGGCCTCGGTGGTCACCCGAAGCGCCGAAACGGGAGACGTGCTGCTGGCGGAAAACCCCGCCAGCGCCGACTTCGGCCGGCTGGTGGCATTCGCGGCATCCCACGGCCCCGGAGAAGCGGGACGGCACTTCTCCGGAAACCGGACCGGGTTCCTTGGCTACCACGGCAGCGCGGAGGCCCCTGAGGGCGTCTCCTCCCAGGAAACGCTGGACGGGCGCTGCGGCGCCGGTCTCGATCCGTGCGCCGCGTTCCAGCGCACCACGACGCTCGCACCCGGCGCCACCGGCGAATGGATCTTCCTGCTCGGCCAGTGCGACAGCAATGACGAGGCACTGGCGCTGGCCCGCCGCTTCGGGACCGCAGAGTCTGTCCAGACCGGGCTTGAAGCGGTCGCCGGCTTCTGGGGTGACCTGCTCTCCGCCGTGCAGATCGAGACCCCCTCGCCGGCGATGGACGTGATGGTGAACGGCTGGCTCACCTATCAGAACCTGAGCTGCCGGATGTGGGCCCGGTCGGCGCTGTATCAGTCCGGGGGAGCATTCGGATTCCGGGACCAGCTCCAGGACGCGGCCGCGCTGCTATACCACCGGCCCGAGCTCACCCGCGACCAGATCCTGCTGCACGCTGCGCATCAATTCGTCGAGGGAGACGTGCTCCACTGGTGGCACCCTCCCTCCGGCCGAGGGATCCGCACCCGATTCTCCGATGATCTGCTCTGGCTGCCCTTCGTCACCGAGTACTACCTGGCCTCGACCGGGGACATGGGCCTGCTCCAGGAATCAGCCGGATTCCTCACCGCCCGTCCCCTCGAGGAAGGCGAGGACGAGGCGCTGCTCGTCGCGGAGGACGCGGGAGCGCCAGCGGACGTCTATGAGCATTGCTGTCGCGCGATCGACCGTTCGCTCACCCGCGGCAGCCACGGCCTGCCCCTCATGGGCACCGGGGACTGGAACGACGGAATGAACCGGGTGGGACGGCTGGGCCGGGGTGAGAGTGTCTGGCTCGGGTTCTTTCTATTCACCATCCTCGATCGCTTCAGTCCGCTCTGTCGGGCTCGTGGCGATGCGGCCCGAGCCGCCCGGTACGATCGACACCGAACCGAGCTGGAGATTGCGCTCAACGGTGCCGGTTGGGATGGCGCGTGGTACCGTCGCGCGTATTACGATGATGGCGCTCCATTGGGCGCCAGGGAGAGCGACGAGTGCCGGATCGACGCCCTGGCCCAGGCCTGGGCCGTATTGTCCGGGGCCGCGCCCGTGGAGCGGGCCAAGCAGTCGCTCGATGCGATGGAGTCCTACCTGGTGGACGAGGCGGCTGGATTGATCCGGCTGCTCACGCCTCCCTTCGACCGCACGCCGCACGATCCCGGCTACATCAAAGGCTACGTCCCCGGCGTCCGGGAAAACGGCGGCCAGTACACCCACGCCGCACTCTGGGCGGTGCGGGCGCTGGCCGAAGCGGGCCGGCACCACCGCGCAGCCCACTTGTTCGACCTGCTCAACCCGGTGCGCCACGGGGGCTCCCCGGAGGCCGTCGCGGTCTACCGCGCCGAGCCGTATGTCGTGGCCGCGGACGTCTACGGGGAGGCCCCGCACCTCGGCCGGGGCGGCTGGACCTGGTACACCGGCTCGGCGGGGTGGATGTTCCGCGT
>Ga0070698_100003125_pt1 | contig 18241 bp, 24 predicted proteins | sample KBSK1502metaG_FD_65477 | JGI IMG/M metagenome (GOLD analysis project Ga0070698, IMG submission 65477) | Corn, switchgrass and miscanthus rhizosphere microbial communities from Kellogg Biological Station, Michigan, USA - KBS K1-50-2 metaG | ecosystem: Host-associated > Plants > Roots >...
GAAAATAATGGTGAGCCGAGCAGGGCTCGAACCTGCGACCCGCTGATTAAGAGTCAGCTGCTCTACCAACTGAGCTATCGGCCCACAACGGAAGTGAGAATTATACGTGGGCAAGCGGCTGAGTCAAGCAGGCGACTGGAAAACGTTAGCCGATACGGATCCGGAAGCGGTAGCGACTGGATGCGAAACTCGATTGACTTAACCGATGACTTCCTCACACTCCAGCTAAGTTGAGTCTGGGATCCGGTCGCTATTGCTCCCGGCTCCGTATCACCTCTCATCAACTTGATTTGGCAAAACGATGGGATATCGCAGAGAATACCTCTTCTTGCAAAAGCCAGTTGCAGTAATCTCGCGCGATTCTCGGATTCACGGCAGAAGCTTATGAACTATTACGAAGATGTGCTGGAGCTGATCGGCAATACTCCTTTGGTAAGGCTCAATCATTTGAGCAAGGGACTAAAGCCCCTAATCCTGGCCAAAATGGAAAATCTCAATCCGGGTTTTTCGGTGAAGGATCGCATCGGCATCGCGATGATTCAGGCCGCCGAGCGTGAAGGGAAGTTGAAGCCGGGCGGGACCATTGTGGAAGCTACGTCCGGCAACACCGGCATCGGGTTGGCCCTGGCTGCTTCGGTCAAAGGTTACAAATGCATCTTTGTGATGACCGACAAAGCTTCGGTTGAAAAATCGCGCTACTTGAAAGCGCTCGGCGCAGATGTCGTGATCACGCCTGTGTCGGCAAAGCCGGGCACGCCGGATCATTACGTTTCGACTGCCCGCCGGATCGCGGCCGAGACGCCCAACTCCTTCTATCCGGATCAGTATTCTCATCCGGCTAATCCTGAAGCGCACTATCGCACCACCGGTCCTGAACTCTGGGAACAAACCGAGGGCAGGATTACGCACTTCGTTTCCGGCATCGGCACAGGCGGAACAATCTCGGGCGCCGGAAAATACTTAAAAGAGAAAAACCCAGACGTCAAGGTCATCGGCGCCGATCCCTTCGGCTCGATCTACAAAACCGTCAAAGAAACCGGCAAGGTTCCTGAAACCACGCCTTACCTGGTCGAGGGAATCGGCCAGGAGGTTTTGCCGGGGAATGCCCATCTGGAGTACGTCGATTGTGTGATGAACATCTCAGATCGCGAGTCGTTTGATACGGCGCGTCAATTGGGAAGAGTGGAAGGAATCTTTTGCGGTGGTTCGACCGGGACCAACGCCGCGGCGGCTCTGCGCGTGGCGAAGGATCTTGATGAAAATGCGATCATCGTATTTATCGTTTGTGATACCGGCGAACACTACCTGACCAAGTTTCATTCCGACGAGTGGATGAAAGAGAAGCGCCTGCTTGAGCCGCAGCGAATCACTGCTGGTCTGATCAGCGGCACAAAGGGAGCACTCTCGCCGAAGTCTGTGGTGGTGGTAGCGCCAAACGATCGTGTCGCCGACGCCCTGGCAAAGATGAACGAGTTGGGCCTGACTCAAATCCCTGTGCTCGAAGACGGCGAGTCAGTAGGATCTTTGCGAGAAAACCATTTGCTTTCGAGAGTCTTCAACGACCGCGACCTGCTCGAAGGCCCTGTAAGTAAAGTCATGGATAAAGGATTTCCTACCGTCGATGTCGATGCCGACGTGAACGTGGTGACGCGCAAGCTGCGTTCAAGTCCCGCGGTCCTGATTGAAGAGTACGGCCGGATTACCGGAATCATTACCAGGCATGACGTGCTGGATACGACGGGGAACGATGGGAACTAGATGTCTCAAGCCCGCGAGTAAGCAAGAGCAAGACTCAGAACGCGCGGCTAACGACATGACATGATGCCCTCGCATCTTGCCCTCCCTCACGGTCGGGCTTCTGACACGCGCTCATAAAACTTCACCCGCAAGTCTTCATCCAACTGCCGCAGTTCATACATCTCGAACCCATCGAGAAAATTCGCGGGCATGAAAGTGTCGGCGCCTTCCACTGCCAGCGGGACCTCGGTGACGATCCATCTCTCGATGTGCGGCAGGAACGATTTGTAGACCTGTGCGCCGCCGATGACGAAAAGATGAACGTCCTGATTGCTTACCCGATCGATTACTGACTCGACGTCGCGCAGGACAATTAGCGATTCCTGCGGGAGATTCTGGTCGCGACTGAGCACAATGTTCTGCCGGTCCTTGAGCGGCCCTTTCAGAGTCAGCCAGGTGCGCCGTCCCATCACCACGGCATTTCCGATAGTCGTCTGTTTGAAAAACTTCATATCGGCGGAGTAATGCCACGGCAGCCGGCCGTCTTTGCCTATGGCCAGGTTCTGATCTACTGCGACGATGCCGGTAATTGACATGGCTTTCACGATGGTGCACAGGCGACACTAACGATCTCCCATCAACTCCTCAACTGGTAGACGAATGTCCCTGGCGATTTGGCGAAGCAGAATCGGCGAGATGTCTCGGCCGGAGTGGAAAGGAGTTGTGCTACGACCGTCAGGATGGCGAAACTGTTTGTGAGAGCGGCGCTGACGAACTTCAACGAATCCTAACTTCTGAAGGAGAGCGACGACTTCTCTTGGCTTCAGAACGGGTATCTGACTCATTTCAGGCGACCTTCACAGTCTCCGTGCCCACAAACTCGGCCTCTAACTGTGGCTCACCGCCTTCAAGAAGTAGTTCGATCACTTCTCGCATGTTGTCTCGCAATTCATCCAGGCTACCAGCCTGACTGTGAGCACCGGGAAAGCCCGGCACATAACCTACATACAAGGCCGTGTCCGAACATTTTTCGACGACGTAGCGGTAACTTCTCATGAGTAAGTCCTCGCTGGTTAAGATAACACCGTATGAAAGCAGCGTCGAATTATTACACCGCCACCTGAGCCGCAATCTTCGCATGCGATTCATATCCGACAAGCTTTACATCGTCATATTTGAAGCCGAGCAAACCTTCCAATCCCTGCAATCGTTGTTCGTCGTCCTTAATCTCAAGCCGCGGCAAAGGAAGAGGCTCACGCGACAGCACCTCGTTAACCTGTTCGAGATGGTTCTGATAAATGTGGTAATCACCCAGAGTGTAAACGAACTCGCCCAACTCCAACCCGCACACGTGCGCAACCAGATGAGTTAACAGCGCATAGGAACTAATATTGAAGGGCACGCCCAGAAACGCGTCAGCCGAACGCTGATAAAGCTGGCAATGAAGCAACGGCGCATTAGCCAGACCGTTAGGGAGGGCCCTCCGGTCCTCTACTTTGAATTGAAACAGCGTATGACATGGCGGCAAGTCAACGTTGTCGCATTGCTGTGGATCCCAGCCGCTGACGATCAAACGGCGCGAATTCGGATTAGTCTTGATCTCGTCGAGCAAGCGCGCAATCTGATCGACGCCATCGCGCTGAGGATAATGCCCACCAAACGACCGCCAAAGATAGCCGTAAACGGGTCCGAGGTCGCCCGGCTCGCGGCCAAAGCGCTGCGTGTGTTCCGCGTCAGCCCATTCTTTCCAGATATCCACTCCCGTCGATCGCAGAGTGGCTTCATTCGTATCGCCTGACAAAAACCAAAACAACTCTTCCGCTATCCAGCGAAAAGGAACCCTCTTGGTGGTGACGATGGGAAAGCCTTCACGCAGATCAAAGCGCGTCTGAAATCCAAAGTGAGCCAGCGTGCCGACACCAGTTCGATCTTGGTGCGCAGTGCCGTGCGTAAGAATCGAGCGGAGGATGTCGTGGTATTGCTTCATGCTTAGAGTCCCGTCAGGGGCGGAATGTTTATAGAACTACGTCATTAAGATAAATCAAAAGCTCCGGAGCAGCGAAATGGTTTATCGCTGGAAGGCGGAACATTTCGCTCCGATGCAGCTGCTAAAGTCTTTAGGATCGGAGGGCTATAAATATTTATGCTCGTAACGGAGCTTAGAACCGGCTATCGCCTATCGTGCAATCTCCTGCACCGCTTCAATCAATCTCTCAATCTCATCGTCGCTGGTGTAACACGCACAACCCACGCGCACCAGGCCTTCAGGCGCCAGACCTAATCGCTCGATCACGGTCGCGGCATAAAAATCACCGTGCGAGGCAAACAAGCCACGTTCTGCGAGTCGCCTGGCGACTTCCGTGGAAGCAACTCGATCGACCGTGAAAGAAACTGTCGGCGTGCGCGCAACTTCGGGCGGCGGGCCATACAAGTGGACGCCGCGAGTGTTCGATAGTTCCTGCCAGAGGCGTTTCACTTGCGCGGCGCTATGGGCGCGCAGGCCAGCGAAGGCAGTTTGCAAGAGCTCACGACGAGAGGGAAGAGAAGCTGAGTCTCGTTTACCTGAGCCCTCTTTGGAATCGTTTCTCAGACTGAAGTCTGAGCCACAGGCCAGCGAGGCGTAGAAATCAACTGTGGCCGCGGCGCCGGCGATTCCTTCGTGATTCTGCGTGCCCATCTCTACTCGCTCGGGCGCGGTGTCCGGCGCCGGATCCAATTTGGGAAAGTCAATTGATTCGAGTAGATCCTTTTTTCCGTAGAAGACGCTTACGTGCGGCCCATAGAACTTGTACGCCGAGCAAGTGAGAAAATCACAATCCGTTTCCTTCACGTCACACAGGAAGTAGGGCGCGTAATGAACTGCGTCGACCAGCGCGAGCGCGCCGACGGAATGAGCAAGCTGAACCGCGCGATGATAATCGTTAACTGTGCCCAGCGCGTTGCAGCCGGCGCCGAACGCTACGACTCTGGTCTTCTTATTAACCAGACGCTCGAAATCATTCCAATCAAGCTGGCCGGATTCCGGATCCATTTGGGCTATATTCAGGGTCAGACCCCGTTCCGCCACAAGTGCCTGCCAGGGCGCAACGTTCGCGTGATGCTCAAGCTCGGTGATGACGATTTCATCGCCGGGCCCGAGCGTGCGCCCCAGCGCGCGCGACAGGTGATAGATCATCGTAGTGGTGTTGGGGCCGAAGACGATTTCATTGGCTGAGGCGTTAAGAAAGTCGGCAAATGTGTGGCGGGCCCGTTCGATGATCGCATCGGTTTCGTAACTGGTCGGATATTCCCAGTGCGTGTTTGCGTTGTGATGCAGCAGATAATTGGCAACCGCATCGACGACTGAGCGCGGTGTTTGCGTGCCTCCGGCGCCGTCAAAGTAAGCAACCGGAAAACCGTTGTGTATTCGGTCCAGGGCCGGAAACTGCTTGCGGATCTCTTCGGTTGATGCGATTGGTTCAGTGTGTTGAGTGGCAGCGCTCATTTGATTGTGTTCGAAACGGTCTGTGGAAACGTCGCGGCAAATGCTATCAGAAAAATCCGGCTTACAGAACCGGGAGCTGTAGCGACTTATCTGAAACGCCCACCATTTTCATTTCGCGCCTTCAGCGCTCAAACACGATCGATGGTAGCGACCTGGGCCGTTGGCCCACGTTATTACATTTCGCGCCGTTGGCGCTCCACGGCTGAGTCTCCGTCCAGTCTCGCCAGGATCGGGTTGCGTGCTCACTTGCAATTAACTCTTCGACGCAGTCGCTACCGCTTCCGGTTCTATACTTTGGTACACATCTGTCACAATTGTGTACGCAAGAACCCTCTGCTAACACTCGCGTTACTTCGTTTTTCAGGCGTAGCACAGTAAGTGCTATGGGAAAGGTGGGCGCTCAGGAATGTTAAGACGAATCAACCTTAGTGCGGCAATCATCGTGCTGGTCTGTTTCTTTCTGCCCTGGGTGCAGGTGAGTTGTGCCGGCGCGAAAGATACTCTAAGCGGTCTGGATCTTGCCAGACAAGAAAATGCCTTACTGTGGCTGGTTCCATTGCTGTTGTGCGCCGTGCTGGTATTCGTTCTGCTCCGAATGCGTGCGGCAAGACCGCAACTTCTGGGAGTACTAAGCACCGCCTGCGGCTTAATCATTGTCGTCCTGATGAACCGCGAACGAATGCGCGCCCACGACGAATCCGGGCTCATCGCCGCGCAGTTGACGGGCTGGTTCTGGCTCGGATTCATTGCAGCCGTTGCGGTCGTGGTAACCGGAATCGCGATTCTTCTTCGAAGAGAGAGAGCCCCGGGAAATCAAGTGTGAATTCAGATCCCTGATCGGAAACACGATGGCGCTATCACTGAAACCAGAACGTCTCAAACGCTACAAAGATGTCGTGGCTTTGTTCATCAAGTACGGCCGTTCAGATCTCGTGCAGCAGGCCGACCTAGAGTTCGCCGGAGACGGACATGCGCAAGCGTTGGCCACAACGGTCGAGCCCAAAGCCGAAGAACTCGCAACGGATCTTGAAAAGCTCGGCCCTACTTTTATTAAGTTAGGCCAGCTCTTGTCGACCCGCGGCGATCTCTTGCCAGAGCCTTATCTCGACGCTCTGGCTCGTTTGCAGGATCACGTCGAGCCTTTTTCGTATGCTGAAGTTGAGCAGATTGTTTCGAGTGAGTTAGGCGGCCGCATTTCGAAGTTGTTTACCGAATTCGATCGCGAGCCCACGGCGGCCGCGTCCCTGGCCCAGGTCCATCGCGCCCGCATGCGGGACGGCAGGTTGGTGGTAGTCAAAGTTCAGCGGCCCGGCGTGCGCGAGACCATCGTTGAAGATCTGGAAGCACTGGAAGAGATTGCCGAGTTCATCGACGCGCACACGGAAGTGGGAAAGCGTTACGAATTCAGCAACCTGCTGGTTGACTTACGCCAGAGCCTCTTGCGCGAACTCGATTTCAAGCGCGAGGCCGGCAATCTGCGGCGTTTGCGCGCCAGCCTGCGCGAGTTTGAGCGAATCATTGTTCCCGAGCCGATTGAAGACTTCACCACTTCACGCGTGCTCACGATGGATTACATTGCCGGCAAGAAGATAACCAGCTTGAGTCCGCTGCGTTTGATGGAGCTTGACGGCCCCGCCTTGTCGGAAGAACTGTTTCGCGCTTATCTCAAACAGATCCTGGTTGATGGTTTCTTTCACGCTGACCCTCATCCGGGGAACGTCTTTATCACAGATGACGATCGCATCGCTTTGTTCGATCTGGGGATGGTTGGCCACATCAGCGGTTCTTTTCAGGAAAACCTCTTGCGGCTCTTACTCGCCATCAGCGAGGGCCGTGGCGACGAAGCCGCAGAAGTGTGCATTAAGATGGGCGAACCCAAACCAAAGTTTGAAAAGAACGATTTCGAACATCGCGTTGCGAATTTGGTGGCGCAGCACACAGACGCCACTTTAGAGCAGCTCGACGCGGGCAGTGTCGTGTTGGAGATAACCAGGATTGCCGCGGACTGTTGGTTTCGTTTGCCGCCGGAATTCACTTTGATTGCCAAGGCTCTTCTAAATCTGGATCGAGTCGTGTACACGCTCGCCCCGGATTTTGAACCTAACGAGGTCATTCGCAACGAGTCGAGCAGCATTTTGGCGCGGAAGATGCTCCAGAGCGTTGAACCGACCAACCTCTTAACGCACGTCATCGAACTGAAGGAGTTTGCCGAGCTGCTGCCGAGGCGCGTTAACAAGATCCTCGACAACATCGGAAACAACGAACTCAAAATAGACATCGATGCGATTGATGAGCGAATCGTGCTGGATGGATTGCAGAAGGTTGCCAACCGAATCACCCTCGGGCTGGTGCTGGCAGCGCTGATTGTTGGCGCGGCGCTGATGATGCGGGTCGAAACATCATTTCGAATCTTCGGCTATCCGGGGCTGCCAATGATCTTTTTTCTGATGGCAGCAATTGCCGGCGTCATTCTGGTTGTGAATATTGTTTTCTACGACAAGCACCCAAGGAAGAAGAGCAGCGGCAGCTAAGGCATCAGCACTGATAATAAAATTTTTAGTTGTTTTAGAAGGCTTTCTTCGTGCGGCTTCGGGGGTCGTTCTTATCCAAAGTCCTGGCCGGGCAAGTCCGGCTGCTAAACGTCCAATTAAGGTGTGCCGTCTCAGCAATCAATTTGATCGAAGCTATCTCGAAGCTATCTCGAAGAATCAAGTAACTCGTCCAGCTGGTCGAAGTTCGACAAAATCTTCAGGCCGTCTTCCTGATTTACCTCTGGATGGTTGATGTCAATAATCGCCACGAGCATGTTGTTGAGGTTCTTGTGGTCTCGCACTCGGCGCACCAGAGTATCGAAAGTCGGCAGGTCGAGGTCCGTGAGAATCATGTTTGGCCGATCTTTTTCAGCGACCTGAATAGCTTCCTCGGCGTTGGCGGCGTTTAGGATGCGGTGGCCTTTCTTACGCAACACCGCGCCCATCTGGGAACTTATTTCATCGACGTCTTCAACTACCAGAATCGTTTTTGGTTTTGGCTCGCCACTCATGTGTCACCTTGCCTCCGGGAAACGGTTTGCGTTGCAGTAACCGGTGAGGTCTATCATTCAGGACTCGCTTAGCATGATGCGGACGGAGGTTTATGTCTGTACGCTAGCGAAACTTTCTGTGCCCGATTTCGCAGAAACTTATCGAAACACTTGAATGGAAGAAACACGGGTAGGAACAATTTCCGAGAACTGGGGTGGAGATCGATGCAGATGCAGAAGAACTAAGCCGTGAGATAACGATCGTATTCACCTCTGACAATCCCGTAGCATTCGCAAGCGTAGTTTTCCAGGCTCTGGCGATCGAGGACCATCATTGTGCCCCGCCGGTAATCTATTAAGCCGGCCTGTTTCAGAGTAGTTGCCGCGACGCTGACGCCGGCGCGGCGTACTCCTAACATGCGCGATAGAAAGTCCTGGGTGAGCACAAATTCAGGGCTATTGACGCGATCCTGGGTCAGCAACAGCCAGCGGGCCAGTCGCTGCTCGATGGTATGCAGGCGATTGCAGGCGGCCGTTTGGGCCACTTGAGTGAACAGCGTGTGAGTGTAACGCAGGATGAGTTCGCGAAACTTGCCCCCATGGCGAAATTCAGTTCTCGCATCATTGCTCTGCATTCTCAAGGCCTCGCCTTCACCCTGTATCAAAGCCTGGTTGGGAGTCGAGTCGGCGCCGAGGATTACTGCGACTCCTACCATTCCTTCCGAACCAATCACTCCGGCCTCGACGGTCGCTCCATTTTCCAGGGTCGCGAGCAGAGAGACTACTCCGCGAGTCACGAAATAAACGTGTTCCATCTTTTGCTCGGGCAGGTACAGCGTCTCGCCGAGCTCGAGCCGTACCGGTTTTAGCTTCGTCTCAAACCGCTCGAATTCATCGCGCGGAAGGGCGGCCAGAATCCTATTATCCGAGTTTGGCTCGTTTGTCATGGAGGTGGCCTTTGCGCTGTGGAAAGCACACGATTACGCGCGAAGCAGGCGTAGATTGTTGAGGGTTTTGCAGTCGAACCTCCTCGCTCCTGTCACGTGTGAAACACAACTGACGGCACAAGGAGGAGAATCTTCAGGAAAGAGTCTCACCCGATGTCGAGAGATGGGTTTTAAAAGAACATTGCGGGTACGGTGTGTACGGTAGCACTGTTAGTGGGGCATGTACAGTTCTTGCACGTAATGATCAGATACCACTCTCCCGGAGTAAGGCCAGACAAAGGAGACATCACCACACCTCCGCTGCACTGGAAATGATTGGTAGTGCCGTAATCCGCAGCGGGATAGTTCGCGGACAGCATGGAGTCGGTACCGGAGCGGTAGCGACCGGATCTCCCTCGCGATTTCAGGCACGTCGCACAACGACCCGTCGCTACCAACACCCCACGAGGGCTGCCCGCGCGGGGGCCCCGGTCCGCTCCCGGTACTGACCTCATCCTCAAATTGGGGCACTACCAAATGATTTCTGGAGGGCGGGTAAATAAACGATCGAGATGTAATCGGTCGGTACGATAGTGTACGAAGGTCTATGGAACTGAAAATGCATTTGAGTTAGACGCATATGGCAAAGGCTAAACGGAACCCGCGCTGGTGGCTGGAAGGCGGCACAGAAATCTGTCCGGCATGCAGTCACGCGTACGTATATGAGACGCAATCCCGGTGCGCGGCTTGCGACGGCGCGGTTTGCATGGAGTGTGTGCAGACGGTTTCTTTGGAAACATTCTGCCCCGATTGTGTCGAGCCGTCGGTTGAAAGTAAGAGGTGAGAAATGGCAGCCCGAGCGATTTGGAAAGGCGAGCTTAAAATCAATTCGACGAAGGTGCCGGTAAAGCTGTATGCGGCCTTAAAGGACCAGACCGTTCGCTTTCACATCCTTGAAGAGCGCTCGAAGACTCGCGTCAAGCAACACATGATCAATGCCGACAGCGGCGAAGAAGTGGCCAAGGAAGATATTCAGAAAGGCTTTGAAGTCGAGCCGGGAACGTTTGTGCTCCTCGATGAGAAAGAGCTTGAAAGTATAGAGCCAAAACCGGCTCGCGAAATTGAAATCAAGCATTTTGTGTCGCCCCAGGCAATTGCTCCTGAGTTCTACGACCGGCCTTATTATCTCGGGCCCGATGGCGATCGGGCGGCCTACTTTGCGTTTGTTGAAGCACTGGGGAAACAGGATCGAGAAGGGGTGGCGCATTGGGTGATGCGCAAACAACCATACGTCGGCGCGCTTCGTGCCGAAGGCGATTACCTGATGCTATTCACGCTGCGCAGTCCGGAGGAGGTGGTGTTCGCGAAAGAACTGCCGCGGCCATCCGGCCGTGCTCCGGAAAAGAAAGAACTGAGCATGGCCAAACAGTTGGTCGAAATGCTGAAGGGTGAATTCGATCCTAAAGACTACAAGGATGAATATCGTCAACGGGTAATGGAATTTGTCGAGAAGAAAGCCAAAGGGCACGCGCCGAAACTGCGCCTGGTGCAGAGTAAACGCCGGGCCGCGTCGCTCGACAAAGTTTTGTCGAAGAGTATTGAGGCGCTGAAGAAACAGAAGCGCGCAGCGTGAAGCATTGGTACGGAACCGCTTGTGGTAGCAAGCGGATCTCCGGGGAAGGTCACCCACTCGCTACCGCGAGCAGTTCCGTACCGACTGCCGGAGTTGAATGAGATGCCGAGCAGGAACCGGAAGAAATCGAAATCCGAAAATGAAGAGCAGAGGGGCGCTCGTCCTTTCTGGTCGGGCACGCTGACGTTCGGATTGGTTAGTGTTCCGGTTGATCTCTATCCGGGTAATCGGACGAATCGAACGCCGCTAAGAATGCTGGGGCCCGAGAACGAACCGCTGGCTCGTCGCTATTATTCTGAGAAGAGCGGGCGCGATCTGGAGGATGACGACATGGTGCGCGGTTACGAAATCGACAAGAATAAATACGTTGTCGTAACCGACGAAGAGCTGGAACGCCTGGCCCCGGAGCAAAGCCGGGACATCGATCTGCGTCGTTTTGTGGAGCTCGATTCGATACCGCCAATCTATTTCGAACGCTCTTACTTCCTGGCGCCGGCCGAGGGTTCAGAGAAGGCTTACCGGCTGCTGGTCGAGACGATGCAGCAGAGCAAACTCGCCGGGATCGCCACGTTCGTTATGCGCGGCAAAGAGTACCTGGTCACGATCTTTCCTGAGAACGGAATTCTTCGTGCTGAGACGATGCGCTTTCCGGATGAGTTACGTTCGCCGAAAGAAGTTGGCTTACCCGAAAAGAAGAGCGTGCCCGCGGCTACGGTGAAAAAATTCGAGCGCCTGATCGCGAGGCACTCGACGCGGACGTTGTCGCTCAAAGAACTTAAGGACGTGAAAACTGAGCAACTCTTGAAATTGATCGCGAAGAAGCGCGCGCGTCACAAAGATGTGGTGGAAGTGGAAGAGCCTGAGCGCGCAGAAGGTAAAGTTGTCGACATAATGGCGGCGCTCAAGAAGAGCCTGGCTGGAAAACGTAAGGCGGCCTAGACGTCAGAATTGTCTTTTGCGGCGGGATCCTGGTGCTGGTAGCGCTGAATAGTCTGCGGAGCGTGAAATCCAATGCGCTGGCATGACGGGCAGATCGCTCGATAAGTCTGCCGAATGGGTTGCTGGCCATTTGAAGGGTCAGCCGACAGAACGTGTCTCGTCAGGCAATATTCGCATTCGACGACGAGATACCAGGTTCCCGGTTTGAGGACTGAGAGAGTTTGAGGTGTGACGGGTGAAGGTTTCATAAAGGGGCGACCGAATGGGACAAAATAAGTTTCTACCCTGTTTACGAATTAATCGTCGGTACGATTCCGTATGCTTCGTTGAGCCAGTCACCGGTAACTGAGATGTACGCGGTAAGAAACAAGGGCTCAATTTACCACATCTTCGATCCAAAGACGGGACTAACTGTCTGTGGCCAGCGCGTGAGTCGGATTAGAAGAAGATTCACTTCAGGTGAGGCGCCTTTACACTTCACGCCTACAGAACCTTTGGATAAGGTTCTCTGCAAACATTGTATTCGGGCGGCGAGGCCTTCCCATTGATTCATTCCGAACTCAACTGAACCCGTTTGCGAAAGGTCGTTCGAATAGCGCTACATCGCAATGATACCTGAGTTCAACAAGCGCACAGTTGCTCTTGAGTTAATTCCGCTACTCGACCAATCGCCCGAAAGGTTCCCCATCAATGTTAAGTAAGTATCGCACAGACACACAGCAGGTTCTGGACAATCTATATAACGAGCACCTGATCCCGTTCAAACTCGTCGCCCATAACGTGACCCAGGAGGGTTCCAGGGAATTTAGGATTAGCTTTTACGACAGTCGATTGCATTCAGTGGTTGTAGAAGCGGGGCAGGCTGCCCCAATAGCGGATCAAGTACGCGTCGCGGTTCTCGGACGGTTGGCGGGAAGGAGGGATCCGGGAGAACTGGGCGTCTCATCAGTCCTGGCCAGACGATCCCCGCGAGCCGGCCCAGCTACAATCCGCATCACGGCGTGCCCGGCCAGCACAATGCCGACGTAGGCCGCAGAGTCGGCGAGGACCGGTGCGATGCCCGGACTGAAGACCATCCATTTCGGAAACGTCATGCCGTACCAATTGTCTCGCGGCGGACCGATTATCGCGACGATGCCTACGAACACTACCAGCCCGCGCCACCCAAACCTTCGAGTCAATCTCCAGGTGACGAGGTAGATAAGCGCTAACGTAATGGCCGGCCCGACGTACAGCACAGTCATGAAGTAGGGCGTCGAGGCAAATGGTACTCGCCACAATCCCAGCGCTTCGCACAGAGCGATCGCCTTTATTCCACTCAATGATCCGACTGCTCCACCGGCTAGTGCCCCCACGACGCGACGCACAGTCGCGCGCGTGAAGTAGGTGACCACGATCAAAGCGACCAGGTAAAGCCCGGTCATCAGGAGCATCTGTTGCGTTGTCATTCGATGATCCCCGCCAGCCGCGTAACGTCAGAGTGACCGCGCGGCGATTAACCGTAGTTTAAGAGAGGATTGAATAGAATTATTTCCTTATTCATGATGCTCCTCGATATCGAGTGACGTCGGCAGTCACCCGCGGCCGGCAGCAATCGCGACCGACAACATAATTCCGATAAGGCCGGCGCCCGCGTAGGCGCCGATGAAACCTAAAATGACCAGCAGCCCCCTGGCGCCCCGAGTTTTGAGCAGGTAGTAAGGCATAACCAGCGGCCACGCGAGATAAAGAAACAAACCTATGTCGTAGATCTGGATCATGCCGCGCTTTCGACTGTCTCTGCGCAGCCACCAACCGATAATCCAGAGCTGTGCCGCCCAATGCAATAGAGCGTATGCGCCAGGCGCTTCGATTTGCTGACCGAGATAAATCCCAAACCCGAGTTGAGTGATTACGACGAAAGAATAAAGTAGAACGGTTGGCGAAACTGTTCGTGAAAGAACGGATGTCATTCGCTACTTCCCGCAAGAAAGAGGTTGTCGAACGTCAGGCTCCCTAGTGATTAGACTTCCCCGGAACGCTTCGCCCAGTGCCAAAGACCACCCGTAACCTCCACCGGCAGGCGATGTCCTAATTGCCGGGCGAGCATTACGATCTGTCCGCGGTGATGACCTTCGTGTGCGACGAAATAACACAAAACGTGACCAACGTCGAGGGGAAGGTTGCGCCAAGCGTAAGCCTTCGTGGCGGGAATGCTCCCACCTTGATCACAGCCGAACTTTAGCAGACTCAACATGCCTGTACTGCTACGTTCGAGCGCTGGAATGAGAACTTCGGGTTTAACCTTGTACCGATCGACGCTGCGCGGCACTGCGATGCCGTGTTCCTTGCCGAGCGTCTTGATCCACATACACCGCGCATTGTGAATGTGACCGGCAATCATCCGGATGGTGCGACGCGGTGCTCCCGGCACCCTGGCTTCCCAAAGTTCGGCGGGTAAATTCTCGATCAGAAAGATCGTGACGCGATTATTCGTCTTCCATGCGTCCAGGATCGTATCTCGCAGGTTGAGTGGGGAAGACATATCGCAGCTCTCAGACGGGTCAGTTGACGTCCAAAGTCAGAGTGACCGGCGCGACGTTTAGCCCAACCGGGGGGTGGGCACCGCTCGGCTTTGTCCCTCGATCATGCTCGCTACTTTTCGGCCGACTCCTGAAGACTAATGGTCTGTCCGATGGCCAATCGACCGGTGCGAATGACGGTGCCGTAAATTCCGGCGTTGGTCTGGTTAGTACGAACAATCGACTTCAGCACCTCAGGAGCGGAACGTCCCGAATCGGGATCAAAGTTGACCATCGAGCAACGTTCATCGCGCATCGTGACGCTTACGCGCGGCCCATTGATGAATCCGGAAGGGCCCGGCTCACCGAACAATAGGACACCTCCCACCCATTTGTCCTCCTCGAAGGGATTTGGCCGGAGCAGACGAACCACGATGTTTGGGCGAAATCGTCGCACGTCTGGATCACTTCCTGCCAACCCTCCAATCTCCCGGACGGTATCTGCGGCGATCACCGAGACGCTTGCCTCGTCGAAGATGCCCGCACGCAGGTGCATCATTTGGACAGGAGCTCCAAGGCGACGCTCGACCTCGGCGGCCAATTCTTCTCCGAAGACCTCCATCTCTTTGCCTTCCGGCGTCCGGACGTGTGTAGGAAGGTCCGCTGTCGGAAAATGTTTTTCGGCGCCGTCTTCATGTCGGACTGGAGTAAACAGAAGTAGATCGGGCAGCTTAGTTGCAGTCAGCCAGGGAAAGCCGCTGCGCTCCTGCGTGCGCTGGAGCGCAAGACGCCTGTCGCCGTCGATCCCGTGCCAGCCCAGATAGGCGACTTCAACTCGTTCGCCGGCCATGGATTTCACCGGGTACCGGAAGATTGCTTCTACTTGTCCGATCTCAATAGTCATGGGTGTCGAGCCAAAGCCGTGGGATCAGTTTCAGAGATCGCCTCGTTACGAGGTTCTTCACAATCTTCAGGGCTGATTATTGCTTCATCAGACATTTTGTTTCTCGTTTACATCGATTCAATCAAGATGTTTCTCCAAACCAATGTTAGCCCGCCCGAATTCAGCCGCGTTACCTCGGTTTCGATGATTGGGACCTCACCCATGACTGATAGGTCTTAGGGACGTCCAGAGCCTTCAACTTTTCCCAGGCCTTCAGCGCTTCTTCTCTGGTGGCGTCTTTCTCCGCCGACAAGAAGTCGCTCATGAAGTTGATGTATCTGCCATGGGGAATTTGAGCGAACTTCTTCGCCTGATTCAGCCGAACATATTCTTTAACCAAAGCTCCATAGGTGAGCTTCACGCCCCTGACGATCTGATCTTCCCGCCAACGATTAAGCCGGTAGCGTGCGCCGGATTTTCTCTTCAAGCCTGGCGCCAGTTTCTGCGCCTCCTTTTCGAGAAAATCCTTGGTCTCCTTGTCGTTCGTGTAAACCTTTACCGGCAGGTCGAGGCTCAACCCTCGCTCCACGTCCCTGGTGCCTGAAATCAAGAGGCTTCTTTTGGTTAGGTTTTTGACCTTACCGGTTTCAAGAAAGAACTTGATGGCCCTCTCGAGTTCGTCTTTGCGCAACTTGTTCGCGGACGGGATATTGATAGTCTTCGCGAATTCCTTAAGCTCGGTTGTGTACCAGTAGCCGTTGTCGAACTGGGTCACAGTCATCAATGTCGATAGCTTCATCCTCGGTTTCCCCATAATCAAGGTGGAGAAAAGAACAATTCATTTTCATCTAAATCCAATATTTGGATGATTGGCATTCCCCAGCGAGAATCACTGGCTTCGATTTTCCTTTCTTCAATTTCCTTTCGGAATGCTTTTTCCTGCTCAGAGTCCAGCGAAATAAATACTCTGCCGTTACCGGCCCTAACCTCATCCTGAGCAAGAATCAGCTCGAACCCGGATCGACTAACCTGGCATACATAAGCACGCCCTTCTTCTTTGTAGTTCCAGTCCAACGAAAAGCCAAGCTTTTCCTGATAGAAATGTATTGAGCGTTCTGCGTCGCTTACAAAAAAGACTGCCCTCGAATACCAATTCTTGATGGTTTTATTCACGATTACCAATCCCGTTACCGAGACTAATCCAGCTCGGCTAGTCTGGCCCGCACCAAATCCAGCTCGGCTAGTCTGGCCCGCACCAAATCCAGCTCGGCTAGTCTGGCCCGCACCAAATCCTTCACTAATTTCCGATCGACTTTCCAATCTACAGGGATCTGAAAGCAGTTCTTGAAGACGACAAACTTCCCCAACCTCATCTTAAAGTCTTCAATTACACGGGGACTCCAGGCTGAAAATGTTAAATGATTCTTGTAGGCAGCAAGGCCAACCACATACTTCCCATTCCGGTGGATAGTAAGCACGTTCCAGGAAATTTTTGACTCTAGTTCCGGAAATTGGGTGAGAATCAAATCAATTACGGACCTGAGGGTCCTTTCCTTCGTAGGGTCCAGTGAGGCTAAATATTCCTCAATTGAGTTGAATCTTGGGGAGCTCATTTTCTTTCCGACTACGGTGGTGAGCGGCGCCGATATCTTTGCTCTTCTACGCGATGGAATCGTATCTGCTGCACTCTCGGCATGATAGAATAAACCACTTGGAGGAGTGAAGCAGATGAGTCAGTCAACATTCTCACAGATCGAAGAGCGGTTTAGTCAGCTTGCGGCCTCTGAACAGCGTGAGTTGCTTGATCGCCTTGCCCGTCGCTTCAATCAACAATCTCCGGTTCAAGCACAGGACGCGGATAAGCAACTGCCGCAAATGGCCGCCGACCCTGAGATTCAGCGCGAGATCGACAGTATCGAGCGAGAGTTCGCGTTCGCGGAATCCGATGGCTTGGAGCATCCCTAATGCCAATCCAGCGCGGAGAGATTTATTTCGTCAACTTGAATCCGGTTGAAGGACGTGAACAAGCTGGCAACCGGCCAGTCTTGGTTCTTTCCAGAGACGCTATCAATCGACTCCCTCTCGTGATCACGGTTGTCGTTGGCACTAAGGGCGCAAACATCGCTCGTGACTATCCAACTAACGTGCGCGTGTCGCCGCAAGAAAGCGGCTTGCTGATTGAGACGGTGTTTCTTTGCTTCCAACTTCGCTCGCTCGATACGAAAAGATTTGCTTCAAATCCAGCCGGCAGATTATCTGACGAAACGATGGCGCGAATCGAACGGGCAGTTCGTTATAGTCTAGAACTGTAAGAGGCAGATGAACCGATGAAGGGCACCTATACTTTAGGGTGTAGGCCATTCCCATTCATTGACCCTCAAGAAATACCCGTCATCATTTGTCACTCTCTTACCACTCGGAAGAATTAACTCCAAAGCTGCTCAACACAATGTCTGTGTTGCCAATTCGCTTTGAGGCGATAGGATCAGGTCATCGCATTCCGAAAGGCGGTTCTGAATAGTACGTAGGAGCGCTATAGATCGCTTCGCCGTTCGAAAGTGAAGTTCCTGCTCGACGACAGAAAGCTCAGGCAGGTCATCCCGGTTGTTGGTCGCAATCCCTTCTAGATCTTGAATCTTCAGTGTTCTGTATTTCCGCTCTTGCGATGGCATCACTAATCATTCAATCCCGTACCATTGAGAATTTGCGGCACGTTGACGCCCGAGTCTGGGCACGTCACTTTCCCTGTCGAGCACGAATCACCAACCAAATCTTCCACGCGATAAAGAGCGCGACCTGACCCAGAATAGCTGCTCCAATTCCAGACAGGCGATATGCGCCGAGCCACACCGCAACGCCAACGATAGCGAAGACATAGCCCCTCCACATCCAATATCCGGCAAGCATAATTACCGGTGCGAAGACAAACCGAGTAACGGCGGCGTAGTTTGGAAGTTCAGCAAACGGACTATAAATGTAACCGAGTATCGGAATGGCTAAGACAAGGTGAATCCAGCGCAGAATCGAACGTTTGGTGGCGGCCTTAATCATTTAATCCCTTTCCATTAAGAATTTGCTGCATACATTTTTCAACCCTCGACTCGCGAGTTTTGGAT
>Ga0070698_100003128_pt1 | contig 18235 bp, 10 predicted proteins | sample KBSK1502metaG_FD_65477 | JGI IMG/M metagenome (GOLD analysis project Ga0070698, IMG submission 65477) | Corn, switchgrass and miscanthus rhizosphere microbial communities from Kellogg Biological Station, Michigan, USA - KBS K1-50-2 metaG | ecosystem: Host-associated > Plants > Roots >...
CGTGCGCAGCGTGCCGACCACCGAGCCGATCAGCAGCGCGATGACCCAGGCGGCGAGGGCGGTGGCGAGCGTCCATCCCAGGCCGACAATCAGATAGGCGAGATAGGTTCCCGTGCCGCCCGGCTCGGGCGAGAGCAGGATGCCCCAGTTCCAGTTGTAGTTCACCGGGCCCTCAACGAAAAACGGGGAACCTGAGTTCCCCGTCGTCGCATGCGCTCAGCTTATTCGTAGACCTTGGGATCGCCCGAGTCGGTGGGGTTGGCGACCACCTTCTTGAACGCCGCGCCCATCGGCAGATTCAGGTTGATGTTCTTCGGCGGGATCGGCTTCTCGAACCACTTCGAGTAGATGGCGTTGATCGCGCCCGACTTGTAGGTGTCGGTCATCGCCTTGTCGACCACCGCCTTGAACGCCTTGTCGTCCTTGCGCAGCATGATGCCGTAGGGCTCGACCGACGTGGCTTCGGCCGAGATCGCGTAATCGGCCGGGTTGCGCGCCTGCGCCGCGAGGCTGGCGAGCAGGATGTCGTCCATCGCGAACGCCACCGCGCGGCCGGTCTCGACCATCTGGAAGGCTTCCGGGTGGCCGTTGGCCGAGATGATGTTCATGCCGAGGTTCTTCGCCGTGTTGATCTCGGTCATCCCCTTGATGTTGGTCGTTCCGGCCGTCGAGACGATGGTCTTGCCCTTCAGGTCGGCGAGCTTGCCGACGTTGGACGATTTCTTGTAGACCCAGCGGTTGGCGGTGACGAAGTGGGTCATCGTGAACCAGACCTGCTCCTGGCGGGCGACGTTATTCGTCGTCGAGCCGCACTCCAGGTCGATCGTGCCGTTCGCCATCAGCGGGATGCGGTTGGCCGACGTGACGAGCTGGTAGTTGACCTTCAGCGCGGGCATCTTCAGCTCGGCCTTGACCGCGTCGACGATCCTCGCGCACAGGTCCATCGCGTAACCGATGGGCTGCTGCTTGTCGTCGTAGTACGAGAACGGTACCGAGGCGTCGCGGTGTCCGATCGTGATCGCGCCGCTGTCCTTGATCTTTTTCAGCGTCCCTTCCTGCGCGGCCGCGGTGCCTGCAACGGCGAATGCCGCGACGAGCGCGCACAGGATCTGTACCTTTTTCATCCTTGAACCTCCTCCGGAAAAGGGGGGCATTCTACTACGAGCGCGCGGCGAGATTACGCAGCTCGCGCATTGCGACCGAGAGCATGGCGAGGTCGGGCGAGCCGGCGGTACGCAGGTCGGCGAGCACCTGCCCGAAGCGCTCGAGCACGCTCCGGTGCGCGGTTTCCCAGAGGGCGCTGAGGCGCGCGGGGTCGCGCTCGGTGGGCGCCGCGCGCAGCGCCACCGCGGTGAGCTGGCGCTGCATGCTGGCGAGATCGTCGCGCAGCGCCGCCTTGGCGAGCGCCTGCCAGTGGCTGTTTGCGGCGAGCCCGTCGATGCTCGCACGCAGCCAGGGAAAGTCGAGCCTGCCGCCGAGCGCGAAATAGAGTCGCCCGACGACATCGCCCTCGCAGCGGAGCGCCGCGGCCACCTCGACGACGTCGAGCCCGGCGAACAATGAGTCGGAGATCGCGATGCGCGCTGCGAGCGCCTCCGGGACACCCGCCGAAACGAGTCGCGCCTGCGCCTGCCGGCAGGCGTTGCGCTCCCCCTCGGGAAGCGCTTCCGGCAGCATCTTCGCGAGGATGCGCGCGCCGGGCTGGAACCGCTCGATCGCCGCGGCGACGTCCGCCAGATGCGACCGGTTGCGCAGCAGCCAAAGCGTCGCGCGCACGATCAGCCGGCCCGCTGCGATCACCATTTCGGTCTGCACGCTGTCGGCTACCTTGTAATCCAGTGATTCGACCGCGCGCCACAGGTCCACCATGCCGAACGCCTCGCGCGTCACGATGTAGGCGCGCACCACGTCGGCGCTCGACGCACCGGTCTCTTCGCACATCCGGTGCACGAACGTGCTGCCGACGCGATTCACCATGCTGTTCGTCACGTGGGTTGCGACGATCTCGCGCCGCAGCGGATGGGCGGCGATGTAGCTGCGGTATGACTCGCGCAGCGGCTGCGGGAAGTAGCGCTCGATTGCAGTCGCGATCGTCGGATCTTCCGGGACATCGGACGCGAGCAGCTCGTCGTAGAGCGAGATCTTGCTGTAGGCGAGCAGCACCGCGGCTTCGGGCGACGTCAGCCCGCGCTTGGCGGTGCGCCGCTCGGCGAGCTCCTCGTCGTCGGGCAGGAACTCGAGCGGCCGGTTGAGCTTGCCCGCGCGCTCGAGCGAGCGGATGAAGCGCTCCTGCGCATCGAGCAGCCCCGGCGCCATCGCCCCGCTGACCGAGAGGCTCTGCGTCTGGAACGTGTTGTCGCGCAATACGAGCGCGGCAACCTCGTCGGTCATGTCCGCGAGCAGCTCGTTGCGCTGCTTCTCTGTCAGCTGCTCGTCGCGCACGACCGCGCCGAGCAGGATCTTGATGTTGACCTCGTGATCCGAGCAGTCGACGCCGGCCGAGTTGTCGATCGCATCGGTGTGGATCCTGCCGCCGGCGAGCGCGTACTCGATGCGGCCGCGCTGCGTGAAGCCGAGGTTGCCGCCTTCGGCGACGACCTTGCAGCGCAACTGTCCGCCATTGACGCGGATCGCATCGTTCGCACGGTCTCCGACCTCGGCGTTCGACTCGCGGCTCGACTTGACGTAGGTGCCGATGCCACCGTTGTACAGCAGGTCGACCGGCGCTCGCAGGATCGCGGAGATCAGCTCGTTCGGCGCGAGGCTGTCGGCCTGGATGCCGAGCACCGCCCGAATCTCGGGCGAAAGCGGCACCGCTTTCGCGCTGCGCGGGTAGATCCCGCCGCCCTTCGAGATCAGCTTCGCATCGTAATCGGCCCATGACGAGCGCGGCAGCTGGAACAGCCGCTGCCGCTCGCGAAAGCTCGCCTGCGCATCGGGTGAAGGATCGAGAAACACGTGGCGATGATCGAACGCGGCGACCAGGCGAATATGCTGCGAAAGCAGCATGCCGTTGCCGAACACGTCGCCCGACATGTCGCCGATTCCGGCGACGGTGAAATCGGTTTTTTGCGTGTCGACGCCCGTCGCGCGGAAGTGCCGCTTCACCGACTCCCAGGCACCGCGCGCGGTGATGCCCATCTTCTTGTGGTCGTAGCCGGCCGAGCCTCCCGAGGCGAACGCGTCGTCGAGCCAGAAGCCGTACTCGCGCGACACGCCGTTCGCGATGTCGGAGAACGTCGCGGTTCCCTTGTCGGCGGCGACCACCAGGTACGTGTCGTCCGGGTCGTGGCGCACGAGGTGCTGCGGAGACACCACCTTGCCGGCGACGAGGTTGTCGGTCAGGTCGAGCAGGCCGCGCAGCAGCGTCTGGTAGCAGGCGATGCCTTCCTTCAGCAGCGCCTCGCGGTCGCCTCCCGCAGGCGGCCGCTTGACGACGAACCCGCCCTTCGATCCGACCGGCACGATGACGACGTTCTTCACCATCTGCGCCTTCATCAGCCCGAGCACCTCGGTGCGGAAGTCTTCCATCCGGTCGGACCAGCGGATGCCGCCGCGCGCGACCTTGCCGCCGCGCAGATGCACGCCTTCCATCCGTGGCGAGTACACGAAGATCTCGAATTTCGGGCGCGGCTCGGGCAGCCCCGGAACCTTTGCCGGGTCGAACTTGATCGACAGGTACGCTTTCGGGGCGCCGTCGGCAGCGCGCTGGAAGTAATTCGTGCGCAGGCTTGCCTGAATCAGCGAGAGGTATTGGCGAAGCACCCGGTCCTCGTCGAGGCTGGAGACGCTGTCGAGCGCCTGCTCGATCTGCGCCGCCACTTCTGCGCAGCGCACGCCGCGGTCAGCGACCGGTGCCGGATCGAAGCGCCGCTTGAACAGCTCGACCAGCAGGCGGGCAATCAAAGGCTGCGCGGCGAGCGCCGCCTGGATGTAGGCCTGGCTGAAATTGAATCCCGTCTGGCGCAGGTACTTGGCGTAGGCGCGCAGCACCGCGATCTCGCGCGCCGCCAGCCGCGCCCTCAGCACCAGGAGGTTGAAGTCGTCCGCCTCGATCGCGCCGCTCCACATCCCCTCGAAGGTTTCCTGGAACAGCTCGCGCACCGCTTCCACCGGCAGCTCGGTGCCCGCGTAGTTCAGGGCGAAATCCGCAATCCAGACCGGCGCACCCTCCTGGTCGATCCGGTAGGGGCGCTCCTGCATCACGCGCACCCCCATGTGCTCCAGCATCGGGAGGCTCTCGGAAACGGGTACCGGAGTGCCCGGGTGATAGATCTTGAAGCGCACCATGCCGGGAGTCGCTTCGGACGGTGCGTAGAGGTTCATGCCGATGCGGGCCGGGGACTCGAGCTGCGCCATCTGCTCGATATCGAAGACTGCGCTCCGCGGCGAATGGTCGTCGCGGTAGCCCGCGGGAAACGCGGCGCCGAACCTGCGATAGAGCTGGTTGCCGCGCTCCTCGCCGAAGCTCGCGACCAGGGCCTGCGCCAGGTCATCCTCCCAGCGGTGCGCCGCCTGCACGATCCGCGATTCGAGCTCGCGCACGTCGTACTCGGGAATGCTGTCCGGAGACGTGCGCACCACCAGGTGGATGCGCGCGAGCACCGATTCGGAGAGGTGCACGGTGAATTCGGTGCTGATCCCGTTGAACGCCTGCTTGAGCAACGCCTGCATGCGCACGCGCAGCTCGGTGTTGTAGTTCTCGCGCGGCACGTAGATGAGGCAGGAGATGAAACGGCCGTAGACGTCGCGACGCAGGAAAAGGCGCGTGCGCTGCCGCTCGCCGAGACGCAGGATGCCGATCGCGTGCTCGTAAAGCACGTCGACCGGGACCTGGATGAGCTCGTCGCGCGGATACGATTCGAGGATCGTCACCAGCGATTTTTCGGAATGGCTGCCGGGAAGCAGGCCGGCCCGCTCGAGGACCCCGCGCACTTTGCGTCGCAGCAGCGGGATGTCGGCCGGGTTGGCGTGGTAGGCCGCAGAGGTATAAAGGCCGAGAAAGCGCGTCTCGCCGATCACCTCGCCGGCGTCGTTGAAGCGCTTGACGCCGACATAGTCGAGATAGCCGGGCCGGTGCACGGTCGCGCGCGCATTGGCCTTCGTGAGGATCAGCAGCTCTTTCGTGCGCGCGCGTTCGCGCGCCTGCTGCGGCAGGGAGGCGAATGCCGAAGAGACCGTCCGGTTCGAGCGGCGCAGGATCCCGAGCCCGGACCCCGGCACGATCCGCAGCACGTCCTCACCGCCTTCCTTTGCCAGCTCGTAGCTGCGCGAGCCGAGGAACGTGAAGTGATGGTCAGCCAGCCAGCGCAGGAACTCGAGCTCCTCGAGTGCCTGCTCGGGATCGGGAAGCGCCTGCTTTTCGGCTTCCGCGGTCGCGGTGGCCATCCTGTGCCACATCTTTTCCCAGTCGTCGACCGCGAGGCGCACGTCGCCGAGCACGCGGATGATGCCGTCTTCGAGCTGCTGCAGCGTTTCCCGGTCGGTGCAGCGATCGACCTCCATATGGATGAAGGATTCGAGCCGGCCGCCCTCCCTTTCGGTGGTCGGGTTCAGCTCGATCAGGTTGCCCGTGTCGTCGCGCCGCACCCGCAGCACCGGGTGGAGCATCAGGTGCAGCGTAAGCCCGAGCCGGTTCGCTTCCATGATCACCGAGTCGACGAGGAACGGCATGTCGTCGTTGACGATCTCGACCACGGTGTGCGTCGATTGCCAGCCGTGCTCGGCGAATACCGGGTTGTAGACGCGGATCTTGGGCGCGCCGAACGAAAAGCGGCGCGCGAACTTCAGGTGCGCAAGCGCAGCGCCGTAGAGATCGGCAACGCTGCGCTCGGCGAGCTCGCCCGGATCGACCTCGGCGTAGTACGCGCGCAGCAGTGGTTCGGCCTGGTCACGCTGCTCGGCCGTGAGCCGAGCGCGGGCGTACTCGATGACGCTTTCGATCTGGCCGGCCTTCTGTTTTTGTTCGGATCTCGGCATGGCAGAACTCCCAGTGGCGCTCATGTTGGGCTAATCGCCCTGTTCATACAAGTCTGTCGCCCGGCTGCAACAGCTCGGTGACGCCGCCGACCGCCGCCGTGTTCACGCTCAGCGTGCGCTCGGTGGCGAAGCGCAGCAGGTAATTCGGGCCGCCCGCCTTGAAGCCGGTGCCCGACAGTCCTTCGCCGCCGAACGGCTGCACGCCGACGACGGCGCCGATCATGCTGCGATTGACATAGGCGTTGCCGACGCGCGTGCCTTGCAGTACGCGGTCGACGAAGCGCTGCACGCGGCTGTGGATGCCGAGCGTCAGCCCGTACCCGCTCGCGCGGATCCAGCCGAGCGCGCGCTCTAGCTCCCCACGCTGCAGCACGCAGACGTGCAGCACCGGACCGAAGATCTCGGTGCGGGGCAGCGCCTCGAGCGCGACTTCGAACGCGAGCGGCGCGAACCAGTGCCCTTCGGGAAGTCCTGCGGGGAGGGGCGTTTCCCCCGCCAGCCGCGCGCTCGCACGCAGGTTGGTGACATGGGCGAGCAGCGCTGCGCGCGCCGCCGGATCGATGACCGGACCGACGTCCGTGTCGGTCTCCAGCGGATCGCCGACTTTCAGCTCGCGCATCGCGCCGGCGAGCAACGAGAGCACACGCGGCGCGCATCCAGCCTCGAGAAACAGAATGCGCAGCGCCGAGCAGCGCTGGCCTGTGCTCTGGAACGCCGAGACGATCACGTCGTCGATCACCTGTTCCGGCAGCGCGGACGAATCGACCAGCATGGCGTTCAGCCCGCCGGTCTCGGCGATCAGCGGGACGATTGGACCGGAGCGGGCCGCGAGTGCTCGCTCGATCGCGCGCGCAGTCTCGACGGAGCCGGTGAAAGCCACTCCGCCGACCCGCGGATCGGCAACGAGCGGCGCGCCGAGCGTCTCGCCGTCGCCAAAAACGCCGATCGCTGCGTCGGCGGGCACGCCGGCCGCGTGCAGCAGCGAAAGTGCGCGCAGCGCGGTGAGCGGCGTCTGCTCGGCAGGCTTGGCGAGCACCGCATTCCCCGCTGCGAGCGCCGCCGCGACCTGGCCGGTGAAGATCGCGAGCGGGAAATTCCACGGGCTGATGCAGGCAAAGACGCCGCGGCCGTGCAAGGCGAGCGTATTGCGCTCGCCCGCGGGGCCCGGGAGCGCGAGCGGAACTGCGAACTGGTTGCGCGCCTGCAGCGCGTAGTAGCGACAGAAGTCGGCCGCCTCGCGCACCTCGGCCACCGCGTCGCCGTAGGTGCGGCCGCCTTCGCGGACGACGATCGAAACCAGCGAGCGCATCTGCGCCTCGAATGCATCGGCTGCGCGCTCCAGGATGGCGGCACGCTCCGCTGCAGGCCGGATCGACCACTGCTCGAATGCGGCCGTCGCGCGCTCGAGCGCGGCATCGAGCTGGGCGGGCGCGGTCCGCGGCAGCTCGCCGACGACGCAGGCAAGGTTCCCCGGCTCGCGCACCCACTGCGCGGTCGCGGCAGGCGCGGGCCGCGCCGCATCACGATCTGCTTTCGTCAGCGCCGCGAGTTGCGCGAGCTCGTCGCGGCGCGCGAGGTCGACGCCAAGCGAGTTCGCGCGCCCGGGGTAGAGCGCGCGAGGCAACGGAATGCGCTGATCGGGCACGTAGGGGGCGGGGAGCTTCGCCAGCGGATCCGCAACCAACTCCTCGAGCGGGACCGCCGGATCGGCGATCTGGTGGACGAACGAGGTATTCGCGCCGTTCTCGAGCAGGCGCCTGACGAGGTACGGAAGCAGCTCGTTGAAGTTTCCCACCGGCGCGTAGATCCGGCACGGCGCATTGGATTCCGCAGCAAGCGTCTCGTAGAGCGCTTCTCCCATGCCGAGCAGGCGCTGGAATTCGAACTCCGCGCTGCCGCCGGCAAGCTCGAGGATCGTCGCCACGGTGCGGCTGTTGTGAGTGGCAAACGCAGGATAGATCGCGTCCTGCGCTTCGAGCAGGGTCCTCGCGCAGGCAACGTAGGAGACGTCGGTCGCCGCCTTGCGCGTGTAGACGGGGTACTCCGTCATGCCGAGCACCTGGGCGCGCTTGATCTCGCTGTCCCAGTAGGCGCCCTTCACCAGGCGTACGGCGAGTCGCCGGCGCGCGCTGCGCGCCAGGGTGACGAGCCAATCGCAGACCGAAGGTGCGCGCTTCTGATACGCCTGCACGGCGAGGCCGAGCCCGTCCCAGCCGGCGAGCTCAGGATCCCGCGCGAGCGCCTCCGTGAGATCGAGCGTCAGCTCGAGCCGTTCGGATTCCTCCGCGTCGAGGGTCAGCCCGACCGTCCCGGCGCGCGCCAGGCCCGCAAGCGAGCGAACCCTCGGCAGCAACTCGGCGAACACGCGCGTGCGCTTTGTCTCCTCGAAGCGTGGATGCAGCGCCGAGAGCTTCACGGAGATGCCGTCGCGGGCGGTCACCGGGCCCGCCGAATTGCGCGTCGCGACGGTGCCGATCGCCTGAACATACGCATCGAAGTAGCGCGTTGCGTCCTCGGCGCTGCGGGCGCCTTCGCCCAGCATGTCGTAGGAGAAGCGCAAGGGGCGCCGCGCGGCCGCGGCCCGGGTCGCGCCTTCGATCGTCTCGGCAAGTACGAACTGTTCGGCGAGCAGGCGCATCGCCTGCCGCACGGCGCCGCGGACTACAGGCTCACCGAGCCGCGCGACGATGCGCCGGACGCGCGCCGCCAGGTCCTCGTCCGGCTCATCGGCCCAGCGCGCGAGCGTCCCGGTCAGCATCAGCGCCCAGTCGGCTGCGCTCGCCATCAGCGAGCCATCGTCCGGAGCATCGCCCCAGCGGCTGCTGCCGAGTTTTTCGCGCAACAGCGCATCCGCGGTTTCCGCATCGGGAATGCGCAGCAGCGCTTCGGCGAGGCACATCAGCGCCACCCCTTCGGCGGTAGACAGGCCATGGTGGCGCAGGAACGCTTCGGCGCTCCATGGATTGCGCGGCGCGGCGCGCACGCGCGCGGCAAGGCCGAGCGCCCGCTCGGCGATGCGCGCCTCGACGTCCCGCGCAAGCGATGCGCGCGCGCGCAGCCGATCGATCGCCTGCGCTTCCGGGAGGCGATGGTCCGCGGGAATCCGGGCCCGCAGCTCGGACGGCGCAGAAGCGGTCATATAATTGGCCCGGAAAATCCTACGCCGTCGCTGCACCGCGCGCCAGCAGCAGCCGCGGCAGGATCCAGAACGCCGAAGGAGCAGGGGTGGAGCCGATCTGGCAGCCAACCGAAGACAAGATCGAGAACGCGCAGATCACGCAGTTCGCGCGTCATTGCGCGCGCCGGTTCCGGCTCGATCTCAACACCTATCCGGACTTCTATCGCTGGACGATCGAGAACCTGGAAGACTTCTGGAGCGAGGTCTGGGACTGGTGCGGCGTCATCGCCTCGAAGAAGGGCTCGACGATCCTCGTCGACGGCGACCGGATGCCCGGCGCGAAGTGGTTTCCCGAGGCACGGCTCAATTTCGCCGAGAACCTGCTGCGGCGCGGCGACCTCGGCGATGCGTTCGTGTTCTGGGACGAGACGGGTTTCCGGCGCCGCGTCAGCTATTCCGACCTGTCGAGCGATGTGTCGCGCGCAGTGCAGGCGCTGCAGCAGCTCGGGTTGCGCTCGGGCGATCGCGCAGTGGCGTTCATGCCGAACATGCCGGAGACCGCGATGCTCGCGCTCGCAGCGACTTCGCAGGGCATGGTGTGGTCGTCGTGCTCTCCGGACTTCGGCGTCGAAGGGGTGCTCGATCGCTTCGGCCAGGTCGAGCCGAAGATACTGTTCTGCGCCGACGGCTATCGGTATGCGGGGCGCGAGCACGACTCGCTCGCGCGCGTCGCGGAGATTGCGGAGCGCCTGCCTACGCTGCGCAAGGTCGTGGTCGTGCCGCACCTTCGTCCGAGGCCCGATCTCGGCGGCATTCCGAAGGCCGTGCTGCTCGAGGAGTGGCTGAGGCGCCATCAGGCCGGCTCGATCCCCTACGCGCAACTGCCGTTCGATCACCCGCTCTACATCCTTTTCACGTCGGGCACGACCGGGAAACCCAAGTGCATCGTGCACAGCGCCGGCGGCGCGTTGCTGAGCGGCCTGAAGATGTACAAGCTGCAGTTCGATGTGCGGCCCGCGGATCGCTTCTTCTACTACACCACCACGAATTGGGTGATGTGGAACCTCCTGTTCGCCGGCCTCGGCGCCGAAGCGAGCGTGATGCTCTACGACGGCTCCCCGTTCGAGCGCGGCGGCGACATCCTGTTCGACTATGCCGCCAAGGAGCGATTCACCCACTTCGGCACCTCCGCGAAATACCTCGATGCGATCGAGAAGCGCGCCCTCGTGCCGGCGGAGTCGCACGACTTCGCGGCGCTGCGCATGATCATTTCGACCGGCTCGCCGCTCGTAGCCGAGAGCTACGACTACGCGTACGCGAACATCAAGGCGGACGTGTGCCTGTCATCGATCTCAGGCGGCACTGACATCATGGCGGGATTCGCCGACGCGAATCCCGTGCTGCCCGTATACCGCGGCGAGCTGCAATGCCGCTCGCTCGGCATGGCGGTGGAGGTGTTCGACGAGGAGGGGAATTCCATCGTCGGCGAGAAGGGCGAGCTCGTCTGCACCAAGCCTTTTCCGTCGATGCCGCTCGGTTTCTGGGGCGATGGCGGCGGGGAGAAATACCGCGCGACGTATTTCGAGAAATTCCCGAACGTGTGGTGCCACGGCGACTGGTGCGAGCTCACCGAGCGCGGCACGATGATCGTCTACGGCCGCTCCGACGCCACGCTCAACCCGGGCGGCATTCGCATCGGCACCGCCGAGATCTACCGGCAGGTGGAGAAGATCGACGAGATCGAGGAGTCGGTCGCGATCGGCCAGCTCTGGCCGCCCGACCAGCCGACCGACACCCGCGTCGTCCTGTTCGTGCGATTGCGTCCCGGCTATACGCTGGATGAAAAGCTGGATGAGAAAATCCGCACCCGGATCCGCGCAAACACCACGCCCCGCCACGTGCCCGCAAAGATCATCCAGGTCCCCGACATCCCGCGCACCAAGAACAACAAGGTGGTCGAGCTCGCGGTCAAGGCAGTCGTGCACGGCATGCCGGTATCGAACACCGACGCGCTCGCGAACCCCGAAGCACTCGAGCTGTTCCGCGACCTGCCGGAGCTCGCAGCGTGAGCGACCCGCACAAGAACGACCGGCCTCTCGCACCCGAGACGCTCGCCGCGCAGGCGCTCGGCTGGATCGACGAGAAGACCAAGGCCATCGTGCCGCCGCTGCACGCATCGAGCACGCATGTGCGCGATGAAGACAACCAGTACCGCTCGGGCCGCGGCTACATCCGCGCCGACAACCCGAGCTTCGATCAGGCCGAGGCGCTGCTGACCGAGCTCGAAGGCGGTGCGCGGTCGTTGCTTTTCGGCTCTGGCATGGCGGCGGCGACTGCCGTGTTCCTCGCGCTGAGACCGGGCGACCATATCGTGGCGCCGCGCGTGATGTACTGGTCGCTGCGCAACTGGCTCGCCAACGCGGCTCGCGAATGGGGCCTCGAGACCGACTTCGTCGCGACCGACGATTCTGCGGCGTTGCGCTCTGCGATTCGTCCGGGCCGGACGAAGCTCGTCTGGATCGAAACGCCCGCGAATCCGCTCTGGACGATTACCGACATCGCTGCCACCGCAGAACTCGCGCATTCGGCGGGCGCGCGGCTCGCGGTCGATTCGACGGCGGCGACGCCGGTGCTGACCAGGCCGCTTGCGCTCGGCGCCGACCTCGTGATGCATTCGGCGACGAAATATCTCAACGGTCATTCCGATCTCGCCGCCGGCACGCTCACGGCCGCGCGCGACGACGAGTATTGGCAGCGCCTGAGATCCGTGCGCGCGCAACACGGCGCGCTGCTCGGCTCGTTCGAGGCCTGGCTGCTGTTGAGAGGAATGCGGACGTTGTTCGTGCGCGTGCGCCAGGCGTGCGCCTCGGCGCAGGTGCTCGCCGAGCGGTTCTCGGCTCACCCGCGGATCTCCGGGGTGCTCTACCCCGGGTTACCGGGGTTTCCCGGGCACGAGGTCGCCGCGCGGCAGATGACCGGCGGGTTCGGCGCGATGATGTCGGTTCGCGTCAAGGCTGGCGAAGCGGCGGCGATCGCCGCCGCGGCGCGCGTGCAGGTCTGGAAGCGCGCAACCTCGCTCGGCGGCGTGGAGAGTCTGATCGAGCACCGCGCTTCGGTAGAAGGCGCAGGCACGCCAGCGCCGCCCGATCTGCTCCGTCTCTCGGTAGGGATCGAGTCGGCCGACGATCTCTACGCGGACCTGGACCAGGCTTTGCGCTCGCGCTGAAGCCCTAGTCGGCGACCGCAGCCCGTATGCGTTATCGCGGTGCGTGCAGCGTACGAGTGCACCAGGCAGGTGCCATGAGACGCCGGGAAACCCGCACAAGCGGCGCAATTCGCTTGGCACGATAGCTGCAGTACCTGGAGAAGCCATCACCCCAGGGGGAGCCGCCGTGTCCGCGTTTCGTGATCCGTTCGACCCGAACAACAGGCTGGGCGCAGCGTGCCGTTGCGGCAAGCATCGCTCGCAGACCGAGCACCATGCTGCGGCCGAGAACCTCCCCGACGCACGCTACGAAACGCTGAATCGCCGTGTGCTCGAGACTGCGGCGATGCGGGCGCTGTTCCCCGTCGACGCGGTGCGCCGGCGCTTCCTGCGCGCGGTCGGCGCTTCGACCGCGAGCGCGGTGCTCTCGACGTTCTTCCCGCTCGGTGCGCTCGAAGCGCTCGCGCAGGCGAGGGGCAAGCCCGAGAAGACCGATTTGAAGATCGGCTTCATTCCGATCACCTGCGCGACGCCGCTCATCATGGCCGACCCGCTCGGCTTCTACCGCGACCAGGGCCTCAAGGTGTCGCTCATGAAGACCGCGGGCTGGGCGCTGATCCGCGACAAGATGCTGAACAAGGAGCACGACGCGTCGCACTTCCTGTCGCCGATGCCGATCGCGATCTCGATGGGCCTCGGCTCGGTGGCGCAGCCGATGCGCGTGATGACGGTGCAGAACATCAACGGTCAGGCGATCACGCTCGCGACCAAGCACAAGGACAAGCGCGATCCGAAGCAATGGAAGGGCTTTCGCTTCGCGGTGCCATTCGATTATTCGATGCACAACTTCCTGCTGCGCTACTACGTCGCCGAGCACGGGCTCGACCCGGACACCGACATCCAGATCCGCGTCACGCCGCCGCCCGAAATGGTCGCGAACCTGCGCGCCGGCAATATCGACGGCTATCTCGGCCCCGATCCGTTCAACCAGCGCGCGGTCTACGACGAGGTCGGGTTCATCCACATGCTCTCGAAGGACCTCTGGGACGGACACCCGTGTTGCGCGTTCGGCGTTTCGGAAGCGTTCGTCAAGGAAAACCCGAACACGTTCGCGGCGCTCTACCGCGCGGTGCTGACCGCGGCGCGCATGGCGCGCGAGGCGAAGAACCGGTCGCTGATCGCCAAGGTCATCGCGCCGGCGAACTACCTGAACCAGCCGGAAACCGTGATCGAGCAGGTGCTCACCGGAAAGTTCGCGGACGGCCTCGGCAACGTCAAGACGGTGCCGGACCGCGCCGATTTCGACCCGTTCCCGTGGCATTCCATGGCGGTCTGGATCCTTACGCAGATGAAACGCTGGGGATACGTCAAGGGGGACGTCGACTACCGGCGCATCGCCGAGCAGGTGTTCCTCGTGACGGATGCGAGGAAGCACATGGCCGAGCTGGACATGAAGGCGCCCGCTGCGAGCTACGCCAAGCTCAAGGTCATGGGCAAGGAGTTCGACCCGGCGCAGCCCGACAAGTACCTCGCGGGCTTCGCGATCAGGAAGGCGGCATGACGCTGCAATCGCTCAAGGCGGCGCTGCTGTCACTCGCGTTCCTGGGGCTCTTTCTCTGCATCTGGCACGCTGCCACGTTGCCGAAAGCCGAATCGCAGGCGCCGAGCGACGAGTATGCGAAGCTTCTCGGCAAGGGAGCGAAGAAGTCCGACGGGTTTCCTTCACTCGGGCAAATGGGCGAGGTCGCGCTCGGCCACCTGAGGGACCCTGCTTACGACCGTGGTCCGAACGACAAGGGGATCGCGATCCAGCTCGGCCACTCGCTTGCGCGCGTCGGCGCGGGCTATCTGCTCGCGATCCTGTTCGCGGTGCCGCTCGGCTTCCTGATCGGCATGTCGCCGCTGCTCTACCAGGCGCTCAACCCGTTCATCCAAGTGCTGAAACCCATTTCGCCGCTTGCGTGGATGCCGCTCGCGCTCTACACGATCAAGGACAGCTCGATCTCCGGGGTGTTCGTGATTTTCATCTGCTCTGTCTGGCCGATGCTGATCAACACTGCGTTCGGCGTCGTAGCCGTGCGCCGCGACTGGCTCGCGGTCGCAAAGACCCTCGAAGTGAAGCCGCTGCGCAAGGCGTTTGCGGTCATCCTGCCCGCAGCGGCGCCGACGATCCTGACTGGGATGCGCATTTCGATCGGCATCGCGTGGCTCGTGATCGTCGCGGCGGAGATGCTCGTCGGCGGCACCGGCATCGGCTACTTCGTATGGAACGAGTGGAACAACCTGAACCTCACCAACGTGATCTTCGCGATCCTGATGATCGGCATTGTGGGGATGCTGCTCGACTTTGCGATCGGCCGCCTGCAGAAGGCGGTCACCTACGTCGAATGAGCTTCCTTCAGATCCAGGGCCTCGCGCGACGCTACGGACCGGCCACCGTGTTCGAAGGCGTCAATTTCTCGATGGAACGCGGGGAATTCGTCTGCATCGTCGGCCACTCCGGTTGCGGCAAGACGACGATCCTCAACATCCTCGCCGGGCTCGACGTGGCGAGCGACGGCGTGGTCGTCATGGACAACCGGGAGGTCGCAGGCCCTTCGCTCGACCGCGGCGTCGTGTTCCAGGGGCACGCGCTGATGCCATGGCTTTCCGCGATGAGCAACATCGCGTTCGCGGTGAAGAGCCGTTGGCCCGACTGGAACCGCATCCAGGTGCAGACGCACTGCCAGAAATTCCTCGACCTCGTGGGGCTCACCGGCGCAGAGCACAAGAAACCGGCGCAATTGTCCGGCGGGATGAAGCAGCGCGTCGGCATCGCGCGCGCGTTTGCGATCCAGCCGAAGATGCTGCTGCTCGACGAGCCGTTCGGCGCGCTCGACGCACTGACGCGCGGAACCATCCAGGACGAGCTGCTGCGCATCTGCGCGGCGACGCACCAGACCGTGTTCATGATCACGCATGACGTCGACGAAGCGATCCTGCTCGCGGACCGGATCCTGCTGATGTCCAACGGTCCGAACGCGTGCATCGCCGAGGCCGTCGAGAACACGCTCGCCAAGCCGCGTGACCGGCATTCGATCCACCACGACCCGCAGTACTACCGCATCCGCAACCATCTCGTCGATTTCCTGGTCAACCGCTCGCGGCTCTACCAGAGCGGGGAAGCCGTGCGGCCGGAGCGCCCGCCGGTCGTGCGGCCCGGCAGCGACGACGCAGCGCCACCCCCGGCGCCGGTTGCGAAAGTCGTGAACCTCAGACATTGACAGAAGGAGGAGCCATGAAACGAGAACCCGAGTCCGCCCTCGCAGCGACCGCAACCACCATGAAGCGCCAGGACGTCACCGACCTCATTGCCTTCCGCAAGGTCACGCAGGGGATCAAGTGGGCCGACGTCGCGAGGAAAGTCGGCCAGTCGAAGGAATGGACGACCGCGGCTTGCCTCGGCCAGATGCAGATGACGAAGAAGCAGGCCGCGGTGGTCGGCAAGATCTTCGCGCTGCCGGCGGAGGCGGTGCTGCTGCTGCAGACGGTTCCCTACAAGGGGTCGCTGCCGACCGCGGTGCCGACCGATCCGCTCATCTACCGCCTGTACGAGCTGGTCAGCGTATACGGCACGACGATCAAGGAACTGATCCACGAGGAGTTCGGCGACGGCATCATGAGCGCCATCGATTTCGACATGGATCTGACGCGTGTGCCGAACGAGAAAGGCGACCGCGTGAAGATCGTGATGTCCGGGAAGTACCTGCAGTACAAGACGTACTAGGCTGCCGGGCAAGGCGAAGTCGCCCGCTCGGCGCCTGGGCGCCACGTCTGAAGGCATAATCGACCCGCCGGGAGGACGTGTTCGCATGCCGAGAATCGCTCTGTCGCTGTTGCTCGCGCTCGCTGCGGCGTTCCCCGCGGTTGCGCAGACCTGGCCGGCGCGCCCCGTGCGCATGATCCTGTCGCAGCCGCCGGGCTCGAGCCCCGACATACTTGCGCGGCTGCTGGGGGAACGCCTGTCGCGCCAGTGGGGCCAGGGGGTGGTGGTGGAGAACCGGCCGGGCGGCCAGAACGTCGTAGGCGCGCAGGCGGCCGCGCGCGCCACACCGGACGGCTACACGTTCTACTACGCCACCACCGCTGCGCTCGTGGTGAACGTCTACACGTTCAAGTCGCTGCCGTACGACCCGCGCAAGGACTTTGTCCCGGTGACCATGATCGGGCTCTCGCCCTTCGTGCTCGCGGTGAACCCGTCGGTACCGGCGAGGACGCTCGCCGAGCTGGTCGCCTGGGCGAAGGCCAACCCGGACGCGCTGACCATCGCCACCGAGGGCACCAAGACGCTCTCGGGCTTGCTCACCGACATGATTGTCGCCACAGGCGGCATGAAGGCGACGCACGTGCCGTACAACGGCGTGCAGCCGGGCATCCTCGACACGATCCAGGGACGGACGCTCGCGACGGTGCAGTCCTCGACGGCGCTGAACGCGCATTTGAAGCGCGGCGCGTTGCGGCCGATCGCGGTGAGTTTCCCGAAGCGCGTGACCGGGTTGGAGCAGGTGCCGACCCTCGGCGAGACCTGGCCCGGCTTCCAGTACATCGGCTGGCACGGACTCGCCGCGCCCGCCGGCACGCCGGACGAGGCAGTGCGCCGCTTCGCGCGCGATCTGGATGCCGTGCTGAAGGACGCCGATGTGGCAGCGAAGCTGGTCGAGTTCGGCATCATTCCAGAGGGCGGCTCGCCGGAGTCGATGGGCGAGTTCCTGCGTCAGGAGCACGTGCGCTGGTCGAAGCTCGTGAAGGACATCGGCGCCGTCCCCGAGTGACTTTTGCGCTTTGATGTCGCAGTAGTAGGGTTCGGGCCCACCGGCGCGGTGCTCGCCGGATTGCTCGGCCGCTCGGGCGTGCGCACGCTGGTGCTCGACAAGGCGCGCGCGGTCTACGACAAGCCGCGCGCGTTCGCGCTCGACCACGAGGCGATGCGCGTGCTGCAGAACGTCGGCGTTGCCGCCGAAGTCGCGCCGCATACCGCGCCGTTCACGCCCTCGGAGTACTACGGGGTTGGCGGGCAGCTGATCAAGCGCCTTGGCTCGATCGCGCCGCCCTATCCGCTCGGCTGGACGCCGAACATGGTGTTCAACCAGCCCGCCGTTGAGGCGGCGCTGCGTGCGAAGGTTGCCTCGATGCCCTCGGTCGAGGTTCGGCTAGGCGAAGAGGTGACGGACATCGGCGCAGTGCCCTGCCGGTTCCTGGTCGGCTGCGACGGCGCCTCGAGCACCGTCCGCCAGCAGCTCGGCATCGAATACGAGGATCTGGCGTTCGACGAGCCGTGGCTGGTGGTCGACCTGACGGTGACGCCGGAAGCACTCGCGCGGCTGCCCGACGTGAGCGTGCAGTACTGCGAGCCCGCGCGGCCCTGCACCTACCTCGTCGGCCCGGGGGCGCACCGGCGCTGGGAGATCATGCTACTGCCCGGCGAGGAGCCGGCGCGGATGGAGCGCGACGTCTGGCGGCTGCTTGCTCGCTGGCTGGAGCCTTCGCAGGCGACGCTCTGGCGCGTCGCGAGCTACCGCTTCCACGCCCTGGTCGCGGCGCGGTGGCGGCGCGGCAACGCGTTCCTCGCCGGCGACGCCGCGCACCAGCAGCCCCCGTTCACCGGCCAGGGCATGTGCCAGGGTATGCGCGACGCGGCGAACCTGCACTGGAAGCTTGTGCACGCCCTCTCCACCGGAAAGGAGGCGTTGCTGGAAACCTACGAAACGGAGCGCAAGGCGCACGTTCGCCGGCTCACGTCGACCATCAAGGACATCGGCCGACTCATCTGCGAACGCGATCCGATCGCCGCGGCGGCGCGCGACCGGCGCCTGCTCGAGGAAGCAGCGGGCGAGGTGCGCACCGTGCCGCGCCAGAACCTGATCCCCGGCCTCGACGGCGGCTTTCTCTCTCCG
>Ga0070698_100003129_pt1 | contig 18232 bp, 17 predicted proteins | sample KBSK1502metaG_FD_65477 | JGI IMG/M metagenome (GOLD analysis project Ga0070698, IMG submission 65477) | Corn, switchgrass and miscanthus rhizosphere microbial communities from Kellogg Biological Station, Michigan, USA - KBS K1-50-2 metaG | ecosystem: Host-associated > Plants > Roots >...
GCGAAGATGGTCGTCGGGTGCCCTTTCTCCACCAGCCGGCGGCCGATGTCGAAGCTGCGCGTGGCGAGGCCGTCGGGGGGGTCGGCGTAGTGGTTGACGATCCATATCCGCATGCGGCGGACTACTTGCGCGTCGAGATCGACTCGCTCACCTCGACGGCGCCGCGCACCAGGTCGATGAGGATGGGGCTGAGCCGGCGGAGTGCGGCAATGTCGGTGTTGCGGTGCTTGAGGGCGATCACGACGGCGTCGAAGCTCTCGTCCGGTATCGCGCGGACGAGCTCGACCTCCTTGGGAAAGTTGCCGGCATCGACGATCGGGTCATAGACGACCACAGAGTGATGTGCGGCCAGGCCGCGGGCGAACGCAAGGGCCGCGGAGGCGCGAGCGTCCGGATAGTTGGGCTTGTAGGACGCACCGACCACGAGCACATGGGCGCGCGTGACCCCGGCCGCGGACAGCAGCTCGCGGAGGTGCTCCGCCACGCGCTCGATGATCTGCTCGTTGCCTGTAACGGCATCCCGCAGGATCGGCATCTCGAGACCGCTCTCGCGGGCCGCGTCGAGGAGGTAGCGCGGCATGGTGGGGATGCAGGTGCCGCCGGCGCCGACGCCGGGTTGATGAGCCATGAACGCGAACGGTTTCGTGGCGGCGGCGTCGATCACGTCCGCGGCCGCAATGCCGATGCGGCGGCAAAGCTCCGCGAACTCGTTGATGAACGCGATGTTGACCAGGCGGAACGAGTTCTCGAGCAGCTTCGACGCCTCGGCCACCTCGACCGGTTCGACCGGATGCGTGGTCACGCCCGCGGTCTTGTACAGCTCGACGGTGCGGCTCAACGCCTCCGCGCTCGTGGCGCCGACGACGCGTGGAATCTCGCCCAGCTCGGTGCCACGGCCGGGGTCGAATCGCTCCGGCGCATGGGCCACCAACCACCGCGGCTTGCCGAGGCGGTCGGCCAGCTCCCTCGTGAAGCCGATGGGCACGGTGCTTGCGACGATCAGCAGGCGCCCACGGTCATCCAGCTCCTGTGCGTCCGCGACGAACCTGTCGAAGGCCGCCATGCTGTTCTCGCCGGTCGGCGCGAGGTTGGGCAGGCAGAGGACGAGGACGCCCGCGCCATCAAGGTCAGTGACCCGCGTCGTCAGGTGTGGCGCCGGTCCCGAGCTTGAGCCGGCCGTCTCGCGGAGAGCCTTGACCCGTGATTCGGACACTTCGTAGCCAACCGTCTGGTGGCCGGAGCGCTGCCAGAGGGCAAGCTCCTGCGATCCGATTGTGCCGAGGCCGACGACGCCGACTCTGGAGATCGAGTTCAAAATGAGCATGAATACGGTATCACCCGTCTTGCGTTGCCTCGCCCAGCGCGCCCCAAGTATCATTGGCCGACCGTGGTGCGTTCAGGGCTCAGTCGGTGAACGGCGGCGAATGGAAAGTCGAGTCAACCAAGAGCCTTTTACGCCGGGACCCGTGGATCGAGGTGCTTGAGGAGCACATCAAGCTCCCGGACGGGCGCCGCGTCGACGACTTCTACAGCATCCGGCTCCGCGATTTCGTGGTGGTGGCCGCCCTCACCGATGACGGCCGGCTGGTCACCGTCAGGCACTACCGGCACGGCGACCACGCCGTCACGCGAGGCCTGCCGTCGGGGTTCATCGACGACGGCGAGACGCCGGCCGATTCCGCCCGCCGCGAGCTCCTCGAAGAGGCCGGCTACGAAGCCCCGGACTGGCTCGACCTCGGGCGCTTCGTCGTCGACGGCAACCGCGGCTGCGGCACCGAGCACGTGTTTCTCGCCCGACGGGCGAAGCGCGTGGCCGAGCCGGTCGCGGTCGATCTGGCGCCTACCACCGTCCATCTCCTGGCGCTAGACGAGGCCGTCGACGCAATGTGGAAAGGCGACGTCCACGAGCTGGCCTCCGCGGCTGCGCTCGGCCTCGCTGTGTTAAGAATCAAGTCGGAATCCAACCCATTAGGAGAAGCCTGAGACATTGCAGCCCAACATCAACAGCGAAGGCGATCGCATCCGAGACTGGCAGCACCGGCGCGTTCTGGTGACTGGCGGCGCGTCATTCATCGGTTCACACGTGGTCGACCGGCTTGTCGAGCGCGGCGCTCGCCACGTCCGGGTCGTGGACGACCTTTCGAGCGGAACCCTGGACAACCTTCGCGACCATATCGAGAGCGGGGTGGTCGAGTTCGTGGATGCCGACCTACTCGCACCCGGTGCGACGGACAATGCATGCCGCGGTATCGACTACGTGTTCCACCTGGCCGCCATACACGGCGGCCGCGGCTACGTGGAGATGCACGATGCGGAGTGCGGCCGCAACCTGGTCATCGATGGCCTGATGGTCAAGTCGGCGATCGACGCCGGAGTCGACAAGTTCGTGTTTGCGTCTTCCGGCTGCGTCTACCCCAACTACATCCAGCAGGACATCTCCAAAGAGCTCTACCTGACCGAGGAGATGGTTGGACCGCCATACGACTCCGACCACATGTACGGCTGGGCCAAGCTCATGGGCGAATTGTCTCTGCAGTCTTTCTATCGCGACCGGGGCTTCAAGTCGGTGTCGTGCCGGCTGTTCACCGTCTATGGCGAGCGTGGTGTCGAGAACCACGCGGTGATCGCCATGATCGCCCGTGCCTTCATCGGCCAGGACCCGTTCGAGGTGTGGGGCGATGGGACGCAAATCCGTAACTGGACCTATGTCGGCGACATCGCCGAGGGCATGGTGGCAGCGGCCGAAAGTGGCGTCGTCGACGGCACCCCGATCAACCTTGGCACGATGGAGCGCACCCGTGTCATCGATGCGGTGCACGAGGTCCTGCGCTACACAGGCAAGAAGGCCGACATCAAGTTCCTGACGCACATGCCCACGGGCCCGCTCAACCGTGTCGCGAGCAACCAGCGCGCGAAGGACATGATCGGCTGGAGCCCGAAGATGAAATTCTTCGATGGCCTGCACAAGACCATCGATTGGTACTTCTCCACGAAGGACCCCGACAACGTGCGCGCTTACTTCGGACGCATGCTCACCGAGCGCGGTGAGAGCAAGCCGGAGCCGGCCGGCGCGGCCAAGGGCAAGCCGGCGTGAGCAAGCTGCCCGCCATCTCGGTCGTCGGCCTCGGCAAGCTGGGGGCCTGCATCGCCGCGTGCTTCGCCGACAAGGGTTTCTCCGTGATTGGCGCCGATGTCTCGGCAAGGGCTGTGGACATGATCAATCAGGGGAAGGCCCCGGTCACGGAACCGGGCCTGAGCGAGATGATCGCGAGGGCGCATCAAGGGCTTCGCGCGACCCAAGACATCGGCGATGCGGTGCACTCCACCGACGCGACGTTGATCGTCGTGCCCACACCGAGCACCGAGGAAGGCGGCTTTTCGATCAGCTATGTGGTGGATGCCGCAAGGGCCATCGGCCGCGCTTTACGCGACAAGTCCGAGTATCACCTCGTGGTGCTGACCAGCACGGTTCTGCCCGGCTCGACCGAGTACGGCATGATCCCGGTCCTCGAGCGGGAATCGGGGAAGCGCTGCGGCGAGGATTTCGGCGTCTGCTACAGCCCCGAGTTCATCGCGCTCGGCCAGGTGATCCGCGACTTCCTGAAACCAGAGTTCCTCTTGATCGGCGAGTTCGACGCTCGCTCGGGTGAGCGGCTGGCGGCCATCTACAAGGCCGTCTGCGACAACGATCCGCCCGTCGCCCGGATGAGCCTGGTCAACTCGGAGCTCACCAAGATCTCGGTCAACGCCTACGTGACCATGAGGATCTCCTTCGCCAACATGGTCGCGGCGCTCAGCGAGCAGATGCCCGGCGGAGACGTTGACATCGTGACAGCGGCCCTGGGCCTCGACACGAGGATCGGGAGCCGCTACCTGAAAGGCGCGGTCGCCTACGGCGGCCCCTGCTTCCCGCGGGACAACCAGGCGCTCGCCTATCTGGCGCGCCAGGTGGGCCAAAAGGCGTCGCTGGCGGAGGCGGTGCACGCGTTCAACACGTCGACCAACCAGCGCTTGGCAGCCCGCGTTCTCGAGCTCGTGCCCGAGGGCGGATCGGTTGCCGTTCTCGGCCTGTCATACAAACCGGACAGCAACGTGATCGAGGAAGCCGCGGGGTTCATCCTGGCGAAAAGCCTGGTCGAATCGGGCGCCAACGTCACCGTGCACGATCCGATCGCGATGGATGCGGTGCGAAGCATCCTCGGGGATTCAGTCACCTATGCAGCGGGACTGCATGAGGCCATCGACGGCAAGGACGTGGTCGTGATCGCCAACCCGGATCGCGCCTACACCGGCCTCGACGTCACGACGATCCCCCGGTCGACGGTGCTGGTCGACGCCTGGCGGCTCCTCCGCAAGCAGGCGGCCGCGGCTCGAATGTCGAACTATATCGGGCTCGGACTCGGTGATAACAACGAGCGACTCGCCGATGCGCTGGCCAGCATGTGGACCGACCCGGCCGGCGCGAGGACCTGAAGCCGTGTCGGCAACCGCGGAAAGCACATCGGTCATCGACCAGGTTCGGGCCTACTGGAACCGGCGGCCGTGCAACATCCGACACTCCACCAAGCCGGTGGGCACGCGCGAGTACTTCGACGAGGTCGAGGCGCGTAAATACTTCGTCGAACCGCACATTCCCAAGTTCGCCGAGTTCGAGCGCTGGCGAGGCAAGAAGGTGCTCGAGATCGGGTGCGGCATCGGCACGGACTCCATCAACTTCGCGAGGGCGGGGGCCGATGTGACGGTTGTCGACCTATCCGACGAGAGCCTCGAGCTGTGCAAGAAGCGGTTCGAGGTTTTCGGTCTCAAGGCGAACTTCTACTCGGGCGACGCGGAGCACTTGAGCGAATTCGTGCCGGTCGAGAAGTACGACCTCGTCTACTCGTTCGGGGTCATCCACCACACCCCGCACCCAGAGCATGTGTTCGACCAGATCCAGCGCTACTGCAAGCCGGAGACCGAGCTCCGGGTGATGCTTTACTCGAAGTGGTCGTGGAAGGTGTTCTGGATCATTTTCGTGTACGGCAAGGGGGCGTTCTGGCGCGCCGACGAGCTGGTGGCCAGGTACTCCGAGGCGCAGACCGGCAGCCCCGTCACCTACTCCTACTCGTTTGGCGGGGTGCGCAGGCTGATGAGCGAATACGACATGGTCAAGATCAGCAAGGACCACATCTTTCCGTACCGGATCGACAAGTACGTGAACTACGAGTACGAGTGGGTGTGGTACTTCCGCTGGCTTCCGATGCCCGTCTTCAGGTGGTTGGAGCGGCGGTTGGGGTGGCACACCTTGATCTGGGCCAGGCCTAAGACCAGGGCCTCCTAACCGGTTCCGCGGCTGATCAAGGCTGCGGGAAGATCTGTTCCCTGTGGCAGGCAAATGATGTTCAGCGAGCTGACCTTGTCATCGATCACGGGCTCGGGGCGCCCAGACTCGCCGAACGCCCACACCGCATAGTCCAACTTTCTGAGAAGCTCGACGAGCTCGCTGACGCTTGACCCCATGTGCCGGAGAGATTCGTCCTGCGCTTCAGTGAGCAGCGCTGGTCGAAACCTACGCAAAACGCCCTGCGCGCCTTTCAAGACCGCCGTCTCGGATCCCTCCACGTCGATCTTCAAAAGGTCCAGACGCTCGAAGCCCTCCTGGTCCGCGACTTGATCGAGAGTGAGCACGGGGACATCGACTGAGTAGGCCTGCTTGGTCTCGTGATAAACGAGTCCGCCCAACGTGTTGTGTCCAGGATGTTCCACGTCGGCCACGTGGAGTACTGCGGTTCCCTGCGCAGCGCCAAGGGCGACGCGATGCACACGGACGTTCGCCAACCCGTTCAGATCGATATTTTCGGCGAGCCGGCCGGCCTCCCTTGGACTCGGCTCAAATGCGTGCACCGCCCCCGTGGGGCCGATAAGCCGACTCGCCAGGAGCGTGAAGAGCCCTTCGTTCGCACCAACATCGACGAAAGTCATCCCCGGACGAAGGAGACCCGCGACCGCGCACATCTCGTTTGGCTCGTACCTTCCATTGACATAGGTGCAGAAGCTGACATCGCCCGCAAGGTGGTGGTTGAACTTCAGGCCGAGATACCAGTCCGTGGTCACGGGACCGTCATATGCACGTCTGTGCGCCCACCACCACAGCCTCTGGCGCAGCTGCGCCCGAGGGTCCCGATCGTTCCAGTCCCCAAAGCTCCAGTTGGTGATCGGCTCGAGTCGGGGGAGCGTGAAAGCCAGCCTGGCGAGTAGACCAATCGGTTTGGGCAGCGGTTGCGGTCGTGGTGCTGGACTGGCGATTACGATGAGCAGGATAGCAACCAAAAAGCAGCCTCATGCTCCAGCGCCGCCTAAGCTGCCAATCTCGTCCGAGGAGAGCTTCCAGTAACGACACGACAAGCGCCAAAGCTGAGCGTCGTCGCCACTACGCGCAATGACGATCACGGCGGAAACCAGCTCGCGCGCGCGCAGCTGTTCGTCGACGGCCTCGCCGAACAATGTGACCGCTTCAAAGTCCCGCTGGAGCTGCTGATGGTGGAGTGGAACCCACCGGCTGACCGACCGCCGCTCGCAGACGCGTTGGCATGGCCGCGCTCGGAGTGGTTCGAGCCAAAGATCATCGTCGTGCCGCCGGAAATCCATCGAGCGTTCCCGCACGCCGACGCGCTTCCTCTCTTTCAGATGATCGCTAAAAACGTCGGCATTCGCCGCGCGCGCGCTCCCTTCGTGCTCGCCACAAACATTGACATTCTTTTCAGCGATGAGCTGTTTGCCTTCCTCCAAACGGGCCCGGAACCGCGCGCGATGTATCGCGCCGATCGCCTTGACGTCGTCGCGGACCTTGACAGACTTCCCTTGCCTTCACCCGCGGAATGCCGCGCCCTGCCCTGGCTCAGAGGCCACCGCGAGGACGGTCCGCACTACGCAGACGGCCGGCGATCGCCCTGGTACCTGTCGGCCAGAGCGTGGCTCAACCGAACGGCATGGAACACGGTGCATGGAGGCGCGCTCCCGGCTCTGCATACGTGGGCTTCAGGCGACTTCACGCTCACGAGCCGCGACATCTGGGCGTCCCTGCGAGGCTATCCGGAGTGGCCGATGTTCTCGATGTTCCTGGACAGCGTCGTCCTAGTCGAGGCCTATCGCGCGGGCGTGAAGATGGTTGCGTTGGCTCCGCCTATGGTCGTCTTTCACCTCGAACATGACTCAGGCTCAGGCTGGACGCCGGAGGGTGCGCGGGCCCTCTCCCGACGGCTCAATCGGGCCGGCATCCCCTACCTGACCGGGAGCAGCTACGACAGGTTGGCACGCGCCATCTTGCGGAAGGAGCAGGCTTTTCACCCGTTCAACGGCGAGGATTGGGGCCTGGCCTCTGCCGATCTCAAAATCATCGAGCCGGTTGCTGCCTAGGGTGAGCATGCTTTCCGTGGTGGCGGCCTCGCGCAACGACGGCCATGGGGCGCACCTGCTGCCCCGGATGCAGGTCTTCATCGATGGGCTGGCCGACCAGGTCGAGCGCCTTGGGAGCGAGGTGGAGCTAATCCTCGTCGATTGGAATCCGCCGCAAGATCGCCCGCCTTTGAGCGAGGTGCTCACCACTCCAGCCGTCGACGGCTTCAGCGTCAGGGTCATCACGGTTCCACCAGAGGTCCATTCGCAGGTGTCGGTCTCATCGAAGCTCAGTTTCTTTCAAATGATCGCGAAGAACGTTGGCATCAGGCGGGCGAACGGCAACGCCGTGCTGGCGACCAACATCGACATCCTGCTGTCCGACGATCTCTACCTGGACAGCACCCGTGAGCTCTCAGAAAACTGCGTGTACCGCGCCGACCGCGTGGACATTGCGTTTGACCCTGCGATCACTGTTGAGCCCCAAGTGTTGCGAAGCAGTCCTGCCATCCGGATCAACCAGAAAAGCGGGATCTATTACCCCGGAGTCGGAGAGGAACATCACTATGTTCGCGGCGGGGCCTCTCTCGTGAAGGTCGCCCTGAAGGATCCCATCGATTTCATCCGCAGGCTGGTGCGCTGGGATGAGGGTGGTGCTCGCCCCACCTTCATGAGGTATCGGCGTGCCTTCATCGGCATACTCGTGCTGCCGCAGCTTCATCTCAATGCGTGCGGCGACTTCACGCTGATGGCTCGGGACTCCTGGGCGTCGCTGCGGGGGTATCCGGAATGGGAGATGTTCTCCTGGAACCTGGACAGCATCCTCTTGTATCAAGCTGCCGCCGCAGGGTTTTCGTTCAAGGAGCTCGAGGGCCACCCGGCGTTTCATCTGGAGCATTCATCTGGATGGTCGCTGGAGTCCCAGTCGAACTTGTTCGACCGTCTGCAAAAAGAGGGAATCCCGGTGCTGACCGACGAGGACGCGCTCGAGGTCGCATACACGATGTGGAAGGCACGCAAGAGGGGTCAGTGGCGAACGAATCTGCCAGGTTGGGGCATGAGCGGCCACGACTTTCCTGAGGCCCGACTGCAAACGGTGCGGCGAGCGGCGTACCGGACGTCGTGAGGCAGTCACGCGATACGAACCAGTCGACCGGTCGAGGCGATGGGCCTCTCTGGCGCGTCGCCCGTCACCTTGGCGTTTACAGCATTGGCTCGGCGATCTCGCTGGCCTGCTCATTTGCGCTGCTGCCGGTCTACGCGACGCAATTTTCTCCGAGCCAGTTCGGGGTGGTTGCCACGGGCCAGGTCATCAGCCTGGCCGCCATCAGCGTCGCCCGCCTCGGCTTGAGCAGCGGAATGTTCCGTTTCCTCGCCGTCTACCACGCCGAGGGGGATGCCAGGGGAGCGGACAGGGCTGTGACCACAAGCCTCGTCACGGCCGTGCTCAGCTCGTTGGTGCTCACCCTCGTGTTGCTCGGTGGATGGGCTGTCATCGGGTCGGGCGCGCCGGCGGACGTGCAGCTGAGTGGAATCTTGATCGCCGCCAACGTCGTCGTCTCCGTTCCTACGGAAATCGCGGGGTTCGCGTTTCGGGCCAAGCAGATGTCCGGGGCATACGTCGTTCTTTCCTCGGCCTCGGTCATCCTCACGACGATTCTCACCGTCGTGTTCGTCCTGGTGTTTCACGGCGGAGTTGTGGCTGTCTTCGCCAGCGCTGTGATCGCCAACATCCTCACCAGCGTGGCCGGCCTGATCACGCTCAGGCCACATCTGAAGCTCGGGGCCTACTCGAGGCAGGAGTTGCGACGCGCGCTCAGGTTCGGGCTGCCTGGCGTGCCGGCCCTCCTGGCCGACTGGGTGATGCAGTTTTCCGACCGGCTGTTCCTGACACGCTTTGCAGGCCTGGCCCAGGTTGGCATCTACAGCCTGGGTTATCGCATCGGACTCATCGAGCAGCAGATCCTCGGCACAGCGACGCAGGCCGCGTGGGACCCGTTCGTCCTGAGCGAATACCGCATGCCGGATGGGTCGCGAACGATAGGGCGGGTCGCGACTTACTTCGCTGTGATCGGGATGGCCCTGGTTGTTTTCATATCAGCGTCCGCCCCGGTCCTGCTCATCGCCATCCGTGCGCGCCACGAGTACCTGGCCGCCACATCTGTGGTCTTCTTGATCGCGTTCGCGAACCTCTTCGCTGCCATGCAGCACCTCCTCTCCGCGCCGATCTCGATTCGACTTCGTCCCGAAGTCGCAACGATGCTTCGTGGCGTTGGCGCATTGGTGAACATAGTGCTGAACTTCGCCTTGATCCCGGAGTTCGGAATGCTCGGAGCGGCGTGGTCCACCGTGGCGACGTTCGTTTTCACAGCCCTGATCACGGGGCTCGTCGGTCAGAGGATGTGGCCGATCGCTTACGAATACCGCAAGTGGCTGTTCATCGTTATGGGCGGCCTCGCGGTGCAGGGATGCCTCCAGCTGGCACAGAACAACGGAGGCCTGCTTCTGACTGGCTCGAGCCCGGTCTGGTCTCAGGTGCTGCTGGCGGCTTGGTTCCTGGCCACGGGCACCGTGTCTATGGAGGAGGTTCGCGCGGTGATTCGACGGCTTCGACCTGCTGCTGCCGCTTAGCGAGCATCCGATCGCGACCATCAGCCGCGCACCGGCCGGCTCGGAACCTCTGACGTGAGCGCAATGTAGGAAGCCCCCACACCAACAGCCTGTGGGCGACCTGAGCCTCAGTACCTCCCCCCTGCGGAATGCTGCGGATAGGTGGCCTCGAGCTCCTGCGACGCAAGGCCCCAATCGTCCCCGTTGAAAGGCTGAAAGCCGCGACCGCGGACGAGCTTGCGCGCGATTGCCCTGTACTCCCGAGTGCTGAGGTACGGGATGCCCGCCCTGCGTAGACGATCGAATAGCGCGCTCGAGCCCTCCGGTGTCCAGCCGGATCCGAGACTGTGCTCGAGATGAATGGCGACCATCGGATCCGCGAGATTGATCATCTGAACGCCTCCCGCGAAGGCCTGGTAAAGGGGAAGGCCGTCCAGCTGCCACGAGAAAATCGGCCACTCGGGATAACCTCGTAGCGACGCCCAGACCTCGCGACTCGTGAGCGTGAAGTCTCCGCATCCGCTGGTGTGAAGCCGGGGCAGGGCGACGCGATCCAGGATCGCGCCCACCAATTGGGGTAGGTCTTGCAGCCGCCTGGTGGTTGGGCTCGGCTTTGGGGTCGTGCCGTCGATCCCATGCCGTCGCAGCGCTGGCAGCGCGCGGCACTCGGCGGGAGACGGCAATGGATCGCGTTGAAGCGGCGCCACCACGTCGCGGCGATCGACGCGGTACAGCGCTTTCGGTTTCAGGCCGGCGCATATGAGCTCGAACAGGTCGTCGCTGAGGAGGATGTCGATGTTGGTGGCGAGCACGAATGGGGCGCGGGCTCGCCGGATGCCGACGTTCTTGGCGATCATCTGGTAGAGCGGCAAAAGATTCGCGTTCGAGAACGAGCTGTGTACTTCGCGCGGTACCGTGATGATTCGCGGTTGGAACATGGCGCTGACCGGCCAGCGCAAAGCCTCAACCAGTAGCGCCCGGTCAGCCGGAGGATTCCACTCCACCACGATCAGTTCGAGCGGAAATCCGAAGCGCTCGGACTGCTCTGCGAGCCCGTTGACGAACACCTGCATGCGTGCAAGGAGGTGGCCGCCATGCTCGTCGTTTCGCGAGGCGGCGACTACAGTCAGCCCCGGTTCGTCGCCCATTCTCCCCGGCTCAGCCTCCATTCGATCGTGCTCCATAACGCCGCGCGAATCGCCAGCTGCGCACGCGGGTCCTGATCCGGCGGCTGGCCCGAAAGGCGTGGCTGATCAGCTGTCGCGGTCTGGCCAGACGGTACTTCCAGCCCGATGCGGGCGCGATCCGTCCGTCCGCCCCCAGCGTCCAGGTGGCGTGGGCGATGCTGTAGTAGTTTGTCCAGTGTTTGATCCACTTGCGGTTCTCGCGCGCCTCGTCGCCGTCCCAAACGTCGACCTTGAGGGCGTGGGCGTAGTCGTGGTTCTGATGGATCAGAGTGACGAACTCAGTGGCGTCTATGAGGGGGATCCCGGAAGCCACAGTGTTCCATAAGAGCCAGTTGTCGTAGGCGGTCCTGCCGATGGCGAACGGAGGCATGTCTCTGTACTGCCCGCGCGGATAGAGGAACAGATCGACCGCGCCCGGAGAATGCAGCTTGCCGCGTGCGATGGCGTCGGCGCCCCAGCGCTTCTCCCAGCCCTCGTCGAATTCGAGGAGGCGCCGCACGTCGACGTCGTGACGCTGGGCGACAAGCAGGAAATGCTTGGACCATTCCATGCCGATGCGAGCGGCGTCGAGCGTGCTCTGGGTGAGGATTATGTCAGCGCTCACGAATGCCAGCAGGTCCCCGGCCGCCATCGTGTCAGCCTGGCTGAACATGTCGGAAACCAGCGGCGTTCCGAACGAGTTGGTCTTGACGGTGGTCTCGACCCGCACGTTCAGGCGGCGCGCTGCGTCAGCGGTGCTCGCTTCGCTGCTGAATAGAATGATCCTCGGTTTGGGACGAAGGCCAAGCCAGCTCCGAATCGCATTTTCCTGGATGACCCCGATATGACCTTTGAAAGACTTGGGCGCTGAAAAGATCGTGAGCAGCGGTGACTCGACCGATGCATCGCGGACCAGGGGTGACGCGTCTACTTTCGTTCGCAAGGTCCACCGCCGGGCGTTGCGCGAGACATTTGGAAGGTGGGCGCGATCGCGCTCGTACCGCCGCATATGGATCGACGTGGGTGCGCACGAGGGCGAGCATACATTTCCGTACGCCGCGGCCGATTCATCGCTCCTGGTCTATGCATTCGAACCCAATCTTCATGCCGCAAGCCGAGTCATGGGGCGGCTTCGCAACTACGTGGTCCTGCCCATCGCCGTCGCGGAGATCGACGGCAGCGCCGAGCTTCAGCTCAACGCGTACGAGCAGTCGAGCTCGCTCCTGCCCCCTGACGACGCTGGGGTCAAGCGCTGGATCACGGAGCAGGAGTTCAAGGTCATCGGCTCGGTGACGGTGCCTACGATGCGGCTCGACACCTTCATGAACGCGGCGGGCGTTGAGTCCGTCGATTTCCTGAAGGTCGATGCCCAGGGCCTCGACCTCGGGGTTGTCAAATCCGCCGGAGACCGGCTCAAAGACGTGGCCAAGGTTCAGCTGGAGGCGACGACTGTGGCGTATCGGCAGTACGAGGGCGCTCCTGGCAGATCGGTGATCGTCGAATACATGAAGTCGAGGGGCTTCCGATTGACCGGCGAGGAAAGCCAATCCCACGGCCAGGAAGCCAATCTTACGTTCTCGCGCCGGTAGAGCCAACCGTCGCGTTCTGGGTAGGGCTGCGGAGGTAAAGTTCCACCGTCAGGGAAACGCCCTGGTATCTGCCCAGCCTGTGTGGCAGTGGCGACGCGAGATTGGATAACGACCAACTTCGATCGAGGGTATAGCCGCTGTCGGGACTTCGAACCCAGTCCGCCAAGGCTTGAAGGTATGGCTGCCGAACCGCCGGCGCAAAGAACACCTGTGCCACCCGAGCGATATCGTCCTTGTACACGATCGCCGCGCTGCACCGCCTTGCAATGAGGATGTAGTCGGCGATGGTGGTCGTGGTCGGGTCGACGTCGATCGGATTGTTGAATGGCGCGGCTCCATTGGAGTCCATCAGCAAGTACTGAATCGATGCAGGCCACCCTGGTCCAGGCGCGTAGGTGAAGCAATCGTCGTTGCCGACGTGGCGACCGATCTCACGTGCCAGGTCGACCGTGACGGCCTGCAGCTGCTGATTCGATGCCCGCTCTCGGTCTGGCCAGTACGCGAGCGCGACCATGCCGAGGGAGTAGGCCAGCAGCACGTACACGCCGACCACGCCTAGCAAAGCCGGCGTGGCGCGTCTGACCCTTGCAGGCCATCTGGCTGTCAAGAGGCGTGTCGCACCAGCAAGGAAGAAGATCCAGAGGGACAGAGAGACGTACTCGCCGATGTTGGGGTCCTTGTTTGCCGGCGCGGTGAACGCCAGGTAGAAGTACGCGGCCATACCTGCGTACATCACTTCGGCGCGATCCAGATGCCGTCGCAGCATCATGACGACCAGGACGAGCGACCCGAAGATCACGAATGGGGCCTCCACCTGGCCGAGTTGATTCGGAATTCGGACCAGGTAGTACGTCAGCTTCTCCGGGAAACGGACGCTCGATGAATATGCGGTGCTGTACGTCACGGCCGCTTCGTAGAGACGGGAGATCGTCGCCACGAGTCCGCCGCCCGCAACCGCCCATGGAATGAGCAACACGACCAGCACGCCCACGGCCAGCGCCGTCATACGTAAAGTGGCCGCGTCCCGGCGCCAGAACCACATGACGCCAAGCGCCAGCGCCCATGCGACCAGACCGAAAGTTGCTGTCGATGGCTTGGTCAGCACTGCGGCGGCGGCGAACGCAGAAGACACGATGTAGGCCGATCTGCGTGGGGCGCGATGGTGCTCGGCAAGCGCTGCGATCGACCACAGAGTCAGCACGACGGCGAGGAAATCAGGCCGCAGGTCGTCGAGCCCCCAGTTTTCGGCGTAATTCGCCTGGCCGCTCAGGAACTCCCACGAGCTCGCCCGCACGCTCGCGCTGACCGCCGGCAGCAGCGCGGTCAATACCATCGCGGCGATAGCGACCGCGCGAGACGCGCGGGCGCGAACGACCCAGTAAACGAGAATCAGGAGGAGGGCGACTGGCCAGAATCTGACCGTGAACGCCTGCCACGTGCCGTCCCCGACGATGAAGTACTGGAGCGTTTGCAGATAGGTCCACAGTGGGGCGATGCTGTTGAGCTCGATGAGCGCGCTCTTCACGTGAAGGTGGCGGAGCAGCAGGTAGGCCGTTCGTGCGAACTGGATATACCCGATCCCCTCGTAGTTCGGAGGCTGCGCGAGATAGCCCTCCTGAGCGCTGAAGTAGGTGTCGATCGCGACCGCGATGGCCGCCACCAACGAGCATCCGAGGATGGCTTTAATGCCGGGCCAGCGCGATTCCGCTGATGGTTCGGCCGTCAACGCAGCGAGCTTACGCAGGTCTCAGGGGCCAGGCTTACGTGCCAGCGCGAGGATGGAAACTCCAATTGGTAGGTCGGTGTGCCTGACGATCTGGGCCTCCGCGCCGAAGATGGAGGCCAGCAGGAAGTTCAATGGCCGCGGCGCTGGATAGTTGAAGTCCGATTTGTGAGTGGTCCGCGGCCGAATGCGGTTCTCGAGCCTGCGCAGCAATCGAATCCCCGCGATCGGCGGAAATAAAAACGCGTTGATATGAGACACGCGCTGCACCTCGAATCCGGCCGACGTCAATCGATCGCGCACCTCAGCCGCGACATAGCGGCGCTTGTGCAGGTTGACTTCGTCCTGGTCTCCCCAAAGGAATCGATGAGCCGGCACTGTCACCAGGAGCTCGCCTCCAGGTCGAAGCACTCGACGCATCTCTCGGAGGGCCGCGACATCATCGTCCAGGTGCTCTACCACATCGAGCGCTGTGACCAGATCGAAAGAGCCGTCGGCGAAGGGCAGCTTCTCGGCCGCACCCAGGCGAACATCGAGCAGGCCGCGCTCGTGGCAGTACCCGACCGCTTCCTCATCGATGTCGATCCCTTGCGCCTTGCCATACGGTGCTAGGTGGGTGAGCATCGTGCCCGTCCCACAACCGACGTCGAGGATCTGGCGCCGATCTGAGCCTTTCGTCCCTACATATCTGTCCAGGATCTGCAGCAGGATCCTCCGGCGGCCCACGAACCACCAGTGGATATCCTCCACCTGACGGTATTCGGCGTAATACTCTCGCTTCAGTTCAGTCTCGAGCCTGAAAAGTAGATTGACTCCACATGCACGAGCGGACAACTCTAGAGATCCGTGCCGCGCCGCGCAAGCGAGGCTGCTGAGCTATGTTTTGCTGCCTCATCATTTGACTTCATGAACCAGGGTCGACCTGCCGGCGGCTACGCCGGCAAACGGGTATTGATCACTGGAGGCCTCGGCTTCATGGGCCTCAACCTCGTGACGGCCTTGCGCGGAATGAAGGCCGACATCAGAGTCCTGGGTCGGTCCTGGCCTCCGGATCCGGAGCGCAGCCAGCAGATTCTCGAAGGAGTGACATTCTTCAAGGGAGATATCCGGGATGCCGTCCTGGTCGAGGAGGCGATCGCAGGCAGTGAGCTCATCTTTCACCTGGCCGGCAAGTCGGGCCCCGCTGCCAGCAACGCGTCTCCCCTGGAAGACCTGGATGTCAATGCCAGGGGAATGCTCACGCTGCTCGAGGCCTGTCGTCAGTCCAACCCGATGCCCAAGATCGTTTTCCCCAGCTCGCGGCTCGTCTATTCTCCAAACCTCCCGTTACCGGTCGCGGAGACCTCCCCGACGGTGCCGCTGTCCATTTATGGAATCCACAAGCTGGTTGCCGAGCGTTATCTCCTGCTGTATCAGCGCCTCTATGGGCTGCAGGCGTCCATCCTTCGAATCACCAACCCATACGGGCCGTTCCAGCGGCGCGAACAGCACAGCTACGGCATCGTGAACTGGTTCATTCATCAGGCGATGAATGGCCGGCCGCTGACGATTTATGGCGATGGTTCACAAAAAAGGGACTATGTCCACGTCGATGAGGTCGTTCAAGCGCTGCTCGCGGCTGGACTGAATGACGAAGCCAATGGACGCATATTCAATGTGGGCAGCGGTGACGGCGTTTCCTTTCTACAGATGGCAGAGCTCATCGCTGCGGCAGTAGCTCGAGGCAGCCTGCAGTACGTGGATTGGCCGGCTGACGCGGCGCGCGTGGAGACGGGGGACTTCGTCCCCGACGTCTCTATGATCCAGACCTGTCTTGGCTGGAAAGCGACGACTCCCCTTTCGACCGGGATCAATGAGGTCGTGGCTCGCTATCGAGAGCTCGACTGGTAGCGGCGGCGAGTTGAGCTCGCGGATTCCGTCGGGCCGGACCCGATGTTGACCGACCTCCTCCACCGCCTGGTCGCGAATCCCACCGTTTACGACGCCGTCCAGGTCATTGCAGGGAGCAGCGTCCAGCTCGACCGCCACCTGGCCGCGAACGTAGGCGAGCTGCCGCCGCGACCGGCCATCCTCGACGTCGGAGGAGGCTCTGGCCTGCCGCCCTCGCTGTGGCCGGCTGGTGCGACCTATCTGTGCCTCGACATCGATCCCGTCAAGCTCGGCGGTTTTCGACGCAAAGACCGTCCCGGCGTCGCCCTGCTCGCCGATGCCACGCACCTCCCTCTTCGCACCCACAGCGTCGACCTGGTCGTATGCAAGAACATGACCCACCATTTGAGCGATACGCAGCTTCCGGCGTTGTTTCGAGAAAGTGCGCGGGTGCTGAAACCAGGGCGCCGCATGCTGTTCATCGACGCGGTTCACGCCCCCGAACGCTGGCGCAGCCGCCTGCTGTGGCGCTACGACCGCGGCGCGCACCCACGCTCGATCGCGACCCTCCAAAAGGCCATGGCGAGCGAATTCGACCTCGCGCACTGGGAGGTGTTCGCGACCCACCATCGGTACGTGTTCGGAGTGGGCGTTTCCCTTCGAAAGGATTAGTGGCGCGAGCGCGTCGCTTCCAACACTGGAGCCTCTTGCGCGGAGTGCGTCGCCGCCATCGTGATCTCCCGAACCGAGTACGTCGGGTGCTGCATGCTTCGAGCATGCATGCGCGCCAGGTATTCGCCGATGATGCCGAGTGAGAAGAGCTGCGCGCCCGAGAAGATCGCGATCATCGCGGCGAGGAATGAGAAGCCAGGGACGGCACCGCCCTGGATCAGGTAGCGGATGAGGACGAAGAACAATGCGGCGGTGCCCAGCACTGTGAAGAAGAATCCGATCAGGCTGGAAACCTGCAGAGGCCAGGTGCTGAAGCCGGTCACCATGTTGAGCGCGTGCACCACGAGCTTGCGAAACGTGTAGTTGGAGGTGCCCAACGTGCGCGGCGCGTGCCGGACCTCGACGGCGTCGAAGCGGGTGGTGCCCCAGGTCAACAGGACGTCGATCGACACGTACGGTCCATCGTAGCCGGCGAACGCATCGCGGATCCGCGTGCGGAACACGCGGAATGGACCTGCCTTTCGGGCGATCGGCGCGCCCATGGCTGACTGAAGCGCGACCTTCGTCACCTGGCTGGCAACGTCACGCCACAGTCCGTGCGTTTCCTTTGCCGGCGGCCCGTAGACGACGTCCTTGTCCGCGGTCAGCTTCTCCAACAGCTTCGGGATCTCCTCGGGCGGATGCTGAAGGTCGTCATCGAGGGTGACGATCAGCTCGTTGCGGGCGAGACGGATGCCGCACAGCACAGCGTTGTGCTGGCCGTAGTTGCGCATCAGGTGCACGCCTCTGACCCAGTTATGGTCGCGGGCGAGCTCCTCGATCACGCGCCATGTGCCGTCGCGACTGCCGTCATCGACGACGATCAGCTCGTAGTCCGTCGCGGCCGAGTCCAGAACCGGCTGCAGTCTGCGGACCAGCTCGGGCAGGGAGAGCTCGCTGTTGTAGGCGGGCACTATCGCCGACACGCTGGTTCGAAGGGACGTCACAAGCGAAACAAGGATAACAAAGCGTATTTGCAGGGCCTGGACTAGGTCAGCGTGTAGGCGGTGCTGGGGAAGTAGGCGTCGAAGGAGCCCAGGCTGTTGCTGGCGGTGCCGGTGCTGCCGGAATCGCGGACCCAGACCGTGTAGCGGTAGGTGCCGGCGGGCAGGCCGGTGGTGTTCCAGGTGAAGGTGGTGCTGGTGGAGTAGGCCTGGACGACTGTCCATGTGGTGGAGCCGGGGGCGAGG
>Ga0070698_100003130_pt1 | contig 18229 bp, 16 predicted proteins | sample KBSK1502metaG_FD_65477 | JGI IMG/M metagenome (GOLD analysis project Ga0070698, IMG submission 65477) | Corn, switchgrass and miscanthus rhizosphere microbial communities from Kellogg Biological Station, Michigan, USA - KBS K1-50-2 metaG | ecosystem: Host-associated > Plants > Roots >...
GGTCAGCAGGTAAAACAAACAGAAGAAATGGGGTTTATCAAATTCGGCTCACGGGTTGATCTTTTATTACCATTATCAGCTAAAGTACAAGTGAAGATCGGCGAAATAACAAAAGGTGGTGTAACGGTTGTAGCCACCTGGTAGCTCCTGATTATCGTTAATTCAATTCTTAATGTCATAGTTGATCTGTCATTGGTCACTTCTTTTATTTAACTTTCACTACTGATCAACAATTCAAAACAATAGTATATGAAAATATTTTTCTTAACATCATTGTTAATGACGTTTGGCGCCACTTTATTTAGTCAACAACTTACAAGTTCACAGATCGATACGTTAGTAGAACGTTCTATGAGGGCTTTCGATGTACCAGGTATTGCTGTTGCAATAATTAAAGATGGAAAAGTGATCCACTCAAAGGGTTATGGAGTTCGTTCTTTGAATACAAGACAAAAGGTGGATGAAAACACATTGTTTGGAATTGCATCCAACAGCAAAGCTTTTACAGCTGCTGCATTGGGAATTTTAGTAGATGAAGGAAAACTGAAATGGGATGATAAGGTAAGAGATTATATTGCCGAGTTTAAATTATACAATCCATACGTTACAGAAGAGTTTACGATTCGTGATCTCCTTACACACAGAAGCGGTATGGGGCTTGGTGCAGGCGACCTGATGTTCTTTCCGGACTCGTCAGATTTTACGCTAAAAGATATTCTTTATAATCTTCGTTTTTTAAAACCCGTATCTGGCTTTCGTACTAAGTATGATTATGACAACAATCTTTACATTGTCGCCGGGGAAGTGGTGGCAAGAGTAAGCGGAAAAAGCTGGGATGATTTTGTAGAAGAAAGAATTTTAAAGCCATTGGAAATGACTCACTCTGCATGTTCGTTTGATCGTTTAAAAGACAAAACAAATGTGATCGACGGACACGCATCAGTGGAAGGTAAAGTACAGGTGATTGCAAGAAGCACCTTAAAGGTGGGCCATTCCGCCGGTGGTATCAATTCATGCATCTCTGATCTTAGCAAATGGGTGCTGCTGCAATTATCACATGGCAAGTATGGCGATAACCTGGGTAAAAAATTATTTTCTGATGATGTGCATGAAGAAATGTGGGCACCTCAAACGATCATTCCGGTTCGCAATCCGGGACCTTACAACACACATTTCTCAGCTTATGGATTGGGGTTCGGGGTCAGTGACGTAAAAGGATACAAGCAATTGAGCCATACCGGTGGACTTGAAGGAATGGTAACACAGATCACCATGATACCTGAGTTAAGTCTTGGCATTATTGTACTTACTAACCAACAGGAAGGAGGAGCATTTACATCAATTACAAACCAAATCAAGGATAGTTATTTTGGTATAACAGGAACGGATAGAGTAACTCAATATTCAAATGGGAGGAAACAATCATTAGCTGCTGCAAATAAGATCACTGATTCTATATGGAGAGATATTGTCGTTATTCAAAAAGAAAATACCGGAAAGACTGATTTTAAAATCTATACCGGGACTTATCGTGATCAATGGTTTGGAGACGTTATTATCTCGGTAAAAAATGGTAAGCTTTGGTTTGATTCCAGGAGATCGCCAAAACTTACAGGAGAAATGTTTGCTTACAAAGGGAACAGTTTTGTTGTAAAATGGAGAGACAGAAGCATGGATGCTGACGCTTTTGTAATTTTTTCATTAGATATGGAAGGTAAAGGAGCCGGAATAACAATGCGGCCAATTTCATCATTAACTGATTTCAGTTATGATTTTCAAGATCTCGATTTACGTCGTGTTCAATGAAAATCGGTAGCTCATTGGCCAATAAGTGCATTTAAAATATCTCTTCCAACTCTTTCAACGATCTTACAACATATGTCGGTTTAATATCTATAGGAATGTTTAAATGATTTATAAACACCTGGTCAATGCCTGCATTCATGGCGCCGATAATATCTACTTCAATGCTATCGCCAAGCATAATACTTTCTGATGGGTGGGCACCGGTCTTTTCAAAGGCATAATCAAAAATCTCTTTATTGGGTTTAAGGCTGCTGCTTCCTTCAGAGGTTATTACTTCTTTAAAATATTTACCAAGCCCCGAATATTTCAATTTACTATGCTGTGTTTTTTCAAAACCATTCGTGATCAAATGAAGCGCATAGTTTTTATTTTTTAAATAGTCCAGTATTTCGGTCGCATAAGGAAAAAGAATGGTTCGGGTTGGTAACAGGTCAAGAAACTGCACACTCATGTCTTTGGCTAACTTTTCATCTGCAATCTTAAAATCAAGCAAAGCCAGCCACATTCTTTTTACCCGTAGTTCTTCCTGTTTTATAAAACCATTTCTATAGCGTTCCCAAAGCCTTTCATTATGTGCCAGGTAATTCCGGTGAAAAAGGTCAAAATCATTTACTCCTCTCTGTTCTAATTGTAAGGTATTATAGAGTTCAAGCAGTGTCAGCCTTGCATTTGCCTCAAAATCCCAAAGAGTATGATCGAGATCGAAAAAGAGATGGCGATATTTCATTTCGGATTGCAGATTGTAGATTTGCAAAGAAACCAGAAATAATCAATAATTAATAATCAATAATAAAGTTTCAATGACGATATTAATAACGGGGGCATCTCGTGGAATTGGAAAAGCCATAGCAGAGATTTTTGCAGCGAACGGGCATGATCTTTTTTTAAGCAGTCGCAATGAAGTCGCTTTATATAAAGCAATGGAAGAATTGCAAACTAAATATCCTTCTGTTTCAATAAAAGCAAAAGCGTTTGATTTGACCGATAAAGAACAAGCAAAAGGGCTGGGAAACTGGTGTTTGAAATACACTATTCCGGATGTTGTTGTTAATAATGCAGGTTTGTTTGAGCCTGGAAGTGTTCACAACGAGCCAGAAGGTGTACTGGAAAGCCAGCTTGCCATTAATATAAGCAGCGCTTATCATTTGACAAGAACTTTATTACCAAAAATGATGAAGCGTAAATCCGGGCACATCTTTAATCTTTGTTCTATTGCTTCACTTCATGCCTATGACAATGGAGGCGCTTATAGTATCAGCAAATTTGCTATGTATGGTTTCAGCAAAAACCTGCGGGAAGAAATGAAGCCTTATAATATTAAAGTCACTTCCCTTCATCCCGGTGCTGTTCTTACGGATTCATGGAGCGGTTATGATAATTCTTCTAAAAGGATTATGGAAGCGGAAGATGTTGCAAAGATGATCTTTACCTGCACGCAACTTTCAGCCGGAGCTTGTGTGGAAGATATTGTGATGAGACCGCAATTGGGAAACCTTTGAATAAAGAAATTCCAAAAAAAAAATCACAAATTCCAATAAACCACCAGGCTACTCCGTAAAATGGAATTTGGAATTTTTACATTTGGGGTTTTACTCACTCACTGTATTTGTATCCAACGCCCCGAACTGAATGAAAGTATTTGGGATTCCGGCTATCCTCTTCAAAATATTTGCGGAAGTTCAGGATGAAATTATCAATCGTTCTTGTGGTCGGGTAAACATTATAGCCCCAAACCACCTGTAAGATCTTCTCTCTTGGCACTACTTCATTTTTATTTTCAATAAGTAATTTCAAAAGCATTCCTTCTTTCTTACTCAATTGAATTTTTTCACCCCGGTTTGTAGTTGCCTCCTGCGCTTTAAAATCAATAGTGTTATTTCCAAATGAATAAGTATTGCCGATGGTTTCTTTATCCAATATCTTTTTATTCTTTTCGATAAGCTTTTGTACCCTTAATAATAATTCTTCCAGGTTAAAAGGTTTGGTCATGTAATCATCGGCGCCCTTTTTAAGTCCAAGTACCTTATCAGCGCTGCTGTTCTTTGCGCTAAGAATAAGTATGGGCACTTCATTATTTGCTAAACGAATGGTTTCGGTAACATTTATTCCATCCATTTCAGGCAGCATGATATCAAGGATGATAAGATCAAAATATTCTCCATGCACGGATTTTATGGCGGCGCTGCCATCATAGGCCGAAGAAACTTCATATCCTTCCAATTCAAGATTCAACTTCAAAGCATCATGAAGATTTTCTTCATCTTCTACCAGTAATATGGAGGCTTTTGTGTTTTCCTTACTCATGACTATTTATGAAAATGGATGGCGAAATTACTGCCGGAGGGTATATTGTTTGTCACCGAAATGTCGGCATTATGATCCCCGGCGATCTTACTGCAAAGATAAAGCCCTAATCCCGTGCCTTGCGTTTTGCGTGTCGATTCATTGCCGGTTCGGTAAAATTTTTCAAATATTTTGGTTTTTTCAGAGTCTGCAACGCCAATACCTTCATCAATTATATTCATTATTACATCATTGCCGTATTTATGTAGTTTGCAAATGATCGGTTTTTCTTTGGAAGAATATTTAACTGCATTTTCAATGAGGTTACTGATCAGCAACTGGAGCAAAAGCGGGTCGCCGGCAATTTCAATTTCAGGTTTGATATCTTCTAGAAAAGTTCTTTCAGCATAACGGCTTTTTGCCTCTCTTACGCAATCTTTAAACAACGAAGAGAAATCAAGTTCTTCTTTTGAAAAAACATACCCACCACCTTCTAATTGTGAAGAAACAAGAATATTGTTTATTAGCGTATCGAGTCTTGATGTTTCCTGCAGGGTCATCCGGATCAGTTTTTTTTGTTTCTCTGCCTCAAGCTGGTACTTCAGCAATGTTTCCAGGTTAAGCATAGCAACAGAAATCGGAGTTTTTAATTCATGGGTGATCGCCATCATAAAATTCTGCTGCTGATACTGCACCCTGAATTGCTTACGAACGGAACGATAAACAAAAAAAGCCCCCACGAAGATCAGGATGAGAAAGGTGACTCCTTCGGCAATATATTTTTCCGTGTTTCTATTTGAATCGTTATCGATTTTGAAACGCTGTTCGGCAAATTTCTTTGGATCGAGTGCGGTTTTTTGAGAAGTAAGCTCACTAAAACGGAGGTCGGTAATTTTTTGATTTTGTCTTTCCAGTGAAACAAACCACCATACTAATGCGGCGACGATATATAAAAGCAATAACCAATAAATAACGGTGATAAATCTGAATCTCTTTCCTGCTGATCTTGGCATAGGGAAGGTCATTTAACTTTTTCAATCCTGACGCCTACATTCAACACTTCTTTCAGCGGGTCTTCACGCATAATGTTTTCAAGAATGAATTTATAGCTTCCAGCTTTTAGTTTTCCGGCATCAGGAGCTAATTTAATTCTATGTTCATAGATATCATCCATGCCGGTTGCAAGCCAGCCTTTTTCATTAGTGGCCAATTGAAATTCCCTGGCCTCTTTATGCAACGTGTCGTTAGGGGGTTGGTAATAATAATTGACCCAAATATTATTGTAGTTATACTTTTCAGTATGTCTTATTACAAAATAAACCTGGTAAAGTGAAGTTGTATCTGTGATCGTGAAATTGAATGCCGGTTTATTATCGCTTTTCCATTCGTGATTGGGTAATGATACTGTTTTCTCATACAGATCGGCAGTAGTGCAAGTTGAAAGGCACAAGGCACAGGGAACAAAGAAGAAAATTGATCTTATTAATGCATTCATGTAACAAAGATATATGTAGAACCTGTATCCTGAATCTTGTCACTTGTGCCTTTACAGTACATTTAATATCTGCTCTTTTGCTTTTTCCAGTTCATCCTTCATCATCACCACGCATTTTTGAATAGATGAATCGTATGCTTTGGCGCCGGTTGTATTTATTTCCCGGCCAATTTCCTGTAAAATAAATGACAACTTCTTTCCCTTTGATTCTTCTGCCTCGGCAAGAACGACCCTAAAATAATCACAATGGTTTCTTAAACGGACCATTTCCTCACTTATATCGATCTTTTCTATGTAATAGATAAGTTCCTGCTCCAGCCTGTTCTTGTCATAGTTCTCTTTGCCGGCAAATTCATCCATCAGCTTGGTTATATCATCCCGGATGATCTGTTTGCGCTGCGGCTCGAGCTTTTGTACTTCTTCTAATTGTAAAAGTATATTATGCACCCGCTGCAGCAGATCCTTTTCCAGCGATTTGCCTTCATCATCGCGGTGAATATTCAGGTCGTCGATCGCTAACATGATCACTTTTTGAAACGCTTTCCATTCCTCATCGGTCAGCGTTTCACTGGTAGGGGTGATTACCTCGGGTAATTTTACCAGGGTACTTAATATGTTCGAAGGGTCGAGATTCAATTCTCTTGACAGATCAGCCAGGGGTTGGAAATAAGCTTTTGCCAGTTCTATATTAATCGTCACAGGTTTTGCATTTCCCGTTTCTTTTAAACTAATAGTACAATCTACGCTGCCACGACCAAGTTGGGAAGAAAGAATGCGCCGTATATCAAATTCAAAAGGTTTTAAAAAAGCAGGAAGCTTTAGTTGTAATTCAAACTGTTTTCCATTGAGAGATTTTATATCAACGAGAAAGGTTTTACCACCAACAGATTTTTCAGCCCTTCCAAAGCCGGTCATCGATTTCAGCATGTAAATTTTTTTTGAGTGAAGTAAAGATATTGGAAAAAATTGAGCGATGATAAGTTAATAAAACTGCTACGCAATAGTGATCTTCAATAGAAACGGATGATAAATTCATTGTATAATGATCAGCAGTTCTATAAAAAAAATCTCCCCCGAAGATTCGGGGGAGAAATATGTGGATGGGTTAGTAAGTACCGGGAAATAAATTTCCCTTCACAATATTAATAACATTTTTTTCTAATTAAAAAATTTTTTGAAGAAATTTTATTAACATTTCAATTTTACTTGTGGATAATAGAACAAATAATGAATAAACGAACTATAAAATGAAATTAATGACATCATCTTTTCTTTTTACATCATCATTTGCAGTTACAAAATCATTTCATCAATAATTTCAAACATTGCAAAAGCTGAATTCATTTGATAATTATCGATCATGTTATGCATTACAAAGCTATTTACCTTTGAACAAATTCTAACATTATGCGATTGGATAAACCGGTTTCTGTAAAATGGATTGCTGATTTCATCGGGGCAGAAATAACAGGGAATGCCGAAGCATCAGCAACCGGCATTAATGAAATTCATAAAGTGGAAAAAGGAGATATTGTTTTTGTAGATCATCCGAAATACTACGATACCTGCATCAATTCCGCAGCCACGATCATAATTATCAATAAATATACTGATCATCCGGGCGAAAAAACATTGCTTATTGTCAGTGATCCATTTGAAGCATATCTAAAACTGGTAAATCATTTCCGCCCTTTTTTCCCTTCATCAAAGAATGTCAGTGATTCTGCTTCAATCGGGCAGAACACCGTTGTTATGCCTAATTGTTTTATCGGGAACCATGTTGTTATTGGCAATGATTGCATTCTTCATCCTAATGTTGTCATTTTGGATCATTGCGTAATAGGAAACAATGTGATTATACAGGCGGGCACGGTTGTCGGCAGCGATGCTTTTTATTATAATAAAAAAACCAACCGCGATATTCACTATAAAAAAATGAACAGTTGCGGCAGGGTTGTACTTGAAGACTTTGTTGAGATCGGCGCTAATTGCACAATTGATCGTGGAGTAAGCGGCGATACCGTGATCGGCGCAGGAACAAAGATCGATAACCTCGTACACATCGGACATGACACGGAGGTTGGTAAAAATTGTTTGTTTGCCGGACAGGTTGGTATTGCCGGTGCCACAAAAATTGAGGACGATGTAATTCTCTGGGGACAGGTGGGAGTAAGCAAAACACTTACCATTGGTAAAGGAGCTGTTCTGTATGCACAAAGTGGTGCGTCGGCATCATTGGAAGGAGGTAAAATCTATTTTGGTTCACCGGCTGCAGATGCAAGAGAAAAAATGAAAGAGCTTGTTTGGATAAAACGTATTCCAAAGCTTTGGGAAAAAGTGATGGGGAAGTAGGTGTAAGGGTTCAATGGTTTAATGGGTTAAGCTTGTTTAGTTTATGAAAAACTCTTTTAAAATAAACCATTAAACCCTTCAACGATTTTAAACCTTTAAACGTTTTAATCCGGAGTATAATCATTCGGCACCTGGTCTGCAATATTTTTCCAACTCCAGTAACCAAAGTTTATCCAGTCTTTCTGATCGTAATAATAACCGTTTTGTTTAATGGTGATAACATCAAGCATATCGATATAAGAAATCTGGACACCGATATTCATCGGCAATTTATATTTCTTCAAATATTCATTTTCGGGAGCTCTTTTTGTATAAGTAATGCTGATCCGTTTGGGAAAATAAATATCAATTTCATTTACACTGTCAGCCGGGGTGTACCATGTTGCATCGTACGGCTCCGGGATCTTATTGAATTTTTTGTCATCTTTTTCATCAAGCATGTCAATCACAAACCCACTTTGCGTTAAGGTGCTATCAAAATAACTATGCATGAAATGGAGGCGGCTTCCCAAATAAGCTTTTTGGCGATTCTTTTTCCAAAGTTTCATACTGTCTTCACTTGAAGCCCTTTCTTCATAAAAACTAAGTCCGCGATAACTGCAAAGGTCAGTTTTATACATAAAAAGAAAAGAATCGAGGTTGTAACGAATATTATAGCCAAGTGCATTATTAGAAATGATCAATGGTGAATCAGCAAGCACCTTTAATTTCTCCGACTTTCTGAAATAGTAAAACTTCAATACTTCCGGGTTCAACAAGACGCATTGTGAAGAAAAAGGAGTGGACCCGATAAAATTCTCAACAAAAAATTTCCCATATTTCGTCCAGCCATCTTTTACCTCGTTACTGCTGCGTATGATGACTTCCTCAATACTTTTTTCCTCTTTTATCATTACAATTTCCAGTTCATTCGTTTTTATGTCCGGGCTGATGCGTATCATTTTGGATCTGTAGCCTGTATAAGTAATCACAAGATCATAGCCACCTTCTTTCAGGCTTAGATAAAATGATCCTTCTTTATTTGTGGCTGTTCCTTGCGTAGTATTCTGACAAAAAACGGAGGCAAAAGCCAATGGTTCTCTTGTTGCAGAATCGATCACCTTTCCGGAGACAGTAAAGTTTTGGGTGAATCCAAATACAAAAGAGAAGATCAAAAGGGTAAACAGGGATGTTTTTTTCATAGAATAAACTATTGCCCGATAAAGATAATGCAGTTATGGTTTTAGTTGCATATTGTTTACTGCTTCTGCGTAGTTTTTACAAGCTTTTGTGATGCAAGGCTCTAAAGACCTAAAGGAAAATCCCGGCAGTGCTTTTAGTATTTTATCGTTTTGCCAATAAGTTTTACTCAATGCAATTGCCGCTGTTTCTTTTGTAAGCAATGGTTTTGCGTTCTTTAAAGCAGATTTTATTTTTTCCATCCGCCATGCAATGCCACTCATGAAAGAAGTAGCCTGCCATTTAGGATGTTTTTTTCCAAACCCGTCTGCAATTACATCAAATAGTTTTTTAAACTCCCAGTTCTCATGACTGATAATAAAGCGTTCTTCGGTGATATTATTTTCCATTAATAACACGGCAATGGTTGCCACATCTTCCACAGCTACAAAGCCATTGATCCCGTTTGTGTACCAGGGAAATCCTTTGTACATGTTTTTAAAAATGGCGCAACTGCTGTCATGCCAGTTTCCAAAACCAAGAACAGTACTCGGGTTAATGATCACTGCATCCAATCCTTCGCCTATCCCGCGCCATACTTCCATTTCAGCTTTATTCTTACTGATGCCATAATGCGAATTCAATTTGCTGTCTACCCATTTTTTTTCTTCGTTCACCTGTTCACCGGCAAAAGTTCTTCCTAATGCCGAAATAGAACTAATATGCACCAGCTTTTTCACTCCATTTTCAAGAGCAAGGTTAACGACGTTGGCAGTGCCATCCACATTTGTATTGTACATCTGCTTTCTTTCTTTTTTATCAAAAGAAACCAGTGCAGCAGAATGAATAATCGCATCAACACCCTGCATCGCTTCATTTAGCGAAATAACATCCAGCACATCGCTGTTCACCCATTCCACTTTATTTAAAATATCCGGAGAAATAAAAAAGGGAAGTTTGTTACTGCGACGGACTGCACGAACGGAATAACCTTTCTCAACCAGCTCTTTGATGATGTAAGCGCCGATAAAACCGGTGCCGCCTGTGACAAGTATCATGTTCGATTTCAGATTTCAGATTTCAGATTTCAGATTTAGACGGAAAAATTATCATGGACAAATCCGAAATCTGCAATCTTAAATCTACAATTAATAATTATAGTATCCTTTTCCTGTTTTCTTTCCCAGCTGGCCTGCCTCAACTTTTTCTTTCTGGATAAAAGAAGGCTTTAACCTTTCAGGATTGCCGAGCTGATCGTACACCGAACAGCTGACTGCATAATTAATATCGTTGCCGATCAGGTCCATCAGTTTGAATGGCCCCATTTTAAAACCAGTTGATTCCATAAGTGAATCGATCGTTGCAAAATCAATCAATTCTTCTTCTGCCAATCGTAATGATTCAATATAAAAAGGTCTTGCTACCCGGTTTACTATAAATCCCGGCGAATCTTTGCAGAGCACCGGTGTTTTATTCATTTGTTTTGCCAGCTCAATGATAATATTGGTTGTTTGGTGATTGGTAAATTCCGTTTTCACTACTTCCACCAATTTCATGATCGTAGCGGGATTGAAAAAGTGCATGCCAATAACCCGTTCAGGGTTTTTTACTCCTTTGGCAATTTGTGTGATAGAAAGCGAGGAAGTATTGCTGGCAAAAACAGTTTCGCTATGATTGATCTCTGCCAGTTGATTGAAAAGCGCAATCTTGGCTTCAGGTTTTTCAATGATGGCTTCGATGATCACGTCTCCCAAACAATCATGAAGGTTATTGGTGAAACGAAGATTGTTCAGCGTTTCTTCTTTTGCGTTTCCGGTGATCTTACGTTTTTCCAGCAGCGATTGCAGATTCGTTTCAATGGAAACTTTTGCTTTTTCAAGAACAACGTTATTTAATTCATAAAGAATGGCATAAAAGCCAGCTGAAGCAGCAGCTTGCGCAATGCCGCTGCCCATAGTGCCTGCACCACAAATGCAAATGACAGAACCGGGATTCATGTGATTAAGAAGGATTGTGAGGATAAAGATAGATGAATAGAATTACCGGACGTACAAGTGAGCAATTTGCGTGTCGAAGCAGCAAATTGGAAACAACTAAAGCTCAATAGTAATTATAAAGCTGGCTAAATACCAATAACTACACGGTCGAAGTGTATTATTTCAAAAAACAGATCAAAGCTTTTCAATAATAAAATAGGCGTTATCAATGACAAGTATTTTATATCTTGTTTCGATATTGTCTTGCTTAAAGACAATGATCTCATCTTTAGTAATTAATCTCCATGTTCCTGAACAGAGTTTTTTACCGGCGCAGGTGATCTGAAAGTGAGTGGAGTCGCTGAAATTAAGAATGTCAGCACCCTTTATCATCGAGCGGTCATATATAGTTTCGTTTGACGACTGTACACCTCCCAAATACCATTTTCCTTTGGCAGCCGCATAAAATATCCTGTTATACTCTTTCGATGATATTTGAGCGGAAGAGAATATACTTATCGATAAAAAGAAAACAGCAATAACAATTTTTGCCTTCATATAATTATATCGCACTAGTAAACTGTTTCAAAAACCTTACATCATTCTCGCTAAAGAGGCGAATATCATTGATTCCGTATTTCAACAATGCAGGGCGTTCGATGCCCATACCAAATGCAAAGCCGGTGTATTTATTTGGGTCGATGCCACAGTTGGATAAAACATTCGGATGCACCATGCCGCTGCCAAGTATCTCAAGCCAGCCGGTTTTTTTACAAACGTTGCAACCGACGCCTTTGCAAAGCATGCAACTGATATCCATTTCAGCGCTTGGTTCGGTAAATGGAAAATAAGAAGGACGGAAACGGATCTTCACATCACTGCCATACATTTCTTTTGCAAAAAAATACAGCGTCTGTTTCAGATCAGCGAATGAAACATTTTCATCAATGTACAAACCTTCCACCTGGTGAAAAAAACAATGGCTTCTTGCACTCACGGTTTCATTTCTGTACACACGGCCGGGACAAATAATGCGGATCGGCAATTTGCCTTTCTGCATTTCACGTATTTGAATATTGCTGGTATGTGTTCTTAATAACCAATCAGGATTTTGTTGTACATAAAAAGTGTCCTGCATATCTCTGGCAGGGTGATGCTCCGGTAAATTCAATGCCGTAAAGTTGTGCCAGTCATCCTCGATCTCGGGACCTTCTGCAACTGCAAAGCCTAATCGCTGAAAAATAGAAATGATACGATTGGTCATCAAACTTATTGGATGACGGGTACCAAGAGGTATTGAGTCGCCCGGAAGTGTGAGATCGATGCTGGATGTTTGATGCCGGACGCTGGATGTTGACGATTTGAGCTCTTCGTATTTGGCTTCGGTGAATTGCTTGAAATCATTTAATATCTGGCCAAATTCTTTTTTCTTTTCATTCGGCACATTTTTCATTTCACCCATTATGTTTTTCACCAGCCCCTTTGTGCCCAACCATTTGATACGAAATTCTTCCACAGCTTTTTCATCTGCTGCGCTATAAGTTTCTATCTCGCTTTTGTAATCCTGTATTTGTTTCAGCAATTCTTCCATAGTCTGCAAATATAATTCATGATGCTGAGCTAAATGTGTTTTCAAACCTTTTCAGGATGTTTCTGTTTATAATTTTTAAATAATAAGCGTAACATGCTGGGTAATACGATGAGAAGCAATGGCAAAGCAATTATAAAGCCCCCGATCACGGCGATCGCCAAAGGCTGGTGAAGCTGTGCGCCTGCGCCGATGCCCAATGCAAGAGGCATTAACGCAATGATCGCCCCGAGTGCCGTCATCAGCTTTGGCCGCAACCTTGTGGAGATGGCATATATTATAGAATCGTCCACGCTTTTTTCATGCAACGACTCTTTGAATTGCAAAAAAGTGAAGATCGAATTTTCACCGATGATACCGACGATCATAATTAGCCCGGTATAGCTTCCTACATTCAATGGTGTACTCGTTAACCATAAGGCAAGATAGCTGCCCGATATGCCTAATACGGCGATCAATAAAATAAGTAACGCTACTTTGATCTGCCTGAACAAAAATAATATCACTGAAAAGACCAGCAGGCTGGCAGCGATCAGGATCATCAGCAATTCACTGAATGATTTTTGCTGCTCTGCATACGCCCCGCCATATTCTATATAATAACCGGAAGGAAGGGTAAGCTCCGAAGATATTTTTTCTTTCACGTCCTTCATAACACTGCCAAGGTCCCTGTTTTCAAGATCCGCGGTAACCACTCCCATTGATTGCAGATTTGACCGTTGAATTTCTGCATCACCGGCATTAATGATAACGGTAGCTAATTCATGCATTGGTTTCAGTCTTCCATCAGGTAAAAATATTTGCAGGTTATTAATGTCATTCATACTAAGTTTTCTGCTGCCCGGGTATACCAGCCTGATCACAGAATATTGTTCTTTCTCAAATAAATTACCAACAACATTGCCTTCTAACGAGGATTGTAATTGATATTGAAGATTAGCAGGAGTAATGCCGTATTGTGCAAGTTTGGAATAGTTGGGCTGTACAGTAATAGATGGTCCGGCTATTACTATTCCATCAAAAGGATCTGCAATACCGGGTATACCTGCAATAATCTCCGAGGTTTGCCTGGATAATTCCTGTAATTTTTTTTGATCATTACCGAATATTTTTATTTCAACCGGCTGAATGGAAGCCATCAGGTCGCCGAGCATATCACCGATCACCTGTCCAAAATCGATACGAAGAGCCGGTTGTGTGGTTTCAATTTTTTGACGTAATTCTTCAATCACATCGTTGGTTGTTTTATCACGATTCTTTTTTAATTGAATTAGATAATCACCGCTATTCGGTTCAGTAATAAAAAAACCCATCTCCGTTCCGGTCCTTCTTGAATAAGCTTCCACTTCAGGAACACTGGTGATTATCTTTTCTGCTTCACGCAAAATTATATCTGTTTCTTCGAGCGATGTCCCCGGTGGTGTTTTATAATCAAGCACAATACTTCCCTCATCCATTTCAGGTAAAAAACCTGTTTCAAGCCGGGGTAATATTAAAATGACCGAGATTATTAATGCAGCTACTATACCAAAACTGATAAGAGGGTTTAAAATAAAAAATGAAACCCATCTTTGTTTTTTTACCCGCTGTGGTTTTTCCTTTTGTTGTATTTTTTTGCGGTTCTTTTTTGAAAGCAATAAATAAATAACCGGCAAGCCGATCCATGTGACAAAGAAGGAGCTCACTAATGTAATGATCATGGTATTCGTCATTACATTAAAATAAGAACCAGCCACACCTGTCATTAATAAAAAGGGAATGAAGATGACGATGGTGCTTAACGAAGAGCCTACCATAGCCGGAAAAAGATAATGAATGGCTTTTTGTACCAGTACAGGTGAAGGCTCTTCGGGGTTTTCTTCATGAGTTCGATGGATCTGTTCCACTACGACAATAGCATCATCTATTATCAATCCAATGGCGGCAGCAATAGCGCCAAGCGTCATGATATTGAAATTGTAGCCAATAGCGTACAGCACAATGAGGGTAAGAAAAATAGTAATTGGAATGGTAATTAAAATAGTGGCGCTTGCTTTTACTGATCGCAGGAAAATGATCGCAACAATAATTGCCAGTGCGAGTCCTATCCATAAACTATCGGTCACACTTCTCACGGAATCATTTACAAAATCCGCCTGAATGTAATATGGTTTGACGAGCACATCCTTCGGCAGAATTTTTTTAAGTTGTTCGATCTTTACTTTCATCGCTTTTGAAAGATCTACCAGGTTGGAATTAGGCTGTTTTACAACAGCGATCAATAATCCATCTTTCCCATTCGCATTGATCTTAATAAATTCCACCCCTTCTTTTACATCAATTGTTGCAATATTTTTTAAGGTGACGATCCGCTTGCCATCATTTTTAATAACAATATTCTCCAGTTCGTCTTTATTATGTACCGTGGCATCTGTTATGGTCAGGTACAGGTAACGGTAATCAGATAAAAAACCATTTGACTTAATGAAATTCGTTTGAGCCAAAGCGGTATTGATGAGATCAGGTGTGATAGAGAGTGTGCTCATCTTTTGAACATTCAGTTGCAACCAATATTCCTTTGTTCTGCCCCCGGTAATTCTTATTTCTGAAATCCCTTCTACCTGCGATAAAAATGGTTTGATTGTATAAATAGCGAGTTGTTTTAATTCTATCGGCGATCTTGTATTGCTTTCCACCGAATAACCCATGACCGGTAAAATGGAAGGGTTCATTTTTGCAACAGTGATGTCTACATCTGGCGGCAGTGTATTTCTTATCTCGCTGATCTTTGACTCTATGTGTTGCTGGTTTACATCAATATCACTTTTCCAGGTCATGAAGGCAGAGATCTCACAACTGCCGCGACTCGTAGTGCTTCGGATCATTTGCAGATCCGGCACCTGTTTGATCGCAGCTTCCAATGGCTTTGTTACACTTACCATCATTTTATCTACCGGCTGCAATCCTGCATCAGCAATGATCTTGATCTTGGGAAAAGTGATCTCGGGGAATAATGATGTTTGCAATTTGCCATAGACGAATATTCCACCGGCAATGATAAGAGCAAGAAGAACCGCAAGGGGGTTTTTATGTGATATAAAAAATTTGTTCACGTTCTTTAAATTTATTGCTCTACGATCCTGATCCTTGCTGTATCTGCTAATCCATAGTTGCCGGTCAATAAGAATTTATCAGAAACTGAAAACTTTGGCGCCAGGATCTCAACCCTGTCAGCGATCTCTATACCTTTTGTCACCGGCACTTTTGCAGCAGTTGAATCATCGATTAGTTTCATTACCCAAAAATTAGTTTGGGTCTCGTCAGATAAAACAGATTGCTTTGGTAATGAAACTGCATTTGTTTTTGCCGTCTTTACCACTTTTACTTTTGCAATAAGATTAGTCGGAAGGTTTTTTTCATTGACCCTTAGTACAATATTCTGTGTTTGTGAAGCGGAATCGACAACCGGCATTGCTGAAGAGATGCGGGCCGTCATTGTTTTGCCATCTGGTAATAAAAGCTCAACAGTTTTTTTATTCAACACATAGGGTCGCAGCTCGTAGGGAAGATTGAGAATAAATACAAAACTATTTGCATCGCTAATGACGGCTAACTGTTCTCCTTCCTGTACATAATCTCCAGGCTGATGATTGACCTCCGAAATATAACCGGTTGTCCCGGCTTTGATATTAATGATCCCGGAAAATTTGAAAGAGCTATCTAATAGGTTGATCGCATTACCAATGCTTTGCGCCTCCTTTGTTTTTAAAACAAAAACATTTTGTGTTGAAGAAACCATCTTTCCTACCTGCGCATTCACTGATTTGATATAGCCATTGGAGCTTGCCTTTACAAATGCTTGCTGAAGAAACGTGGAAGTTGCATTCAGTTCTATATATTCAACCATTGGTTCTGTAGTGACAGATGTGACAGTAACAGGAGTGACCGTTTCCTGCTCTTCTTCTATTATTGTTTCTTCAGTTTTTTTGGACTGGCAGGAGATCATCACCAACCCAAGAACTAAAGAATAGATGCTGATTTTTTTCATAACAATTAATTTATCTGCCCCAGTAGTTGAGTTGATTTATTATTTTCAAACGGGTGATATAATTCTGTGTTACCAGGTTCTTTGCATTAAAATAGTTATTGAGCGTAAGAATAAAATCAGTTAACCGGATATCACCTGTAGCGAGCAATCTTTCATTCACCGTGATCAGCGTTTCGGTGTATTTGATCTGTTTATTGATCTGGTCAATGAACTTATCGGTCGCATTTAGCTGTTGCAGCAGTTGTAATATTTGCTGGTTACGCTGCAGCATAAAAAAATCTCTTTTGAGCATTCTCGTTCTATCCTGGATATCGATTTTAGCATATTGCAGTTTCTTTTGCTTCCCATCATAAATAGGAATGGTTAAGTTGACTCCTACACTAACTCCAAAATTTTTATATGGTTTATAAATTAGTGAAGAATTATACCCGCCATCGCCATAGGCAGTAATCTTTGGACGATAGCTGAGATCGATCAGCATCCTGTCATTTGCCAGCTTTAAACTATCCAGCACAAACTGGCGGTAAAAAACTGAGTTGGTAAAATCACCGAATGATTTTGTATTTAACTGCGGGTCCTGTAACCGCATGGTAGAGGTATCAACAATGCCTGCCAGGTAATTCATAGCAGCATAATCAAAATTGTATTGCATTTCAAGTTGAGAGGTAGTCAGCAATTGCTGCTGCAATGTCACGACAAAAGCCAGGTATTCATTTTGTTTAAATACATTATCCTGCGTCAGTTTTTTTAGTAAGCTATCTTCTTTTTTCAGCAAATTATTAATCTCATAATTAAAATCAAGCTGCAGCTGTTCTCCGAATGTAACAATGTATTGATCGGTTATCGTCTTTATTACATCCTGTTCTGATATCTTAATCGTATTTGCAATAGCCTGGCTTTGCAGTTGCAGGTTTGCGATCTGCGAAGCGATGGTCTTATTACTTAAAAATGATTTACTAACCTGTATCAGTGCAGATAACTGCTGACCATTTGAGATCACTTCATCATATCCCCAACCCCCGATGATAGGCGCATAACTGTTATTGCTTATTCCATTTACCTGTGGTTTTAATGAGGCACGAATGAGCTGGCTGTCTAATGAAAATGAAAGGACCTGGTTTTGAAAATCTTTTAATAAAGGGCTATTAGTGATTGCCTGGTTTATAAAATAATCAAGATTATTTTTTTGTGCCCATGAATTGAAAAACAAAGCTGTACAAAACGATAAAATAAATAGCCGTTTCATTATTTTATTTTGATCAATAAAGCCTTTCTATTTCCCGACAACTAATACCTGGAATGTACCCGGTATTATTTTTGGTCTTGCCGTAGGAGTTTTTGGATCAGGATTTTCAAAATCTGCTGTCGGTAAATAGATCCAATGGGTTTGTGTATCAATCGTGATCGTTCTTGCACCTCTTTTGGTAGTAACAGTAGCAATTGCTTCCAGCTTATCTGCTGACTTTTCATTAAACACAGACATAGTTCCTTCTCCATTGGAAGTATAAATGTTTTTTGTATCCTCATCAAAAGCTACGCCATCA
>Ga0070698_100003131_pt1 | contig 18225 bp, 16 predicted proteins | sample KBSK1502metaG_FD_65477 | JGI IMG/M metagenome (GOLD analysis project Ga0070698, IMG submission 65477) | Corn, switchgrass and miscanthus rhizosphere microbial communities from Kellogg Biological Station, Michigan, USA - KBS K1-50-2 metaG | ecosystem: Host-associated > Plants > Roots >...
ACATTGACGGCCATGTTGGCCATGAGCTCTCGCGAGACGCCGACGGTCGCGATGTGTGCCAAGGGATTCCGGAGGTTATTGGCGACGATCGTGATGTTGGGCGCCGCGGTGGAGGCGAACGTCAGCGGATCCCTGCCGCCATATGGGTCTGGGTAGGACGGATTTCGCACGACGACGCTGGTCTGGATCAGATTCTGACGCTCGCTGCTGAAGACCCCGGTCCATTGATAACGGTTGTAGAGGCCATACGCACCTCGTACGACCGTGTGGCCGTTACCGAGCGGGTCCCAGGCGGCGCCAAATCGAGGCTGCAGGTTGTTCCTGTCGCCGCGCGACGCCGGATCGATATATGGAATCGGCTTCGGGAACCTCGCCAGGTCGAGGTGCTGGTTGAATGAGCCGTACTGAAGGTCGTACCGCACGCCGAGATTCAACGTGAGCTTTGAGGACAGCCGCCAGTCGTCCTGCGCGTACGCCTGTAGCCACTTCGAGTTGTAGGGCTGTTCGACCGGCGGAAACGAGGCTGTGAACTGGATCGGATTCGTCAGATTCGCCAGGCTCGCAGCGCTCGTCGGGTCGAACGGCTGATCGGCCCCGAACGTCCACGTGCCGAGCCCGCTGCCGGTGAGATCTTCATTACCGGGATCGCGTATCGAGGCCACGCCCACCTTCGAAGCATGGTTGCCCACCGTGAACGACACATCGTCTCTGAAGTCCCACCACGTCTCGAGCTGAACCTTCGTCGAGCTGGAGCCCCACGTCGCGCTCGGAAACACGTAGACAGGCGTGAGCAGCTTGAAGCGTTCAGCGGAGAAGTTCCCCACATCGGTCCAGATCGGCCGGTCCGCCGCCATGTTCAGGAACGCAAACGGCGCCCACTGGAACCGAAACTCGTTCAACACCCGCGGCGAGAGCACCCATGTGTGGCCCGACACTAACGAGTTCCGGCGCTGCTGTACGCTCGTTCCCGAGGCTGCCGCCGTCGATCCGCCGCAGCTCTGGCACTCGATGTAGTCGCGCTCCCATCCCCACCGCGCGAATGCGTTCTGGGTTGAGCCCAGTTGTATGTCCGCCCGGCCGAAGAACATCCTGCGGAACTGATCGTTCGACGCGGTGCCCTCGATTGAGGAGTAGAACTGCGGCTTTCCGGTGTTGACCGTGACAAAGTCGGTCGTTTCGGTGAGGTCGCCGGCAACGAGGAACTGCAGCCGGTCCTTGACGATTGGCCCGCCAAGCGTCGCGCCGTATTGATGCCGGCGAAAGTCCGGCTTCGCCGTGCCCAATTGCTCGTGGCGCTGCTGCTCGAACTGGTTCATCCGGTTAAGGGTCTTGTCGCGAAAGAACTCGAACGCCTCGCCGCTGAACAGATTAGTGCCGCTCTTCGTCACGATGCTCACCACGCCACCCGTCGTGCCGCCGAACTCTGCCTTGGCCTGACTGACGTTGATGCGGAACTCACGAATGGCACCTTGCGGAAAGTCCTGCCTCGGGTCGCCGCCGGTGCTCTGTTGATTGGAGACGCCGTCAACCAGGAACGAGCTCGACGACACTCGACCGCCGGCGCCGACGCTCACACTGACGCGCCGTGGCCGCGACTCGTCGGCATTGGTGCCCGGCATCAGCAACGCCAAGGTCAGCGTCTGGCGCGTGCCGACCGGCAGTGTCTCGATCTGCTGCTGCGTAATGACGCCGGCGACATCACTCTTAGTGACTTCGACGACCGGCGCCTGACCGCTGACGATGATGGACTCCTCAAGATTCTCGAGGCGCAACGTCACGTTGGCTCGCAGCTCGGCGCCGACCGTGAGCGTCTGCGCTTTGACCTCGGCAGTCGAAAATCCCGGGAGCTCCGCGGAGAGGTCGTAGAGACCCGGAGGTAACCCGCCGAATCGATAGGTGCCATCACCGCCCGTCACGGCGGTGCGAGCAAGCCCGCTCTCCGTGTTTCGAACGGTCACCGTGACGCCAGGCAGAGCGCCATTCTGGACATCGCTGATCGTGCCCGTGATCACGCCGCCGGTCTGAGCGTTGGCAGAAAGCGCGAGCCCGCACAGGAGCAGCGATACGAGGAGCCCCGTGCGAGAAGCGTGCAATCGAACGGTCATAAGACAGATCCTCCCTGCGCCAGGCGGACTCGCGACGTCGCACACGCCCGCTGGTGAAGTCGCACCGACAATCTGGCGCGGTGTGATCGTCCGTGTGCACCGCACATGCCACACGGCCTATGTGAGTACGCGCGTCGATTTCACGCCAAGAATCGCGGCGATCGATCCGCGCGCGGGTCTCCAGCCACGCGCGAAACAACAAGAGTGATGGGTTTCAGAGATCGCATCGACGCCGATGTCGTTCGATACGCGGAGTGCGCGATGCGCGGACGTAACGCACGCTCGCGAGCGTGATCGACGCGCTACTCACATGGCGCCACTATGAACACTTCCGTTCCTTGGATCGAGACTGAGACATTGTTGTGAGGAGCGTGACTGCTGGTCGACGTGATAACGCTGAATGTCTGCTAGCGATCACGCGAGCACGACGTGGTACTCAATGGCGTCTGGATTGCTAACAACCGGTGCCGCACCACGCTGACCCTGACCACGTCGAGGCTCGCCGTGCGACACACACCCTGAACACTGGAATGGAGGAACCGAGATGGGACGATCATGCTCCGTACTGATTACGGGTCTCGCGCTGATGCTGGCTGCCGACAAGAGCGCCGCACACCATTCGTTTTCGGCCGAGTTCGACATGAACAAACCAATTACGTTGAAGGGCACGCTCAACAGAATGGACTGGGTGAATCCTCACGGCTGGATCTACGTCGATGTGAAGGGCGCAGATGGCAAGGTCACGACATGGGGCGTCGAAGCAGGCGCCCCGAACGCGCTCTTGAGGCGCGGCCTGCGCAAAACGGACTTTCAAGCCGGGGTTGAGGTGCTCGTGACCGGCTTTCTGGCGAGGAACGGAACACCGACGGTGAATGGGCGCACGGTGAAGCTTCCAGATGGCCGCGAGTTCTTCACGGGATCGCCTGTGGGCAATGGCGCGCCGTGAGATCTCGTCGAAGACCTTCGACAATTTCGACGCGTCGATTTCGCACGAGGGACATTGTTGTTTCCCATTGTCGATGCGAGCGCGTCACCGTTGTCGACCAATTCTCGAATAGAAGTCGCAGCAAAGTCGACACGACCCTTCCGGTGCCGGCGTGGAATGCCGCTTGCTCACTGGCATGGAGCCGTCTCCAACGGCATGCCGACATCACGGGCCAGGTTCATGACGCTCTGGAGTGCGTCTCGAATGGCAACTCACAACTTGATCCGAAACGCCGCGGTAATTGTCGGAGCATTGCTCCTTTCCGCTGCGGTTGCGACGGCGCAGACAACGCCCGCGTCGACACAGAGTGTTCCGCGCACGGCGGACGGCAAGCCAGACCTGTCCGGCGTGTGGCAGGCAATCAATACTGCGGCATGGGATCTCCAAGGACACCACGCGCGAAAGGGTATACCGGCCGGTCTGAGTGTCGTGGTCGGCGGAGCGATTCCGTATCAGCCATGGGCCGCGGCCAAGAAGCGGGAGAACTTCGAGAATCGACTGAACGCTGACCCTGAGGCGAAGTGCTACCTCCCCGGCGTGCCCAGGATCACCTACATGCCCTATCCGTTTCAGATCGTGCAGACACCGGCGCAACTTGCGTTTCTCTACGAATACGTCCACGCCACGCGCAACGTCTTCGTAGGAAGCGAACACCCGCCCGGCCACATCGATTGGTGGATGGGTGATTCACGGGCGCGCTGGGAGGGTGACACGCTCGTGGTCGACGTCGTCGACTTCAACGACGCCACGTGGTTCGATCGCGCCGGCAACTTTCACAGCGATGAGCTGCACGTCATCGAGCGCTACACGCGAACCGGACCCGACCACATGAAGTACGAAGCCACCATAGAGGACCCGAAGGTCTTCACCAGACCGTGGTCGATCAGCATGCCGCTCTATCGGCGGCAGGAATCAGAGATTCAGCTGCTTGAGTACGAGTGCTACGCGTTTGACGAGGAATTTCATGCCCTGCCGTAGCGGCAGGACATCACTAGGTGAACAAGGAGTTGTCGCATGAGTATCGACGTCAGAGGGTCACGGGTGTGGATGACCGCGCTGCTCGCGGCAATAGGAATTGCGTCCACGTTACCGGTGACCGCTCAGGAAGGCGGCGGTGATCGACGGCTGCCACCGGTCGCGAACCCGGGATGGGTGCCTCCCCGCATGCCGGACGGCCAGATCAACATCCAGGGCTACTGGAACCAGCGCAACAACGTCACGACGTATAGCCTGCAGGACGGTGAAGGCGATCGCGCCGAGCACGTCCGCATTACCGGCGGGCGAGCCGCCACCGGCCGGCCGATTGTCGACCCGTCGAGCGGCAGGATTCCCTACCAGCAGTGGTCCGCCGCTAAGGCGAAGTTCCTCTTCGACCAGCACCAGGGTGCGGAGCGGCCCGAGAACCTAGACCCGGTTGCACGGGGGTTCATGGAGGGCACGCCTCGAATCAACCTGCAGACCGGCTTTCAGATTCTTCAGACGCCTGACCAGGTGACCTTCCTCTACGAGTATGGGCACCACTTCCGCGTGGTCCCCATAGACAACCGGCCGCATCTCGACGCCGACATCCTGCTCTGGATGGGGGACTCGCGCGGGCGCTGGGAGGGCAATACGCTCGTCATCGACGTCACGAATCACAATGATCAGTCATGGTTCGATCAGGTTGGCAGTTTCCACAGCACGGGCCTTCGCGTTACCGAGCGTTGGACCATCGTCGGCCCCGATCGGATCGACTACGAGGCCATCATCAACGACCCCCAGGTGTTCACGCAGCCATGGAAGATCCAGATGAACTATGGCCGCAACGCTGACCCGACGTACGAACAGATGGAATCGGCGATCTGGGAAGGCAATCGTGCAGTGGAACTGATGGTCCGGCCCAGCATCGCGACCGGCACGGCCTCGACGTCCGACGGACCTGACGCGTCATCGAAAGCTGCGAGGTAGGAAATGAGTATGCGGGTCATGCTTCTCGTTGTGGTAATCGCCCTCGGACCGATCACCGGGACAAGTCAGGCGCAAGGCCAGGGTCAGCCCGAACATCCCGCGGTCACGGTTCGCGGAAAGACGTACACGCCCAAGTCCATCCTGGCGCGCAACATGGGGACGCAGGAGGATCAGACGACGCAGTTCCCGCCGCACAAGGTCATCGGCAACGTCTACTACGTGGGAACGCGGACGCTCAGCTCGTTCCTGATCGTGACCCCACAGGGCAACATCCTCCTCAACAGCACGTACGAGCGAAACGTTCCGGTGATCCAGAAGTCGGTCGCCGACCTGGGGTTCAAGTTCTCCGACATCAAGATGCTGTTGGGCAACCACGCGCACGGGGATCACCAGGAAGGTGACGCACTGGTGAAGCTGTTGACCGGGGCGGAAGTGATAGCCATGGCGGAGGACATTCCGGGCCTTCAGGCAATGAAGCCCGGCGGCAAGGATCATCCGATCGACAAGGTCATTCACGATGGTGACAGAGTGACACTCGGCGGCACAACGCTCGTCGCGCACCTGACCGCGGGTCACACGCCGGGGTGCACGACCTGGACGATGGCGGCGCAGGAAGGCGGCAGGACGCATAACGTCGTGTTCCATTGCAGTCTCCGTGGGCCGGGGATGCTGACGCCGACGGTTGTCGACCGGTTCAATCGCTCGTTCAAAGTGGTGCGTGAGCTGCCGTGCGATGTGCCCCTGGGAGACCACCCGGCTCAGTACGACATGCTCGAGAAGTATCCGCACCTGGGCAAGGGCAGCGCGAACCCGTTCATCGATGCGGCCAATTGCAACCTCGAAACCGACATACAGGAAGCGATGTTTCGTGCGGCCTTGGAGGAACAGGGTCAGGCCACGCTGCCGACCACTCTGGCTCAGGTAACGATGTCGACCGAAGCGACCAAGCGGGCGCACCTCCAGGAAATCAACGTCGACACGGCGATGAAGCTGGTGAATGCGTGCCTCGAATACTCCAAGGCCGCGAATTCCAACGGGGGCGCAAGTGTCGTTGTCGTCGGGCCGTCGGGCAACATCGTCGTCGCCATCCGCACGGATGGGCAGAGTCCGAACAACTTCGACTCCGCGTATCAGAAGGCGAAGACGGCGTTGTACATGCGTCAACCGACGCGGGTGCTCGTCAATCGGTGGGGTTCGGCGGAACCCGCGATCGCACGTGCCCCGCTCAATATGTACCTGGTGGAGGGTGGCTATCCGATCATCGTGGAAGACATGATGATTGGCGCGATGGGAGTTGGGGGCGCCTCGGGCGGCGATGAGCAGTGCGGTCACACCGCGCTCACCAAGGTCCTTGGAGTGCAGCCGCCTATTCAGCCTCCTGCCAGGCCGACGAGCGCGGCCGCATTGGCACCCACACCCGCCGCCCCGCCAGAGGCTGGGGGCCGATGACACGATAAAAGCTGCGCCCCTCAGAAGTAGGCGCTTCGTTCCAGCACGATCCGTCACTTCCGGTAAGCGGGGCAGGAGGGCTGAGAAAGTGTTCGGAAAGGGATGCCGGCGCGACCTGCTTCAGGCATCGATAGGGCGACTGCCGAGCACTCAAACACGGGCCAGAAAAACAGCGGTTTCAAGGAGATCTTCGATAGGTGGCCTGAGGCGGAAGCCGTGTCTCAACCTATTGTTGTCAGCAGAAGATAGGCGTAGAGGCGCCCGACAACTCCAACTTTCGTAGAGCCCGCCTCAAGTGGGTCGTTTTGATCGCGCAGTGCGCGCCGGTACGTGACCTGGCGGTTCGTGAGGCTGCCCGTAGGTTTGGCGTCTCGCCCGCCACGGCACACCGCCGCAACACGATGCTTTTAGTCCGCTAGTATGATTCGTTCGCGACCGCCTCTTTCGGAGCGGTCGCCAAAGAGGCGGAGGTTGCATGGCGCAGTGCCGAGCCGTCATCCGAAACATCACTGACCAAGAGACAGGTCCACTATGAAGTCCACGGCGGTCAGGGTCCCTATCTGTTTGTGGGCTACCCGTTAAGGGCCAGCGGGAAAGGCGCAGACGCCAACCCTGCGACATCGGTGAGAGATCGCTACCTGGATCTACTCACACGCGATTACCGCGTCGTCCTTATGGACTACCCACCGACAGGCGACGACGCAAAAGCATTCATCGATTCGTTTACACCGGATCGCGTGTGCGCAGACGTTCTGGCCGTGGCAGACGCGATTGGCGCTAAGCGTTTCGCCTGGTATGGCTACTCCTGGGGCGGAGTCGTCGGCCTTCAACTCGCGGCAAAAAACGAGCGGTTGACCGCGCTGGTCTGCGGCGGGTGGCCTCCGCTGGGCGCGCTGCATCGGGACATGGTTTCGTGGGCCGAGCGCGTAGCGGAAAGCACCGGCCTGCCGGATTGGGCGATGACGGTCACATATTACAGAGGGCTGTTGACGTGGGCTGAACGAGAGGATGTTTCAAGCATCACCTGCCCGCGCATGGCCTTTGCTGGCAGCGACGATGTAGTTGTGTCGGAGGGAACGACGTTTCGAGTTGGCCCGCTGCTCGCGGAGCATCGCGCGGAGTTGGAGAACATGGGTTGGACGGTGCAATTGGTCGATGGACAGCGCCATGATCTCTTCATGAAGCCAGAGATTGTTGTCCCAATCGTGCGGGGCTTCCTCGATTCGCTGCTAGTCAACGTATAGCCTCACCGAAAGAGGAGCACGGCTGTACGGGCCGACTGGTGGGCGCACTTCGAGTTCACCCTCAGACGCTTATCAGACGGCCAGTGTTTCTATAGCATCCCGATGTAGCGCGCTCGTGCTGAATCGATCCGCAAGAGTATCGAGCCCGCTGTGGCCGTTCAGACCAAGCGGTGGCGGCCAACTGACCCCTGCCGACTCCGTCGGCCAGATCCGGACCGTAACCTGATCCCACGGACCATGTCTCACATCCGTTGTCACACGAGTTGTCGGGCCTACTTGGTGCGGCACTTTGATCGTCAGAACCTGCAATACCACGTGAGCAAACGCCATCGTGATCGACACGCCGCCGAGATCTTGCTCTTTGCCCGCACCCAAGTGACGGTTCTTGGTGCTCATGAACCACGATGGATCGGCCGAGGCAGCCAGCCACACTGACGTCCGCCACGGAATTGCACCGCCGATCCGCAGCTGCTCGCGTTCCGCGGATGTATACGATGACTTTTGGGAGCGGTCGAGAGCTTCAAGAACCATGGCGGTTTTCAAGCCCCACCGGGCTAGGATGGCTTGGGCCACCGTGTCTAGTTCGACACGCTCGCCGGTCAACAAGGGCTGAAGAAAGCGCTGCGACTCGGTTTCCATTTGACTCATCCAGCCGTTGTTGCACGTCCGGCAGACGCAACGAACCGTCAGTTCAGGTTGATGCGTTCGCCAAGGCTTGAGTCTTACTCCACGTCGCTCGGCCTGAACCTCCGAGGATTGAGTCGATTTGAACTGATTCGTGATCCAGCGAGGCCAAGCGTCTTCAAGAGAGTCCGCATCGCTTGAGCAGAAGAGGCATTGCCGCATCAGAGCACTTTGGTGGTCAGTCTGTCTAACGACACGCTTCGGGCGCGTGCGTTTCGCGCGTCGGCTGCAAGCGTCTGTTACGCGGTGCTTCGTTAGTCATGGTGGAAATAGAAGCGGTTTCCGTCGAGGTCCTCGACGGTGAATTGCCTTAACCCCCAAGGCTTCTTTTCTAGGGGCTCAACAATGTTCGCACCCAACGATTTCAACTCGTCGTACGTCGCATCGATATCTTCGGCGAACACCCAATGAACCGCAGCCTCAAATGGCGGGGTTTTCTTCCGAAAGAATATCGTCACGTTTCCGCGTGACACGGCCCCAATCTCGTTGCCCGGATAGAGCCAGCCAATCTCAAAGCCGAGTGCATCCCGATAGTACTGCTGCGCGCGTTCGACGTCAGTAACGGGCAGTTCTGGCACTGGCTGGCCAATGGACGTGAGGGACTGTTTCGTGCTCACGAAGCGCTCCTCTACGCATCAAGCGTGCTGATGGTCGCCCGCACAACTGATAGTAGCCGATGGGAACGTTCGGTCTGCTGACGACGCCTGCCTCACAACAGCCCCCTGACCTGAACCTCAAGAGATGCAGAACTTAAGGTGTTTTCGGAAGGCACAGGTTGACGTGGCCGCGCTGGAGTCCGTCACCTGCGGCGCCGTTGCCGCCTTTCCGCCGGCAGCAACGGACCGAAGTCGAGGCGCGCCTTGAAGAGCTGTCGCCTTCGCTCTTCGATCGGGGTCGCTAGGCTGGCGACCAGGTCAGGTGCGATTGCCCCTGCGGCGATGCGACACAGGCTGATGAAGATGGGGACAGCGGCACCGATCGCCTCTAACCCTTTCTCGATGCCGGACTCGAGCATCGCTAGGCCGGACTCGCCGACGACGCCGCGGGGACCTTGTGGGCGTCGTAAGGATGGGAGCGCGGCGTCCTCGGCCACGCTGACGATCCAGCGGTGCACCGTCTCCAGATGGTCAAGGTCGATGCCGGCGACGCCGAGCACCTGCACCGTGTCCCACGTCGGCTCTCCTCGGTACCGCATGGCACTCCGGATCCTCTGCACGAGTTCGATGACCGCCCCGGGTGATCGATAGCTTGGCAGTGCCGGGTCCTCGAGGACCGCGCACACGTAATTTCCGCAACTCCAAAGCGTGTTCTGTCTGAACGTCACGCTATCCCACGTGGCGCTGCCATCCAGGCAGCGCAGGCGGAGCGGATGCGGCACGTACGGCGCCGTGCCGCTGTCTTGCCTGACAGTCTCGGCATACTGCCACCCTCGGCGAAACACATCGAAGGTATAGGACGCCGGCAATTCGCCGGCTGGGAGCTTTGCGAGGTTGTAGGCGGGCCGGTGGCTCACAGCCCATCCAGCCAGATACTGCGACCAGCCAAGTGAGTCGAGGATCTCCCGCCGCACGCTCGGCCACAGGTCTAGGCCTTCTTGCGATACCGCGCGCCCACCGAGTCGGTCGGAATGAGTGTTCGTGACGAGCGGGTGCGTCAGCTGGAAGGCCGACCATTGTTCGAACCACTCCCAACCCCGGTCCTTAAGGAACGATACGAACGCGGTAACGACGCGTGTTTCGACCGCGTCGCTCAGCGCAATCCCTGCACCGGGAATTAGCTCGAAGTCGGCCTTCAGCAGGCGGAACAGTTCGCCTGCCTCTTGAACGCGCTCTAGCGGGATGGCTAGCTTGATCGGGTCGCAGTTGATGACCAAGTCGATCAACGTGGCCAGGCACGTCCGGCCTTCCGGATCGACGTTCCGGCTGCCGAGGCAACGCTCGATAAAGGACTCGGCGGCGAACAGCGAGGTCACGTCGATTGCGGCGGTGGTCAGTCTGTCGAACGACAGCATCGAAAGCGTAGTGTCCCACAAGTCGATCGGCGGCAATGACGTAGATTCCGGGAATGCATTTCTAACGTTCGCGAAGGCTGCGGAGAGCGTCCACGATCTGATCGATCTGCTGATTCCGACCGAGGCCGGTCAGGGCTACGGGTTCGACGTCGGATTGATCGAACAGTTCGTCAGTAGGTGTCGCAGATTTCAGTGATTGATTGGCGGAGAGAATAGGAGTCCGCGAAATCGTTTTTCGTCCGTTTGTCGACGTTCATCAGTTCTTGAACGGCAACGGCGAGAGACTGATTGCCCTTGTCGAATTCCCATTGGTACACCCCGGCGGATCCGTGATGGAAGTTGAGGCATCGATGGTCTGTCAGGTCGTGCGGCGAATCCGGCCTGGAGTGCGACTCGAAGTAGCGCAGCGATACCACGATTGCGGTCCGCTGATCCGGTGTGACAACCCCGACCGCGATCACGACGGAATTGCACCAGTCGGTAACCCCACCAGTCTCGATGGGCCGCTCTACGGCGCCGCCGTCACGCATCGGCAGTTCTGGCACGTCGTCACCGTGAGCGGAGACCCCGCCGACCTGAAACGGGCGCCGCGGGTGGACGAGGGATGGGCAGAACAGCAAATCGCCACGTATGGCCGGGACAACCCGTGGGTCAAGGTGAACGTCCTCGGCCAGTTCCCCGACGCCTCGATCAATGCACTGCTTGGCGTCGAAGAGGTGACGGCACCAATGAAACGGCACCTGCCCGAGTCCTCCTACAACTGGAGTCAAAAGCGGCTCGGCGTGGACGTGGCGCGGTTCGGCGATGACCGCACCGTCATCCTCCCGCGGCAGGGCCTCGCGAGCTTCCGTCCGGTCGTCATGCGTCATGCGCGCAATTCGTCAGTGTCCGTCGACATCGCGACGGCCGTCCTGGCCGCGAAAGCCAAATGGGGCGCAGAGGTTGAACTGTTCGACGCGACCGGCGGGTGGGCCGCGGGCGCCGTCGACGTGATGCGGGCGAGCGGGTATTCGCCGATCGACATCCAGTTTCATGCGCCCGCGATGGATTCGCGCTATGCGAACCGGCGAGCCGAACTGTGGTTCACGATGAGCGAATGGGTGCGGGGCGGCGGCGCGTTGCCCGACTTACCGGAGCTGCTCGGCGAGCTGACCGCGGTGCAATACACCTTCGTGAAGGGCAAGTTTCAACTTGAGCCGAAGGACGCGGTGAAGGCGCGGCTCGGGCGCTCTCCCGACGTGGCGGACGCTTTGGCTTTGAGCTTCGGATTGCCCGAGATGCCCGCGGCACTCGCTGGCGTCGCGCTCGGGTCCGTCGGCACGGTGACGCTGCACGATTTCGATCCTTACAGCGATCGCTATTTGGGGCTGCGGCGATGAGTGCCCGTCTTGACCCGACGGCCAAAGACCTTCGGCCGGTGCCGCCCGCGCTCCGCGACCGGACCACGACCGCGCAGCAGGCGCTTGATTGTTTGCACGATGAACGGATGGGCAAGGTGCGCCGTGTCTCGTGGCCTGTCGACGAGGACGACCAGGCCGGCGGCATGCTCCATGACTTCGACCCTTTTAGTGACGGAGGACAACGACCATGACGATCGCGAGAGGCCCAGACGATTTCGCGCCGCAGACTGAGGCGAACCAGAGACTTCTCAACGCGCTCTACGACGGCAACGCCGCCGCACCGGCGCCCCCGCCAGCAACCCCCACGTCGCCAGTCGACGCGGATCGCTTGTATGGCCCGTCGATGCTGACGAGTGCCTTCGCGCGCCGCGGTCCGGAGCTGTGGGCTGCGATCGGCGCCGACACCGCGACGCAGCAGCAGATGCGCGAGACGTTCGTCGGCATCAAGCGGAGCACGCAGCTCCCCGAGGGGCTGCTCACGCGCATCGCCGAGGCCCACATCGACGGCCAACTCGCCGCCGTGCGCCAGAACGACCCCGAGGCCGCGACAGACGCGTTCGACAAACAGGTGCAGACCTGGAACGCGGAGATTCGCGAAACCCTTCGCTCGCGTTACGGCGCGAAGGACGGCGAGCAGTTGCTGGCGCGCACGGCGAAGTTCGTGAGGGCAACGCCGGCGCTCGCAAAAATTCTCCAGCAGCACGGGCTGGGATCGCGTCCTGAGATCGTCGAGGGCATTGCGGCGCACGTCTTCAGTAGCGGGTATCGGTGAGGGCCGATCGAGCGTGTCGCCGGCAGGGTCGGGGAATGCGCCTTATCCCGCTCATCGCAGAGAGAGGCCGCACATGCCCGTGATTCGAGTCAGACCACGCACGGAGCAGGAGCGCGAGGAGCACCGCCGCCAGTCGTTGCGACGCCCGCTGCACCTTCGGGGCGACCGCTCACACTGATTGGCGACTGAGGGGGCGAGAGGGAGTTGGACGTGACGCCAGCCGATCGAGCCTCAGAGAGCGCACGTGCGCTTTCTAGGAGCCGTCTGTGCGAAGGCTGCGGCTGCGCGTTTCAAGCGACCCGGCCGAACCAACGCGCCTGCCGGCCAGCATGTCGCGCGCTCGTGTCTCGCACGGTGGCAGCAGCTCGCCGGGCTGCGACTCTGGAACGGCTCGACCCCTGCGATCCCGGACGCCACTCACGTTCGGCGGTTACTCCCGGCAGTAGACTGGCCGGTAGGGGGGTAGTCGGATTTGGCAGATCCACGCGGAGTGTGAGGGAGAGGAAACCCGCACTGACCCGCTCCGGCGGCCTGAGCCGAGCCGATCTCGGTGACTACCTCCACCGGAAGGCACGGTGCGCCACAAACGGCAGGGCTAGAATGCCGTATGCGTACAAAGGCCGCCATCGGGTCGGCCGTCGCGGTGAACATCGTCGTCGCAGTCATCACCGTCGTTCTCTGGGTCCGCGATTCGGCACAGACTGCAACGAGCATCATCCAAACGCTCATTCTCGGCGACACGCTCTGGGTGATCTGGCTCTACACACGCGCGACGTTCACCCTTGCGACGACGGCCGAAGACCAGATGAAGTTCGTTAAGGCGCAGTTCGTCGACACGAAAGTCGGAGAACTGATTCGGTCGAAGCCGATCGTTGTAACAGATCGCAATGCCGACGGGGAAACGCTCATCTCGAACATGGGCGACGCGTTCGCAACGAACGTCTGGTATCTCGCCGATGGCAGCCAGGCGCTGGTTCCGCTCGGCTCGCTCGGAGAAGGTCAGACGCGCGTCTTTCCGATGGATGTCGCAGATCGGCACGTGCTCATCGCAGAAGCACGGCAGATGCCGCCTGGCGTCGCTCGAAAGTTCACGCCGACGCTCAATGTGTGGACCGGGCACGCGTTCGCGCACGGGTTCATCCAGCGGTCGAAGGCCGCGCTTGAGCACCGCGGATCGCTCGCCGACTACCTGAAGGAGTCACCGGATCTCCTTGAGAAACTTGCGGCCTACGATCCGCTGAGCCACGATCCTGACCACGAGGTTACCCCAAAGCTGGTTTGTGCGGCCCGCCGATGGCGGACTGAAGAACCCGCGTTGGGCGCATCGGGCTTTCCTGAGCAGCGAGGGGGGTTCGAAATGACAAGAAACAGGTCCATCACGCTAGGAGTTTTTCTCCTTGTCGTTGTGTTGGGGATTATGGCGTTCACGTATTGGTGGGTTCCGCGACACTACACTGCCCCCCACGGTGCGGGTGAGTTCGGCGACATGTTCGGCGTTGCCAACGCCGTGTTCTCCGGCGTGGCGCTCATCGGCGTCGTCTTCGCAGTCGTTCTTCAGACACTGGAACTCAAAAATCAGATCCGTGAAATGGAGAAGACGACAGGAGAACTCGCTAAACAAACATCACTTCTCAGGTCACAGCTCGGTTTCGACGCGTGGTTGAAAGCGCAGGAGATCTTTACTGATCGCCGGTTTATGCGAGAGCGCGGCCTGATCTTTGCGCGACTGAAAGAGCCAGGCAATCAATGGACTCCGGAGCAGACCGCCGCGGCCCCACACGTATGCCGAAAGATGGATGCACTGGCCCGCCTGATTCCGGCGCTTGACCGGAAACTTGCGATAGACACATGGGACGATCCCTTTGCCAAGGCCTGGTATCTGCTGAAGGACGTTGTTGAAGAAGAGCGAAAGGCGACTGGCTGGGGGCAAAAATGGGCTGCGTTTCAACAGATCGGGATCGAAGCCCAGGGCAAGCTCACAAAAGAGGGTCGCACTTTCGACGGCTCGAAACCGTCAATCGATGAACTGTAGCGCCTTCCATCCGAACGTTGGCGAACGGCAGTTATCAAACGCACTCTCAGGCGCCGCCGCGGTTAGAATCGGGCTGCCAAGCGTGTTTGGTCCTCTTCAGGAGACAACCGATGAAGATTGCGGCCTTGGTGCTCGCCATCGGGTTGCTCGGTAATCAGGCGGCCGGACCACAGGGAAGGTAAGGCGACTACGAATCGTCGAAACGGGAAGTGAGGTGCGAAATGAAAAGGGCGCTATCGGTCCTGTGCCTCTGGTTGGCCTCCTGGACGCCAGTCGCCGCGGCCAACTTGACGGGGCTGTGGTCCCTTGATCTCATGCCTGACTTCGGCGGGACCGACGACAGCGTCGGGTGCTCATTCCTGCAGGATGGCGACAAGTTGACGCTCAATTGCGGGGCTGGGCCGGCCATTACAGGCGAGGTTCAGGGACGAAAAATCACGATTCGTGTCCCGACCGGCAACAAAAATGAACTCGTGGGGATGCTCGTCGGTGAACTTGATGAGCGTGAAGCAACCATATCGGGGACGTGGACACTCGCGAAGAACGATCGCGGCCCGAGCGAGGGTAGGTTTCTCTTCAAGAAAATCTCGGAGAAGTGACACGTGGAATCACGGACGCGACAGAGGTCCGGTCGCGGACCAGCACCGTGGGTTTGCGAACGGCTCCGACTAATTACCGCGGACGACCGTGATCGGAGACTGGGAACGCCGCTTATTAGACATTCGGGGCGGGTCTGGGCATCTAATGTTGAATCGGCTAGTCGGATCGGGATTCGCCCGCAGCGGGGACTACGGTTAGCAGAGCCGCTCGTCTCAATTGATCGAGAAGCGCCGCCAATTCCTTTTGTGCGGGGTGCATCTCTCTCCCCTGATTGACGACGTAAACCAGTCGATCGAGAAACCGACGCCGATGCTGACCGTCCATTGTCGCGACATTTGACCAGTCAAGACCTTGAGTGCCGAGCACATGGAACGGATGGGGATCGGCGCTTCCGCGCGCAGTGATTACTCCCTCCAGTATGTCTATCGCTCGATCGACGAAGTCTGACGCTTGCACGTCGTCTGGTCGCAGCAGCGCCTTCTTGAACAACAGATATCCGTATTCGGTCTCAACCTTGTGGTCGTCCTGAGCCAGAGACCGCGCTTGGCTGAGGAAGTTTTCAGCCAAACGAACATCGCCAGCCTCTACCTCGACGCTACCTCTCTGAAGCCAGTAGTGATAGTCGTAGTTCAGAAGGCCCTCGATACCCTCGTAAACAGATCGTGCATGCCTCGGCCCTATAAGGCGGAGCAGCAGCTCGTGGTTCATCAACCTGCTTAGCACGCGCCATGGACGGGCGTTTCGATCCAGCGCCGGATTAACTTTTGAACCCAACGCGAACAGAAGCCCACGCATCGCATCGGCGAGTTCATCGAGTTCGCGAAGCTTTTCGACAACAAGATCTGCGACAACGCGGTGCCGTGCGCGGTATCGATACGTTGGAGGCGGTGCAACTATCAATCCCCTAGCCGTGAGGCTGTTTATTGCATCGAGCGCGTCTTGGCTCTGGTCTCCACAAGCGAGGAGTATCTCGTCCTTCAAGAGATAGTGACGCAAGGACGTCACGACGTTTACGAGGGCGTAGACGTAGCGCTGCATTCCAGTGAGTTCGACCAGCTCATTCGCCGCTTTTTGTTCGAAACGTTGTCCGGAGGTAACGCCGATCATCGCAACGAGCAGTTGGCGACCGGCATAGGCAGCGAACATGGACCGCCTCTGCTTTTCGTCAAGGCCCTTCAAAGGTCCCAACCGGTTGTGCCGATCAAGAGTCGCGATCAGCTTGTCGATGTCATCATCCGCGAGGAAGGGTATGGCATGCTCAACGAGTTTGATCTCGGATGATTTCTTTAAGGGGATCGCAATATCATCTAGCCGACCGGATCTGATCCCGATCGCGAAGAGAAATCCTTTTCGATCGGGCACAACATCCCGCATCAATCCGACAAGTTGATGCCCGAGCATGTCAGCGTCATCGATCAGTAGTGCCAGCGGCAGGGATGATTCCAGAACTTTCCGACGGATTGTGACGGGAGCTACATCGGAATCGCGGTCAATCCACAGAACCGGCACCCCACGATCGCTCATGGCAAGGCCCAATGACATTAATGCAGTGCTTTTGCCGGTGCCGGCCGTCCCCGTCACGGCGAGGGCGGAATTTGGTGGATCTCCCTCGATCATCTTGGCGGCCGTTGCCAACAGAGAGGCGTCGTTCGCCCTCTCTACCGCTCTGTGTTGGATCAAGTCGGCCCATTGCGGTTCGTCCCCGAGCAGATAATTTGTATCGAGGTTCGGTCGTTCGGCCGCCAGCTCCGTGACCAGCGGAATGCGTTGTCGCCCCGATCCTTCCGCATATTCTCCGAGAAACACGAACCCCTGGTTTGCGGCCGGTTGAATCGCGGCCAATACCTCCGTCGCGAATGTCTCCGCTGTGCCTTGAATCCACTCGATGCGCAGGTCCCTCAACTTCGCCTGTTTCGCAGTGTTGAGCGTTGGCGTTACCAGAATTGAGGTCGGACGTAGATCTCGTCCGTGGATAGTGCGTCGCTTCCGCAACTCCACATGCTGCCAAAGCGGGATCTCGTTTAGTTCGGTGCCGATGAAAATGAAGGGTCGTGCCTCGAGATCCGCAGCGCACCTCGAATACCACGGCTCCCGGTTCGAGATCCGCTCCGCATATTGCGTGTCTGAAAACGTCAACAGCTCCGGCTTGCCAGCCGCAACCCACCCGTTCAGATGCACGACCTCCAGTGGTCCACGCGAACGGCTCGTCGGCGCTTCAGTGGCTTCGTTTGCTGTCGCGCAAATGAGTTGCAAACCCCGTCTCAGTGGAAACCTGCGCACGACGGCTGCTGCGAGGTCATCTACGTTCAACGTGTAGATCCGCAGCCATGGAAAATCGAAATACGCCTTGTAGTAATCGGGTAGCGAGGCGGCATCCACCGACATTCGTGACGCCATGAAGTCGCCGAGCGCGGCCTTGCGGGTGTTCAGAGCTACCTCATACAAGTCGCCGAGCGAAGCAGTCGGGTCGAAGGGGTCACCGGGAAAACATATCTGCCACAGTTCGTTCTTCAAGACCGAGACTGTCGAGAGCTGACGCCCCTGGCGGTCCTTCGCGTCCCACGAGAAACCAGCTCCCGTGAACAAGACGAGACCGGCACGTTCGGTTTGCGACTTGAGTCGATTCAGGATCGCGGGATCGATGGGCAAAGGGCAGGGAGGACGTGAGTCCGATGCCTATAGTGCCACAGCGTATCGGCGACCCACGTCGAAAGTCTGACGACAAGACATTTGCCGATTACCAGTGGTGCAAAAATGGGGGGCGCAAAGAGGGATGTTTTGTTGATATTGCCAAAAAACAGCCCAAATCACAGGAAATGGTGGAGGCGGCGGGAGTCGTGCCCGAAGGCCGAGGCGCGAAGCGCCGATGGCCGAGCGCCTGACATCGGCGCCGACACCAGACCGAACGAGCGCAGCGAGAGAGGGATGGTGGAGGCGGCGGGAGTCGAACCCGCGTCCGAAAGCACGTCGTCGTGGGACTCTACATGCGTGTCCGC
>Ga0070698_100003132_pt1 | contig 18221 bp, 10 predicted proteins | sample KBSK1502metaG_FD_65477 | JGI IMG/M metagenome (GOLD analysis project Ga0070698, IMG submission 65477) | Corn, switchgrass and miscanthus rhizosphere microbial communities from Kellogg Biological Station, Michigan, USA - KBS K1-50-2 metaG | ecosystem: Host-associated > Plants > Roots >...
CGCGATTGATGCCGCCGATGCCCTGCGCTTCCTCTTGCGTGTCGATCGCCGCGAGATAATCGAGATAGCGCTGCTCCGGCCATTCCGGAATGCCATCGAGCGCCGTCGTGTTCCATGTAAAGCCGGCGTCGATCGTCGCGGCGTCAAGCGTCGCTCGCACCGCACGCTGCTCGGGTGTGAAATCGCGATAGAGCTTCTTGAACACGCGTTCGAAGTCATCGCGACCAAACCACGTGTGCCATGCCGGAATCGTCGGCTGGCCGCCGAACGTTTGCGCGAGGCGTGTGTCGGCGAGCGGCGTCGGCGCGAGCACCTTGCCGACGGCCTGCCACGCCGCTTGTCGACGCGCCGCGATCGACGTGCGCAGCTCTTCATCGCGCTCTGCGAGCGTCACGTCGGCCTCATACGGCGCGACCGCGCCGATGATCTTGCGGTCCTGGATCGTCGCCGCGCCCGTCGCTTGGCCGAGCTTGCACTGCGCCGTCTTGTCGGGCGTGTTGTCGCCGCATCCGGCGAGCACGGCCACGGCGAGCGCGACAACTCTCACCAGCCGAGCCTACCAGACGAGGCGTGCGTCACTGCCGACGACGTACTCCTTGCCCGTGTTCTTGTCGCGGACCTGGAAGTAGATCCAACCGTCGGAGCGCCAGTGCGGGAACAGTGCGAATTGTCCCGGGTTCATCTTCGTGATCCGCTTCTTCGTGCCGGTCGTCATGTCGACGAGGATGATGTTCGAAGCGCCCTTGCTGAGCAGCGCCTGGAATGCCGGGTCCGAGGATGACGAGTATCCGAGATCTTGCCAGTCGCTGGCATCGACGTAGTGGTGCGTCACGAAGAAGCGCTCGTCGAACGAGATCGCGGGCTTCGCGCCGTTGATGCAGTAGCGCGCGATCTCGGGTGTCGAGATCGTGTACGTCGAGCCGGTCGGCGTCGCGTCGACGCGTCGCAGCACGTAGCCGAGCTGCCGCGACTCGTTGCCGAACCGACTGATCACGAGCTTCGTCGATGGCGACACAACGCTGTCGCCTTCGTGCGGCGCCGTGATCGAAACGGCCGGCTTGCCGACGTAGTGCCCGCCATCGAACATCATCGCGGTGAACTTCATCTGCGCGCTCGCGCCGAACGCCGCGCTCGGATCGTGGCCGATGTTGTTGTCGCTCGAGAACTGGCTGTTGATCGCGAAGTAATCGCCGCCGCCGAGCGCCGTGCCGAGGTGTTGGTACAAGCTGATGCTCGTCACCGAGCTGCACTCCGCCTCGGAGAAGTTGATGCGATCGGGGTTGCGAACGAGCAGACCGGTCGTGCACAGCGCGCCGCCGATCGGCGTGCCCTGGAACATCCAGCCGCGGTTATCCGGGAAGAAGCCAGGATCGTAGGCGGCCTGCGCGCGCATGTCTTTGTTCGTCTGCAGGTCGCTGATCACCGCGCCATCGCCGCCGGTCGAACCGTTCGCGACGAAGCGTCCATCCGCGGAGCTGCGCATCCAGTAGAACGTGTTGAACGTCAACTCGCGCAGCACGCGCAGCGTACCGACGACAGTCCAACCACTCGCGTAGCTCTTCGATGTCGCGTTCGGCATGCTCGTCAGACAGCTGCGCGGATCCGTCGAGGTACCGCAGCCGAACATCGCGATGCCGGCGCTGCGGTTGACGGCGGCCCAGCCCTGCGTGGACATCGCATTGACGTGCGTGCTGACTGCCGACGTGATCGCCGGCATGCACGATGTCGGGCCGGTGTCGGGCGCAATGTACGTCGTCAGCCGCGGCAAGCCGCGCGCGAACCATTCGGCGACGATGTCGAGCTCGCCTTGCGTGAGGCGCGGGTGGTTGCCCTTCGGCATCGAGACGCGATTCTTGAACTTGCCGTATTCGAGCGCCCACGAATCCGAGGTGTTGCCGTTCTCGCCCGCGGGGAACGCCGCTTTGAACACGCCCTGGAAGAAGCCGAGGTGCGCGGCGGCCGCGTAGACGCCAACCTTGCTCGGCACGAACGGCGAATCGGCGCGTCCGGGCTCGAGCTTCATGCAATCGACGATGAATTTCGGATCCGGCGTGTTCGGGCCCGGCTTGCCGTAGTTGACGGTGATCGTGACCTTGCTGTTATCGGCGAAGCCGTTCACGCCGACCCAGAACTTCGCCGGACCGTTGTTGTTGAACTGCGTCGCGGTGCAGCGCTCGTTCGGCTCGCGCGAGAACGGCCGGCAGTCGTAGCTGCTCGTCGTCGGCGCGGAGTCGCGCTTGACGTAGAGGTCGCCATCGCCGGTGCCGGTCATCACGACTTCGATCGTCGCGCCGAGTGCGACCTCGTACGGCCCGAACGTCTTCATCTCGTCTTTGTTGACACTGACGTTCTCTTCCTTCGCGGTCGTTGCCACGCCGCCATCGCTCGTGTTCTTGAGGCACGTCGCGAGTGCGGTGTCGGTCTTCTCTTGCCAATCGCGCAGCGTTGTCTGGTTCGGCGCATGACATTCGGCGCACACCTGCGACGGCGCATTCTTGTTCATGCCGATGATCGTCGTCGCTTGCTTCGCGAGCTCGTCATCGCCGAGCGTGACCGGGTTGCGTAGCGCGCCGCCGATGTTGTCGCCGCCGAGCTTCGTCGGCACGTCTTTCCAGATGCACGCCGGGTTCGACGAGTTGTCGCCGCAGTTGCGGATGAAGTCGAGCGCGGGCGCGAACACCGAGCCGGTCCACTGCGCTTCGGTATCGAACGCGACATCGGGTGGCATCCAGTAGCGATGCGATGGCACCTGGTACGCCGCCGTCGTGATGCCGTTCCACGATGAGTCCTTGCCATCGAGGCGCGAGATGTAGGACTCGGTCCACTGGCCGGCACCCATGCGATGGCACTTGAGACACGCGTTCGCCTCTTGCGACACGAGCTGCTTCTCCATGCGCCATCCTTGGCCGCGCAAGTTGACGATCGCGTACGGCGTGTCATTCGCGCCGAGCGCGAAGTCGGAGTCGATGCCCATCTTCGGCACGATCGGACGACCCTGCGCGTCCTTCGCGCCATCGATCCACGGCGAGTGGATGAATGGATCCGCGTCGTGGCAGTGCGAGCACTCGATGCCGGAGCCGAGGCCACCGTGCACGCCGCTCCACAAGTTCGACGACTTCTCCTTGTCGGCGGGATGCGGAATCTTGCCGCCATCCTTCTTCGAGTACAGCGCGTTTTGGAAGAAGCACGTCTTACCGGTGAACGGGTTGTGCCCGATCATCGCAATGTCGTTGTACTGGTTCGATGCGTAGCCGCCGATGCTCTTACGGCAGAGCAGCGTCCAGCGCGTGCCTTGCTCGTTGACGCGCGTCGCGACGCGCGGTCCCGCTTCGCACAGGCTGTAGATGTATTGCGGGTTGTCGCACTCGTTCACCGTGCCGTCGCGCGGCTTCGTGACGTTGCCGCTCGAGTCGGTGATCGTCAGCGGAATCTCGGTCGACTCGAGGCAGTCGTACGTCGTGTACTCGCCCTCGCCCGTCTTCTCGAAGAACGGAATCTCGCCGAGCTCGGCTACGCAGCGCTCGCCGTATGCGACGGGACTGTTGATGTGCTGCTCGCCCGTGGTCTCGTCATCCGCTTTGCCGCCGAGGCCTTCGCGACGCGCGTCATCCCACGCGCGAAACAAGTCGCGCTCGAGTTGCACGACGACCTTGTCGCCATCCATCAAGCACACGTCGATGATCGAGTCAGTGCCTTTGCTGATCTGATCGAGCATCTCGGGCGTTGGCTCCAGCCACTGCGGACCGTCGTAGAACGGCTTCGTCAGCGCGGGGTCGACAAACGGTCCGTCGATGCGCTCGCCTGACAGGTCCTCGACCTTGGGGATCGCGGCTGACATCTGCTTGCAATCGAGGACGCCGAAGTGACCGCGGCGAACCTGGACGTAGAGCTGCTTGCCGCCGATACCTTGGTTCGTCTCGATGACGACGCGACCGTTGGCAGGGTTGTAGAGTGGCTTGAGCTCGAGCTCACCACTGCAACCTAGAAGCAGCAAAACTGGGATGGCGAATCGAGTAGCCGCAGGCGTCCGCATGCCGGACCCGTGAGCATGTTTAGAGCCAAGTTAGCCCCGAATGGTTTCGCGGCACTGCTCCTCGACGAGGCTAGGGGTCTAGCCGTCGCCTGGCCGTCGACAATCGGCGGTTGCGATGTTTCATTCTCGTCACGTGCAATCCACCGCGCATTCACACGCGATGACCACCGCAAAAGAGGGAGAGATGGATTACGTAACCGAAGCGATCGAACGCCTCTGCAGCGCGCTTTCCGAGCGCTCCGAAGTTAGCTCCGCGACGCTGTACGGCTCGTACGTTCGCGGCACGTTCCGCGAGGGCGCGAGTGATATCAACCTCGCGGTCGTCGTGCGAAACGATGCGGCCCTGGCCGGCATCACACCAGCGCTGCGCGACGCATGGCGTGCGGCGCGAATCGACCCATGGATCGCGCGTGCCGACGAGCTCGCGCGACTGACCGATGTGTTCGCGACTCGCGTGCGCAGCATCCAGCGCGTCCATCGCATGCTCATCGGCGACGACCCGTGGCGCGCGCTCGTGGTGCCGCGCCCCGCGTTGCGCCTGCGCATCGAACAGGAGCTGCGCAATCACCAGCTGCGACTGCGCCACGCCGAGGTGCTCAGCGATGCGACCGGTCACGTACGCCAACTCCACGCGACCGCGACGGCGCTGCGGATCGATCTCGAGCTTCTCGAGGAGCTCGGTCGTGTCGAGCTGCCGAGCGACGACGTCGCGCTCATCTTGAACCAACGCTTCGACGACGTGCCAGCGGCGCTCGCCGCTGCGCATCGCGTCCTCGATCGCGCGGTTTCGTTCATCGACCAATTGGAGGTGACATGAACCTATCAGGACCAGAATTTCTGCTGCTGTGGTTCTCGGGTGCAGCGGTCGCGTGGATGCTCACGCTGATCCTGCGCACACTACTGACGAGCAAGCGTTCGACGATGCCGTCGATCGACGAGCTCGCAACGCGGCTTCATCCGACGGAGGTGGCCTATCTAGCGGGCGGCATCGAGCGCGCGATCGAGGCGGCGGTGACGGGCCTGCATCATCGCGGTCTCATCGAGATCAACGGCTCGAACATGACGTACGTCGAACGGCCGAAGCTCATGCCCGATGGGATGTATCGAGGTGTCGTCGCGCAGGAGGAGCTATCGCGTGTCGAGCAATTCGTGATCGACCACAAGACGGCGCGCGTGACGGAGCTCGTTGACGAAGCGAGCGATCTCGATCGCTGGCTCGAGACGAAGCTGAAGCGGGACTATCTGCTCGTCACGAATCCGGGTGCGGTGCGAATCCAGGCGATGCTGCCGATGATCGCGTGGCTGCTGTTCGGCCTCGCGAAGGTCTTCGTCGGCGTCTCGCGCGACAGGCCGGTGACGTTCCTCGTGCTCGGTCTCGCGCTGTTCGCATACGTGGGGGTCAAGACGGCGATGCCGGGGCGACGCACCGGCAAGGGCGATGCGCTGCTGCGGCAGCTGAAGAAGAGGCTGCATGCGCTCGAGACGACGGCGACGCACGCGCCACAGCAACTCAGCGGTGCCGACATGATGCTCGCCTACGGCGTGTTTGGTGGCGCGCTGCTTGGCACGTCGGCGCTCGCGCTGATGATGCCGAGCTATCAGCGGCAGATCATCGCGGCGCAGATCGGATCGAGCAGCTGCGGTGCCAGTAGCTGCGGCAGCAGCTGCAGCAGCTGCGGTGGCGGTTGCGGTGGTGGCTGTGGAGGTTGTTCGTGATCCCATCCGTCGGCCTTGGCTGGCGCCCGGAGACCGCGTGGCTGATCGACACGCGGCCGATCGCGTTCTCCGAGGTCATTGCTGAAAACATCGACGCGCGCCGGCCGCCGCGCGCGCTTGCGGATGCTGTCGAGCGAGGCCTCGTGGTCGTCACGCATGGTGTCAGTCTCTCGCTCGGTGGTGGCGAGCCGCCGGCGCGCGCGCGCATCGCGCGTCTCGCAGCCGTGGCGCGCACGCTGCGCTCGCCGCTTGTGAGCGAGCACATCGCGTTCGTGCGGGCAGGTGAGCTCGAAGGCACGCACTTTCTGCCGGTACCGCGCACGCGCGGTCAGCTCGCGATCCTCGTCGATCACGTGCGCCGCGTGATGGATCAGTTGCCGGTGCCGCTCGCGCTCGAGAACATCGCGGCGCCGGTCGCGTGGCCGGGTGACGAGCTCGAGGAAGCAGACTTTGTCGCGGAGCTTCTGGAGCGCACGGGTGCACAGCTGTTGCTCGATGTCGCAAACCTGCACGCGAATCTCGTGAATTATGGTGGCGACCTGGCGCGGTATCTCGATCGCCTGCCGCTCGACCGCATCGCGTATATGCATGCGGCCGGCGGTGCGCGTGTCGATGCGATGTGGCGCGATACGCACGCGCACCCGATCGGGCCGACGCTGCTGGACGTGCTGGCGAAGATTCTCGCTCGCACGGGGCCCGTACCGATCTTGCTCGAGCGCGATCACGCGTTCGGAACGCGGGCGGCGCTCGATCTGGAGCTCGATGCGCTCGACGCGGTGCTCGCGCGGGCGTATGCAGTCGACGCGGGTCGAGCCGAGCCGACCGGTGAGGTCGCGCATTATTGTGCGCTTCCGGTGGTAGACGCTTCGCTGCGCCAGTCACTCACTACCGCGCACAGAGCACTGCTGCGTACCGTGCTAGAGCCCGCCGTGCCACCGCCGAACGGCTTCGCGCCGCACCAGATCGCCGAAGCGCGCGCGATCTTGGCGAGCCGCGATCGACACGCGAAGCACTAGTCGGTTGCACGCGATCTTTTTTCCAAGGACCGCCAATGTCGCGTGTCCCAGCGGTCATGAAGATCGCGTGCGACGCGTGCGGAGCGAAGTACTCCATCGCGGACGACAAGGTTTCCGGCAAGGTATTCAAGATCCGTTGCAAGAAGTGCAGCAACGTCATCGTCGTACGCGGTGCCGCGTCCATAGCTTCGCCGGTGGAGGTCGCGCCACCGGTAATCGCGCCGGCCGCGCCTGACGCCGAAGCGATATGGCATCTCGTGATCGATCAGGAGCAACTTGGTCCATTCTCGGAGGCCGCCGTTCGTGCACGCCTCGCATCCGGCGAGATCGACGGCGCGACGTTCGTGTGGCGCGAAGGCTTCGAGGATTGGCTGAGCCTCGCGCAAGTGGATGCGTTCGCAGTATCGGCGCAACCAAGCTCAGCCGACCTGTTCGCGATATCGGCGAAATCAAGCTCGGCGGCCGCCTCTGCGATATCGGCGGTTGCGGCCGAGCCCAGCGGAGTCGCTTCCGACACGCACAAGCTCCGCGCTGAACGCAACGAGAGCTCAGTACTGTTCTCGCTCAGCGATCTTTCGCACCTGGCGCAGCCAAAACGCGCAGTCGGCGCGACCGCGACCGATGCGACACCGGGCGAAGGATCGGGCCTCATCGACATTCGCTCGATGGCGAGCATCTACGCGGCCACCGGCACCGCCGCACCGGCGAAGTCATCCGTCGGCTCGATGGAAGACCTCCCGGTGTTCGGGACGACGACGTTCTCCGAGCCCGCGGTGCTCGTGCCGGGGCCACGCCTGCAATCGAATGCGCGACTGCTCTACGTGATGATCGGCACCATCGCGCTACTCGCGCTCAGCGCGATCGTCATGCTCGTCCTGCTGCTACGGTCGAACAGCAGCACACCGGCGAACCACACAGCCTCGCTCGACCGCGCGACTGCAGCGCCGTCGCCGGCACCACCTTCGCCGGCTCCAACGCCTTCGCCGGCGCCCACGCCTTCGGCTCCACACGACGACGCTCCGGCACCGCCACCAGCGCCAGCTATTGCACCGGTACGCGCACCAGCACAGCACACCGCCGAGAGGCCCAAAGCGAAGCACGAGCGAGCGGCTGCACCGAACGACAATCCGCCGCCGCCCGCGCTTCGCCCGCCGCCGGCGCCGAAAGCAGAAGCCTGCGACGCGATCTCGTGCGAGGTCTCGGGGGCGTCCGATCCGTGCTGCGTGAAGCTCAAGAAGGCGACGACGGCTGCCAAGATCGAACCGAACACGAACCTACCGGCCGTGCTCGATAAGCCGATCATATCGGCAGGCGTGGGCGGTGTGCGTCCGCGCGTGATGGCGTGCGGCACCCGCTCCAGTGCGAAAGGAACGGTCATGGTGAAGGTCTACGTCACGGCCGCGGGTACCGTGTCAAAGGCGGATGTCGAGAGCGCACCCGATGCAGCACTCGGTGCATGCGTCTCGGCGGCACTGCAAAGTGCGACGTTTGCGAGCACGCAAAAAGGCGGCTCGTTCCGCATCCCGTTCACGTTTTAGCTACACGCCGCCGTCTTTGATTCGGCACTGATGCCGGTCGCGCGCTTTCGTGGCGCGCAGCGGTGACAGGCCTCCGGTCTGCCGGAGCGCCAACGAAAGCGCGTGACGCTAGCTACGCGAACGCTTCGACGGGAATATCGATCACACTGCGATCTTCGCGCGCGATCAGCTGCGCCTTCGCCACGACACCGGGCAGCACGTTGTTCGCGAAGTACTGCGCCGCGTAGAGCTTGCCCGCGTAGAACGGGCGCTCGGGGTGATCGGGCGGCAGCTTCGCGACGGCGGCCTCCGCGATCACCGCTTGGTCGAGGAGGAGCCAGCCGATCGTTGTCTCGGCCATCATCTCGAGGAAGCGGTTGGCGACGGTCGGCACCATCTCGAGCTTGCCGCCACCGAACCACTGCATGAACTTGCCACCGGTCGAGGTCATCGCTTCCATCGCCTGCGCGAGCACGGCGACCGAGTCCTTGAGCTTTGCGTGCTCCTTGTTCGTCGCGACGAAGGCGGCGACGTCCTTCGCAAACGCCTGGACGTTTGCACCGCCGCGCTGCATGAGCTTGCGACCGACGAGGTCCATCGCCTGGATGTGGTTCGTGCCTTCGTAGATCGAAAAGATCTTCGAATCGCGGCAGTACTGCTCGACGGGCCAATCCTTGAGGAAGCCCGCACCACCGTAGACCTGGATCGCCGTCGCGCAGATCTGGAATGCTTGATCGCTGCCGTAGGCCTTCAGTAACGGCACGAGGAGATCGACCTGGCCCTGGTGATACTCGATCAGCTGCTTGTCGCCCTCCAGCTTCTCAAGCACGTTCGCGCGATCGACATGCATCGTTAGCTTGATCGCGAGCGCGCGAATGCCTTCGGTGCGCGCCTTCATGTCGAGGAGCATGCGGCGAACGTCGGCGTGATCGATGATCGGCACGCGCGGCGCGGTGGCATCCTTCCACTGCTTGATCGAGCTGCCTTGCTTGCGGTCCTTCGCGTAGTCGAGCGCGTTGAGGTAGGCCGACGACGCGAGCGCGAGACCCTGCACGCCGACACCGATGCGCGCGAAGTTCATCAGGTGGAACATCTGCGAGATGCCCTTTTGCTCGACGGTGCCGACGAGCTCGCCGATGCAATTGCCGTCTTCGCCGAACACGAGCTGCGCGGTCGATGACGCCTTGATGCCCATCTTGTGCTCGATGCCCGCGACCTTGACGTCGTTCGGCGTGCCGTCGGGCCGCACCTTCGGCACGATGAAGAGCGAGAGACCCTTCGTGCCCGGCGGTGCGTCGGGCGTGCGCGCGAGGACCATGTGCACGATGTTGTCGGTGATGTCCTGGTCGCCGCCGGAGATGAAGATTTTTGTGCCTTGGATGTTGTACTTGCCGTCATCGCGGCGCTTCGCGATCGTCGACGCGGAGCCGACGTCACTGCCCGCGTGCGGCTCGGTGAGGCACATCGTGCCCGCCCACTTGCCGTTGAACATGTTCGGCACGTACGTCGCGTGTTGCTCGGGCGTGCCGAACGCGAGGATCACGTCGGCCGCGCCCTGCGTGAGCGCCGGGTACATGTTGAAGGAGGTGCACGAGCCGCACATGAACTCTTCGACGAGCATCGCGAGCGAGAACGGGCCTTGTTGGCCGCCGTGCTTCTCCTCGACCGCGAGCGTGCGCCAGCCCGCCTTGAACAGCTCTTGCCACGCCTCGCGAAAGCCGGGTGCCGCTTTGACCTGACCGTTCTCGAGCTTGCACCCGAAGTCATCACCCATCCCGTTGAGGGGACCGAGGTACTTTTGAACCCAGCCGTAGGCTTCTTCGAGCACGGCGAGCACCTCATCTTTGCCCCAGTTGCCGTATGGCGGCTTGCCGAGAAGCTCCTCGAGATGAAACTGCTCGAACAGCAGGAACGAAAGGTCGCGGAGGTTGGCCTTGTAGTAGTTCTGCTGCGCCATCGGTCGTGGCCTCCCGGCTGAATGAACGGTCATTCATTTTATGGCCGTACTAATGCGTCGCGTCAAGGCGCCCAGCTAAGTTGTCTAAATTTTGATAGCTTGCCCCGCATGCTCAAGGACAAAGTCGTCGTCGTTACCGGGGCGAGCCGCGGGATCGGCGAAGCGATCGCGCGCGGGTGTATCGAGCAAGGCGCGAAGGTCGTGCTCGCGTCGCGCAAGCAAGCGGACCTCGATCGCGTCGCCGGCTCGCTGCCCAGCGATCGCGCAGTTGCCATCGCTTGCCACACCGGCAAGGGCGAAGACGTCGACGCGCTGTTCGCGCGCGCGATCGACAAGTTTGGGCGCGTCGATGGCGTCGTCAACAACGCCGCGACGAACCCATACTTCGGCCCGCTCATCGATACGCCCGACGCGGCGATCGATAAGACGATCGAGGTCAACATCAAGGGCTACCTTTACGTCGCGCGCGCGTTCGTCAAGCACGCGCGCACGCGCGACACCGGCGGCTCGATCGTCAACGTCGCGAGCGTCGCGGGCATTCGCGCCGCACCGATGCAAGGCATCTACGGCGCGACGAAGGCGGCCGTGATCAGCCTGACGCAAACACTCGCGTTCGAGCTCGGCGGCGCGAAGATTCGCGTCAACGCGATCGCGCCCGGCCTCGTCGAGACGAAGTTCGCCGCCGCGATCGTGCAGAACCCGATGCTGCGCGATCACATCGTGAAGCGCACACCGCTTCAGCGCCACGCGCAGCCGACGGAGATCGCCGGCGCGGCGATGTATCTACTCTCCGATGCGGCCTCGTTCACGACGGGCTCGGTGCTCGTTGTCGACGGCGGCCTGACCTCCGCGTAGGCGTCAGCGCTTCGCGAGGCCCGCCGCGATCGTCTTCGCGACACTCGGATCGGCTTCGAGCGCCGCAGCCCATGCCTTCGCGAGCTCGAGATACCCAGCTTCGTCGAGATCGAATTGCGCGAGCGCTTCCTTCGGCGTCAGCGTCGCGAGGTCGCGCAGCAGCGCCACGTAGTCACTCGCGCACGACACCTTCGCACCGGGCACGACCTCGCGATCGACAAACGTCTGCGGCGGCGCGGTGTCGACGCCGAGCACGACACCACCGCGCGCGCGGAACTCTTGATAGAAGGCGTCGCGCGTCATGCGATCGCCCATGTGGGGCACGCGATCGCGCGCGAAGTACGCTTGCTCCCGAATCAGCAGCGCGAGCGCGCGCGCGAGGAGCGCGTCGTGATCCATCGTACCGACGCTGTCGGCAAGGACGGCAAGCGCTGCGGCACGCGCACGCGGTGACACTTCGACCTGATTCTCCGACGCGAAGCGAAACCGCGATGCATGGAGTGCTGCGCGGCGCACGCGCCAGCTGGGATCACCGAGCTGCGCCGCGGCCGCGGCGTGATCGCCCGCTTCGAGCAGCGCATAGATCGGCTCGCGAGGCGCGATCGGCGCGGTCTGCGGCACCGGCGTCGGCTTCTTGCGCTTGTGCGCGCGCTCGACGGTCTCGCCGAACACCGGCGCGTTCTCTGGCAGCGGATTCTCCCGCGCGGCGCGCTGCGCGAGCTCGAGTGCCTCGTCGAATTTGCCTTGCCCGATAAACGCACACGCGAGGTGATGCCAGCCGTTCGCCTTCCACATGCGATCGTTGCCGGCAACGCGCAACAAGTGCTGTGCGATCGTCTCGCACGTCGTCCAGTCGCCGACTTGATCGAGAACATCGGCGTACGCGTTTAGCTGCGATGCATCGAACGCGTCTGGATCGAGCTCGTATGCGTGGCCGTACGCGACGGCAGTGCGCGCGCTGTCGTTCGCGGCATACGCGATGCCACCGTATGCGAGCCACTGATCGGCGCGCGCGTACCAGCGACTTGCGTAGTCGAGCACGGCGAGCGCTTCCGAGAGCTTGCCGTTTTGGTACAGCACACCGGAGAGGATCTGCGTTGCTTGCTCGCGCGTGCCCTTCACGAGCTGACACATCGCATCGGTGATCTTGCCTTGCATCGCGAGCGCGAGGCCGAGGTTGCGATGCGCTTCTGCGTTCCCGGGATCGTATGCGCATGCCCAGCGCGCGAGCTTCTCGCCGCGCAGCGCATCACCCTTTTTCAGCGACTCGTAAACGCCGGCAGCGAGCTTGTCGAACTCGAACGGCACGTCGAGCTTCGACCGCTTCCACGGCTCGGCGAGCTGGTCCATCGCCTTGTCGCGCCACTCCTCGCCGGCGGCGCGCATGCCAGCCGACAACACGGCAAGCGCCGCTGGCGCTCGACCCGCATCGAACAGCACGCGCGCCGCGTGAACACAGGGCTTCGCGCTGATGCCTTCGGCGAGATAGCACGCCGTGTGCAGCGCATCGATCGCGTCGTCTTGCTCGATCTCGCGCGAGGCGAGCTGCGTGACGATCGCATCGGCGAACTCGTCTGTGCCGGCAAAGCCCGTGTGCCACGCGAGGCGGCCGGCTTGCGCGACGACCTTCGCCGCCCAACCGTTCGCACGCTCGCGATGGAGGCGTGCGACCGACCACGACAGCACCGCGGTTTCCTCGGGGCCGAGGATGCGCGCCGCGATCGTCGGACAATCGCGCGCGAAGCCGGCGACATCACCGCCGCTGCGCTCGTCGATGCCGAGGCTGCGCTCGACGGTGCCAAGCCACATCGTGCCGATCCAGCGATCGACGCGGCGGAGCACGGGTTCGAGCGTGACGAGCACCGCTCGCGCTTCGCGATCGCCGAGCGCGGTACGATGGCGGCGCACGAGCGCGAGCGCGCCGGCTGCAACGGTGCGCAGCGCGCCACCAATCGTCGTCGGGGGCATTGTCGTGATCGCGAGGTAACGGCCGAGCGCTTGCGCGGCGATGTACGCACCCGCTTGCGCGAGCGCGGCGTGATCGTCCTCCGATGCCTCGGCGAATGCGACTTCGAGCCAGCGATTGACGAGGCGATCGCCGCGCTGCAGCTCATCTGCGATGTCGAAGCCCGATGGCGGCGCCTTGCGCAACGGACCGACCTCGGCAAACAGCGCATCGATCGCACGGCGACTGCGCGAATCGCTCGCGAAGCCGGAGAGCCAACCTGGATCGAACTCGAGTGGCGTCAGCTTGCCGAGCGCACGCGCGACGACTCCGCTCTTCGCCGCGGCTGGCACGTAGTCGGCGGCGTCTCGCGCCATGCGTTTCGCGAGCGTCGGTGCGCCGATCGCGACGCGCTCGCCGAGCGCCGCTTCGATCACTTCGATCGGCGCTGCCGCCATCACGAGACCGCAGCGCGCGAGCAGCACGTGCTCGTCGCGCCCCGGTTGCGTGAGCGCGGCGCGCCATAGCTCTTCGATCCCCCGACGCCACTCGCCGCCCGCCATCAGCCCGCGCGCTGCCGCGAGCCGTGCGACGGCACCATCGAAGCCGTGGCCGATTCCAAATTGCGCCCACGCAAGAGGCACTTCGTCCTCGCGCCCGAGCGCGACGAGCGAATCGATGAAGATCGCGAGGTCGACGGAGTCTTCCGGCTCGATGCGCCCGAAGCCCTCGATGGCACGCGCCTCGTCGCCACGGAAGTAGCCCTCGCGCGCGTAGCACCACGCGACGAAGCGCGGATCCATGCGCCACGTCAGCAGCACGCGCGCTTGGTGCTGCCAGCTCAACTCTCGGCCCTCGAGGCGATTCGCGCGCAATGCGATCGCTTCGTCGAGGCGGCCGACGTTGAGCAGCGCCGTCGACGCGCGCAGATCGATGTGGATCTGATCCGGATACCACGGCAGTACTGGATCCATCGGGCAACCGTGCATCTCTGCCGAGCGCAGCGCCTGATCGAGCCACGCACCTTCGCGATCGGTGCGCTCGTGCATATCGAGGAGCGCGAGATGCGCGCGCGGATCTTCGGCGTGCAGCTCGACGCCGCGCTCGAGCAGCCGCATGCCTTCGTCGATGCGCCCGGTATCCGCGAGGAGCTCGCCGATCGTCTCGAGCGCGTGCAGCGCACCCGGCCGACACAACGTCGCGATGCCTGCAGCGGCAACCGCTTCGAGGTCACTCGGCACCTCGCGCGCCATCGCGATCGCGCTCTCGGCATGGTCGTCCTGCTCGCTCGGTCGCAGCTCCTCGTACGGTCGCGCCCAGCCCGGAGCGCTCGCGATCACCTGCCTGAGCAGTGCGAAGTCGGCGCCCTGCGAGATCGTGCGTTCGAAGCGCGCGAACAGCGCCTGCGGCTGCGTCGGATCGATCGCGAGGATCGCCTCGTCGAGATCTTCGCGCAGCGCGAGCGTGAGCAGGCGCAGTGCCGAAAGCTTGAACGCGGGCGGCAAGCGATGGACGAGCGGACGCGTCAGCGACCGCTGCGGCGCCGCACTCACACTCGCGGGCACAACGAGATCGAGCGTCGAGTCGATCGTCGAATCGATGGCTCGCTCGAACGCGCGATCAAAATCGTCTAGCGGATCGTCGGCCGTCTGCTCGCCGACCTCCTCGACGGTCTCGTCATCCTCCTCGACAACCGCCAAGCTCCAGGTCGGTTTCGCGACGACGGGCAACGACCACGCGCGCGCTTGCTCGGCGAGCGCCGGCGCGATGATGCGCAGCACGGCGAGCACATCGTCGCTCGTGATCGGCTCGAACCGTTTCGGCAGCGGACCGAGCCCGCGCGCGGTCAGCCACGCGCCGAGCACTTGTTGGATCTGTTCGCCGAGCTTGGGCCCGAGCGCATCGAACGACTCCTGCTTGCCATCGCGCCCGACCGCATGCAGCCGCACGACACCCGGCTTGCTCGAGAGCAGCATCTCGAGCCACAGCACTTCGTCGCGGCGCGTCGGCCCGTAGAATGCATCGGTCGCGCGACCGCCGCGTCCCGCGTGTTGTGGCGCGAAGTGACCATCCTGCGGCAAGAGCGGCGTCGCTTCTGTGTCGAGCACCGACAGCCGCGGATGCCGCTGACACGTCTCGATGCATGCGGTCCACAGCAGCACCGCCGCTTCGCGCTCGTACACACCATCGTTACCCTCGATCTTGATGTCGGGCACGAGGAACGCGATCCGATGCGGTTTCGGCAGCGCTGCCATCAGATGCCTTCCAGCTCACCCGGCCGGAGGCGCCGCGCGCCCTGACGCTCGAGCTGCGCGATCGTCTGGACGGGACACCAATCCCCGTGCACGTAGTACTCGGTGCCGGGGAACGGGCCGGTGACGAGCCGGGCGCCCGCCGCTTCGACCGCGCGGCTGATCTTCTCCTTGTCGAGATATTTGAACTCGCCGGCGAGATACACCGTGGCACCTCGGAGACCGCGAGCGAGGCGGCGCACGAGCGCCTGCAGCGGCTCGATCGACGGCGTATCCGGCTCGGCATCGTACGGTGCGGCCTTCGCCATCGCGATGACGGCGTCGCGTCCGCTCGCGAGTGCGACGAGCGCGGGCCGCGACTGCGGGGCGTGCTCGATCAACCAACGCTCGTGCGGGCCCGGGAATGCCGGCAGACTTTGATCGTCGACGATCTCCGATGGCGGCAGATCCTCGACGAGCAATCGATCTGTCAGATCGGGGCGGCCCGCGCGATAGCACGCGAGCGCGCGCGCGAGCACGAGCTCGGGCGTTTGCAAACGAGACGTCGCCGCGAGCTCGAGAGCCGCGATCGGCCTCCCCCAGATCGCGAGTTGCATCGCACCAAGGTCGGCAGCTTGTAGCGTCTGCGCTGCGGTCGTGAGCTGCTTGACCCGACCACGCTTCGTGAGGTCTTCGATGAACAGATCGCGGACCAGGCGCTGCGACTCCGGGTGCGCGGCGACGAGGTCCCTCGCGCGCGCCGGATCGCCGGAAGCGCGCACCATCCAACCCCACAGCGTGTAGAGGTACGCCTCGTCATGGCGCGCGAACTTCGTCAGCACGCCGAGATCATCGGCCGCCTGCGCGCACGCGGCCGCGCGCTCCGTCGCCGGCATCACGCCGGTCGAACGCGCGATGCGCAGGCCGCGCACCGTCGGGATCACGCGCGGATGCTGCAAGTGCCACTTCGCGCGCTGACGAAACAAATCAATGAACTTCATGCCACGCAGCGCATCTTCGAGCGCGCCCAGCTTCGCTTCGCCGACGAGCGCGATCACCGTGAACAGCATCTCGAGCTTCTCGTCGATCGCCGCTTGCCCCGCACGCGCGAGCAGCATCGGCACCGCTTCGTCGCCGAGGATCGCGCCGGCGAGTCGGATCGCGCGCGGCCGATGTTGCGGCGGAATGTCCTCGAGACAAACGAGCACCACGCGCGCGAACGCCGGCGAACCGAAGCACTCGATCGCCTCGCCCCATAGGCCGGGCGCGCGGGCGAACACCGACGACGCAGCTTCCCATTGCACGTGCCGCATCGCGAGCGGCAGCTCTTTGCTTGCGACTTTGCCGGCGGTCGTCGCCGTATCGGCGAGTCGCACGAGCGCCTCGTCGGCGAGCTGAACCGCTTCTGTGGGCCACCGCGTCGATGGGTGCAGCGCGCGCGCCTGCCGACAGCCGAGCGTCCAGATCGCTCGCTCGCGCACCGGCGGCGGGGCCGATGCATCGAGCGCGATCGGCGCGAGACGCTCGACGGTCTCGACCGATGGAAACATCGTCAGCCACATGCAGCCTTGTCGACGCAGCTCGATCGAGTGGCGCTGCTCGATCATCCAGAAACCGATATCGGCGAGCGTGCCGTCGGCACCAAGCCACGGCTCGCCATCTTCGACGAGCCGCACGAAGCGTTCAAGCGCGACGCCTTCGAGCGGAGCGCCCTTCGTCGGCAGCAGCCCTAGCACGTCGCGGACCCGATACCGCAACCCAGGCGGTATCGCGTCCATCGCCCCGAGCTTCACGGGCAGATCGGCCACGCTGCAAGCATAAGCAAATGCGCCGCCCTAGGGCGCTTGCGGCGTACAGATCTTGACGTTGTCAAAGCGCGCTTGGCCCGGCGTGCTCGAGCCACCGCTGTACGTGCCCGCGGAGAGCTTGACGAACATTTGTGTGACAGGCATGCCAGTCGGGAGCCGATACCGTTCGCGAAACGCCTCTCCATCGAGGCTCGTCGCGAACACGACCTCGGCACTCTCGAAGCGGATCTGCCAGAACCGATCATCCAGCGTGTACGTCAGACCATCCTCGACGTTGATGTTGTCGATGGACTTGCGCCACCCGATATACGAGGTGTGCGTGTACATCAAAAAGTAGTTCGTCGGCACTCTGGGATCGAGGGCGACCGCGAACTGTGTGTCGCCGTTTTCGGTGTTGAGGGACTCGACGACTTGAACGGTCACGATCTTGTTCGTGAGATCGCGGCTCGACGCGGTGCTGACCGCGTTGTAGCCATCGAATAAGCTCGGCGGGCGAATGACAAGCTCGCCCGCTTCGATGCCCACGGTGACGCGGCCGTCGGGGGTGTCCACCTTCCACCTTGCATCGAGCAGCGGGGCTTGGAAACCGTCCGTCTCGCACGCCGGGTCGGCAGCATCGATCTCAGCAGCCGGTATCAGCTCGAGATCCCAGACATCTGCGCAGCCGCCGAGCGCGGCCGTCACCAAAAGCAAGCCCCGGACCACCAAACACAGGATACGCCATGCAGCCGGTGAATGATCGCGCTAGCGTCATGGTCCAAGTCACCATGCGCGCTCTTGTTCTCGTCACATTGTCGGTCTCGGTCGCAGCCGCACAGCCCAAGACCACGGGCTCGGTCAGAGGAACGGTGCTGTTCGAAGGCGAACCGCCGACGCAACCCGTACTCAAGCGCGACAGCGATCAAAAATGTTCCAAGGGCAAGACGGACGAAGCGGTCGTCGTCAACAAGGGCAAGCTGCGCGACGTCGTCGTGCGCATCAAGAACGGCAGCGCGGGCAAGCACGCGGCGCCGAGCACGCCCGTGTTGATCGATCAGCGTGACTGCATGTACACGCCGCGCGTTGTCGGCATCGTCGCGGGCCAGAAGCTGCTGGTGCGGAACAGCGACAACACGTTCCACAACGTGTGGGGCGTGCTCGCGT
>Ga0070698_100003133_pt1 | contig 18215 bp, 11 predicted proteins | sample KBSK1502metaG_FD_65477 | JGI IMG/M metagenome (GOLD analysis project Ga0070698, IMG submission 65477) | Corn, switchgrass and miscanthus rhizosphere microbial communities from Kellogg Biological Station, Michigan, USA - KBS K1-50-2 metaG | ecosystem: Host-associated > Plants > Roots >...
TTGTCTGAGTAGACCGAAATCGTCGAGATGAAGACGTAGCGTTCCGCGTTCCCTCTGAGAATTTGTGCCGCATCACGCACCCAAACAGGAAGCGTTGTGGGGTTATCAATAACCACGTCCCACTTCCTGCCTTTGAGCGCCTCGAGTTGCCCGGTGCGGTCGCCTATCAACTGTTCAACTTCTGGTGGCAGCATGCCCGGATGCGACTTGCCGCGATTGAATACGGTGACTTCGTGTCCACGGCTAAGCGCATAACGAACCTGAAAGGAACCGATAAAGCCTGTGCCGCCGAGAATCAGAATCTTCAATCGAGCGTCCTCCAGGTTTGCGTGACTGTTGGGTTAATCTGAACGCGCTATAACTGTATCGGGGGTACTGATGCAGTTTGACTCGAACTTTATCCGATTAGTAACAAAATCAGAACCGGGAGCGGTGTATTCCCGCGGTCCCAGTGAAGAGCTTTGAGTGTTGGTGCGCTATCCCTTCACTATTCACGATTTACCATTTACGATTCACCGCATGGAAGTTCCGTCCCCACTTGCCGCCTGGGAAACGTTTTTCTTTCTCATTGGCTCCTCAGCCGCCGCACTGACAGGATTACAGTTTGTGGTGATCGCTCTGATTGCCGAATCAGGGAGACGGGCTACTCCGAGAGAGATTGAGGCTTTCTCTACTCCGACGATCATACATTTCGCGGGCGTCCTACTCGTGTCTGCCCTTTTGAGTGCGCCGTGGCACGGACTGTTGCTGGTCGCGGTTATTATCGGCGTTTGTGGCGTCTGCGGCGTCGGCTACATTTTTATTGTCATCAGGCGAACACGGCGCCTGTCCACTTATCGTTTGGTGGGGGAAGATTGGCGCTGGCATGTTGTGTTTCCGCTTATCTCCTATGTGCTCCTGCTCGTCGCAGCAATCCTATTACCTGACCACTCCCATCGAGCTCTCTTCGCAATCGGCGCAGCCGCCCTGCTGCTTTTGTTCATCGGCCTTCACAATGCCTGGGACACTGTGACCTACATCACGATCGAACTTCCGGCAGGACGAGCAGAGCCTGAACCCGAGGACGATTCACTTCCTATACCTAAACCTGTGGCTAAGTCCGGGCGACATCGTGGAAGAAAGTAACTTCTGGAGAGCGATGATTGAACCAGAACTCTTGCACTTCGGTTTGTTGCACATTGCCGACTGCCCAACATGATCCATGTCCACGATTCAAACAGACTTTGATCGCATCGCCTTAGTCTCGCCGGATGGTTCGCTGCATAACCATCATTACAGCGATTTCCTGTTGCGCCAACTTCATACAAATTGTCAGGCAGCGCTCGATATCGGCTGCGGCAAGGGTGAATTCTCACGCCGGCTGGCCGAGCGCTCGTCGCGCGTGCTGGCGCTCGATCTGTCACCGGAGATGATTCGCATAGCCCGCGCGAATTCTGCACCCGAGTCTAATATTGAATTCCAGCTCGCGGATGTAATGACATACGACTTGCCGGCGGAAGGATTTGATTGCATCGCCAGTATCGCGACGCTGCATCACCTGCCGCTGCCTGAGATCTTTGGCAAAATGAAAGCGGCCCTGAAACCCGGCGGCGTTCTGCTCATCCTCGATTTGTTCGAGCCCCGGGGCATGGTGGACGCCTTATTGAATCCTTTGGCGGTGTTTGTAAGCGTGATTTTAAGATTGATTCACCACGGTCGTATTCGCTCATCACGTGAAGCCCGCGCCGCCTGGGCCGTACACGAGCACCACGACCTTTATCCCACCATGAACCAGGTCCGCAAACTCTGCACCGAAATTCTTCCTGGCGCGAGAATCAAAAAACACCTGCTTTGGCGTTACTCAGTCATCTGGCGGAAAAACAGATAAAAGCATTTTCCATTTGTCGTTGGTGGATTCAAGTTTGAAGTGAACTGAAACTGCTCTTCGCTCCGTAGGAGCGACATGTTTATAGCCACAAACCATCTCCCCTGTACTCTTCGCTCCGTGAGGAGCGAAATGTGTTTCTAGCCGGCCGGTGCGCCAAATTGTTGCGCTCCTACGGAGCGCGAGCTCATCAGCGTGACGTCGAGCCATAAACATCTCGCCCCGCTGGGGATTTGCACAAAAAGTGCCCAGCGTGGTTCCGGAGTGGAACTCCACACAAAATCAGAACTGAGCGACAGCGACCAGCCGAACACTCAGCCTTCCAGAAGTTGGAGCGCCTATTTGGGGCGCATTTTCACGAGTTGAGAGTTCGGCTGGTCGCTGTCGCTCCCAGTTCTGATTTTGTATTAGCAGACAACTCAATTTCACAGCCGTCGAATAGACTTTTTGTGCAAAGCCCCCGCTGGGGCGAAATCCGACCACATCAACTTGTAGCAATTCCAAGTTGTAATCGGGAATGACAAATGGAAAATTGCCTGACAGTCGCTTCGGTTGGGAGCAGAACCATCGGACACGTTGCGCCTTGTATCGGTACGTCTGCAAACGATATGGAGCGCGTTTTCCCTAAATGAAAGTGCCTTTCCTCTCCCAACTCCGCCTTCCTTGCCTAACAATTTTCTTGCGATAGAGCGACTAAATAATGATGCAGTAGTTCCGCGGCACGTATTGGACTGATCTTCACGGGTTTCTGACGGGATTGTCCTGAAATAATCACAGCAAAACCCCTCAGGGGCATGATGATTGCGAAATCCCTCTGAGAAAGAAGACGTTTGTCAGTTGAAGCAATGACGTCGTTTGGCGGGCGTCTCCCCAGACGATTCTCAAAGAGCGTCTCTGGGAGCAGAGATGGATTGGCAAGGACACTTGCCCTACAGAGGGACTACGGAGGTATTGGCAATCATGAAACAATTAAGAGTTTGGCCGCACATGACTATCGTGGCGATCCTGGTCGCGGTAATAGCCGGCTTGGGCACCGCGTTCTATTTCAAACATGAACAGACGGTCCAGGCTGAGGCGCTGCCAAACGCGGCGCGCATTCAGCGCGTTGACGGTGAGGTGGCATTTAATAACGCAGCCTATACGACTAACAATCAGGCTAATGAGTGGGCGAATGCCCAGTGGGTAGCGGCGACAGCCAACCAGCCTTTCTCGGTTGGAGACCGAATTTACACCCGCGAGAATTCGCACGCCTCGCTCGCGTTTACCGGCCGCAATTTCGCGCGACTAAATCCCAACACCGAACTTGACGTGTTGGACCTTTCCAACAGTCGGACCCAACTTGCGTTGCGCGATGGCTCGGCGATCTTTGACGTTGGTTACCTGGCTCCCGGTGAACTTTATGAAGTTGGAACGCCTTATGGCGCAGTCGACTTCATGGAGCCGGGGCTTTACAACGTTGGCTATGACAACAACAACAACATCGTCATATCAGCGCTGAGTGGTGTAGCCCAGGTAGTCGGGCTTGGAGGTTCGGGGCGCATCAGCAAGGGTGAATTCCTAACGCTGGCAGCGACTGCTGCGGCACAAGTTGCCCTGGCGAGTCTTAACAATAATGACGCCGGATATCTGGTGGACGATTACTATCGCTATCAGTATCCGAATGTTTACGACGGTCGTTACAGTAACTATGACGCTTACCTGAGCGATCCCTATTACTACGATCCATACCGGCGTAGCATCAGTTATCAGTATGCGCCGTCCTTCATTCCCGGATTGTATGATCTGGATTACTACGGCGACTGGCAGGACGTCAGCGGCTACGGTCATTGCTGGCACCCGCGCGTAGACGCGAGCTGGGCCCCGTATCAGGATGGATATTGGTTTAACGACTACCCGTATGGACCGACCTGGATTTCCAGCGAATCATGGGGCTATGCGCCGTATCACTATGGACGTTGGGTCTCGAGCGGCGGTCAGTGGTTCTGGGTTCCTGATGCGGTCAACTCAACGCCGTATTATTCACCGGCGCTGGTAGCGTTTGTTCCGTTCACTGACTCGAGCCTGATCGGCTGGGTGCCGCTTGGTCCGGGCGATCCTTATCTGCCGCGTTACTACGACGCTAGCTGGCAGCCGTATTACTTGACGGGTACCAATGTAGTTACAACGCAGCTCGTTAACCTTCGTGTGCCGACTGCGGTCACGGTGATACCAGTGGATTCCTTCGGCCGGCCAATCGACCGGAGCATAATGCGCCGGGCTGATATGCAGCAACTAGCGCAGGTCAGAGCGGTGCTCGATCCACTTACGCTGACGCCACTCAGAAATGCGGCGATACATTCAGCCTGGGGGCGTGGAAAGATAGATCTGCCACCGGGAATTGCGAAGAAGCTTAACGACACGCGCGTGTTTGTCGGCGACGTACCAGCGCCGCCATTTAGAAAAGACCTGGCAAAGGCTCTGCGTGTGGAACAGTTGCCGGACAGAGTCAAAAACCAGAAGCTGAACGTGCGGGATGAGCGCCGTGCCGCTGCAAACGCTGGTCAGGGTCAACGACCGCCGATTGCTCCGGCCGACGATGCGGCGCGCAAAGCCGAGATGGCCAGGCTAGCTGCTGAGTCAGCGCGCGGTAACCGGGACGCGCGACGGCAGATGCAGCAACTCGAGCAGCAACAAAGAAAACAGGAGGTCGAGGCACAACGCGCAGCGCGGCAGGCGCAACAACAGCCGCAGGGACAGCGCGTAGGCGAGCCGGCGCGACGACAACCCGAAAGGGAAATCATGCGGCCACCACAACGCGTGCAGCCGGAACCGCGTAAAGCGGCGCCAATTTCACCGCGTCTTGAGTCGCCGCGGATAAGACCGGAAACGCGTGTAAGACCGGAACCGCCTCGCGCGGCTCCGCGACCGCAGCCGCAACCGCGTATGCAGGCGCAACCGCGGCCGCAGCCGCAACCACGCATGGAGCAGCCGCGACCGCAACCGCGTATGCAAGCGCAACCGCGGCCGCAGCCGCAACCACGCATGGAGCAGCCGCGACCGCAACCACGCATGCAAGCGCAGCCGCGACCACAGCCGGTGCCGCAGCAGCAAGCTGCACCGAAACGCGAGGCCAAGCAACCGGCACAACCGGCGGCGCAACCTCCGGGTCAGGGTAAAGGCAGAGGCAAGAAGCCTTAACCGAAGCGGATAAGCCCGCGGAGCGGCCGACAGCATAAAGCCTGGGGTGGAGCGCAGCGAAACCCCAGGATCGCGATTTTGAAATATCCGAAGTCCGCTTCGCGGACTCTACTAGTTGCTTGTGTTGACTATCCTGGGGTTCCGCTTCGCTTCACCCCAGGCTTTATGCTGTCGCCCGCTACCGCGGGCTCACCATTCATCTTGTTAATCGTGTAAATCCTGTCCAAATATTTTCTTCTCGACATCGTCCAGTTCCGGCGCATGGAACGCACTCAACTTTCAGGCTAATATCCTCGTAAGACAAAGTGATGAGTGCACCCGAATTCGAATCTGTACAAGAAACGCCAAACGAGTCGCAGGAGACACGGCGCTTTGATTCTGATCAGATCCGCGCCAGCGTGCCGCGGCCAGGGTTGGTACTGCGCGAACGTTATCGTCTTGATAGTGAAATCGGTCGCGGAGCGATGGGAATTGTATTTCGCGCAACAGATCTGGAGTTGTTGCGACCAGTCGCGGTCAAGATTCTTGCCGAGAAACTAAGCAGCGATAGACCTACCCAGGCGGCCGGCGTCCCAACAGTAGCAGGCGAGACTCCCGCAGACTTAAGCGGCACTTCGGATCAGCGCAGCCGCTTCATGAGAGAAGCACGAGCGGCCGCCGCCCTGAATCATCCACACATCGTCGGCATTTACGATGTGGGCGAAGACCACGGCTTTCCTTTCTTTGTCATGGAACTGGTGGACGGTCCTAACCTGGGCCAGACGCCACCTCACGATCTTCAGCAGATAGTCGAATTCGCCAGTCAGATCTGCGCGGCACTCGAACATGCGCATGCAAACAACATCGTGCATCGCGATCTGAAACCGGCCAACGTGTTGCTCTCGGGCGTGCCCCCAAGCTTCGCGAAGCTCGCCGACCTGGGTCTCGCTTTACCGGCCACCGGCTCGCGCATTTCCCACGCCGGCACGATCGTCGGCACTGCGGCTTACATGGCGCCGGAACAGGCGCTCGGCAAGTTCGTTGACGGTCGCGCAGATCTCTACGCGCTTGGGGTAGTGATCTACGAACTGACCACCGGCCGCGTGCCCTTCCCCGGCAATGATCCACTCGCGACAATCTCTCAGCATCTGCACGCCCCGGTTGTGCCTCCGCGAGTGTTGCGACCGGATCTGCCGCGAGCAATTGAGACTGTCATTCTGCGACTACTGGCGAAGGATCCGGCGCAGCGTTTCGCGACTGCCGGCGAAACAGCGACTGCGCTGCGCGAAGCGCTTGGCGCAGCCCCGGAGGAACCGGAGGGAGACGGCGGCAGCGCGATTGCGATTCTCGACGCGCTTGCGCGCGGCCGGCTGGTTGCTCGTGGTCCTGAGCTTGCCGAAGCCCGCGAGCTTTGGCGTCGCGCGCAGGAAGGCCGCGGCCACTGTCTTTTGTTGAGCGGCGAGCCAGGCTCCGGCAAGACGCGCCTGGCGCGTGAAGTAATCGTGCAGGCAACGCTCGATGGCGCGATAGTTTTGACGGGCGCTTGTTACGAATATGAAGCGACCACTCCCTACTTACCCTTTGTTGAAGCTTTTCGCCGCTGGGTACGCGAGCAGAAAGACGATGCGAAACTGCGCGAAACTGTAGGAGAAAACGCGGCGCAAATCGCCAAGCTCGCGCCTGAAATTGAGGCCCGGCTGGGTCCGTTTCCACCGCATCACGAGTTGCCTGCCCACGAAGAACGTCTATTGTTCTTCGACGCTGTCACCCACGTTTTGGCGAAGTTGGCCCAACGGCAAAGCCTGCTCTTTTATCTGGACGATTTGCACTGGGCCGACAGCGGTACGCTCTGGTTGCTCGGTCATCTCGTGCGTCAGTTGCGTGAAGAGCGAGTGCTCATCGCGGCTTCCTATCGTGATACCGAACTCGATCGCGCGCATCCTCTCGCCCGGGCGCTGGTCGATTGGAATCGCGAGCGATTTACGACGCGCATCGTGCTCAAACGTTTCAACGCGGAGGAAACACGGGCGCAGATCGCAGCCCTGATGGACGAAAATATTTCCGGCGAGTTTTCCGAAGCCGTCTATCGCGAAACGGAAGGCAATCCTTTCTTCGTTGAAGAAGTAATGAAAGCGCTGATCGAGCAGGGCGCAGTCAGACGCGAAAGCGGACGCTGGAAACGCTGCGAGCTTGCCGACCTGGTAATTCCGCAAAGTGTCAAAGAGGCGATCGGCAATCGGCTCGATCGTGTGAGTGCGGAGTGTAATGAGACGCTGCGCGCAGCGGCGGTGCTTGGTAAGACGTTCACCATCGATGAACTGATGGCGGCGGCGGACGGGCAGAGCGAGGACAAGCTGCTCGATGCGCTTGACGAAGCAGTCGGCTCTCAATTGCTGGCTGCGAACGGCGATCAGGCTTTTGCTTTCACTCACGACAAAATTCGCGAGGTGCTGTACGAAGAGCTGAACCCGATTCGGCGTCGACGCCTGCACCTGCGCACCGCGGAAGGGCTGGAGCGGCATCGCGAGAAGGCGCCGGTGGCCGTTGAAACTCTCGCGCACCATTTCATCCACGCCGGCGAATATGAGCGTGGCTTGACCTACGCCAAGCAGGCGGCGGTGGAGGCGGAGAGAATTTTTGCGTATGACGAAGCCATGGCCGCCTACGGTCGCGCACTTGAATGTGCCGAGTCGCTGGGCCTTCAGAGCGAGCAACTTATCCTAGAGGAAGCGACGGGAAACGCCGCACTCGCCTCTGGTGACAGTTTACGTGCGACCTCGCATTTCGACCGGGCACTTGCCCTGGCCCACGATCCGCGCGAACGGGCGCGCATTCAGTGTCAGGCTGCCAGTTCGCTCGTAACTAACGGCGATCAGCGCGGGCTCGATTATGTTCACGAGGCACTGCTGGTGTTTGATCCGGAAACGGATCCGCTGGAAACGGCGAACGCGCTGGCCATTGAAGGACGATTTCATCACCTCGCCGGCCAGCATCACGAAGCCATCGCGCTTTTGGAACGTGCAGTTGCCCTGGCGAATCCGGCAGTCGAAAAAGAGATAACTGCTTTTGGCGTTGCCAGTCTCTCAACCATGTTCGGCTTCCTTGCTGGCGCTTACCAGCACCTGGGGCGCTTTGCCGACGGCAACGTGTGGGCCTGGCGAGCAGTAGAGTTTGGCAAGAAACATGAGGTGCTTCTGGCCCAGGCTTTAGGCTACGAGTTTTTGGGTGAGAACACCGTTAACGCGGGTGATTGGCAGAAGGCGCTGGAGTTTGCTGCTTGTGAGCGAGATATTGTCACCCGGTTACATTCGCGCGAACGCCAGGGCTGGACCTATCTGGTTACTTCACTTTCCTACATGGCTTCAGGCGACTTGAAGTCGGCCGAGCATGAATTCCGGGAAGGGATGGCGCTGGGGGAGTCGATAGGCGAGCAGAGACTGACGCATCTACTGAAGGGCAACCTCGCAATCCTGTTGGCCGATCTGGGACGCTTCGATGAAGCCTTCAAGACTGCCCGCGAGAATTACGACGGTGCTGAGAAGCTCGGCCTGTTTTATTCGCGAACCGAAGGCCGGCGCTGTCTCGCGCACGTTCACTTCAAGCGCGGCGAGTTGGACGAAACACTGCGCTTGTGCGACGAGATCTTCGAGATGTTGGGAGAAGAAAAGTCGCGCATTAGTCGCTTATGGCTGGGGCCGTTGCACATCGAGGCGTTGTTTCAGTCAGGACTTCAAGAGGAAGCAGGCCGGCGCCTGGCAACCTACGAGACGCTGGTGAGTGAGTGTCAGGCACCGCGTTGTGAACGCGAGATCGTCCGCTTGAAAAAAATGATCAGTGATCAGTGATCAGTGTCCAGTGGCCAGTCAAGAAGTGTGCAGTGGGCAGTAGCATTCGCTCCGACACAACACGTCGCTGTGCTGGCAGTAAAAGTGACCGACCGTCACTGACCACTTCTTCACTGACCACTGGTCACTGGCCACTTCTTTACAGCCCCCTCACCAATTAAACGGACCAGAGCGACTCTCCACTGCAGACGGCACCTTGAAGGTTGGCTCTATCTCTATAAACAAGGTGGGAGTCCATCCCACGTCGCCGGAAAGATCAGGATTGTTTACCGCGTTGTACTCTGCCAGCACGTCGACGATATTGTTATCTGAGGCAGCGTTAACCAATGTCCCGGCTATGTGAATCGCGGACCCGCTGAGCCGGGTAATGAACCGGTCGGGCGTGATTTCTGCATCAGTTCGAAAGAAATTATTTTCCGCGTAGATGGCCGATTCCCTCCCGACGCCCAAACTGTATTGGTAAGTGTCAAAGTTTTTCGGCTTGTAGTAGTTGTTGTAGACGTGGACCTTGCCAAAACGAACGCGTGGACCGCGCTGCCCGATTTCCTCAAACAGGTTGTGATGCAGCGTTACTCGCAACTTGTTCCGATCGGCGGTGGCGGAGTCTGAAGAACCGATCAGCATCACCTTGTCATGACCGAGAAAGCGATTGTAGGAAACCGTCACCAGGTCTGACGCGTTGGTGATGTCAGTCTCTCCGTCATGCACTTGAAATAGTCTGCCAAAGTAGGTCGGCAAGGTACTGTCTGCCGTTTCCTGATCCAGGAAAGTGTTGTGATCGATCCAGACGTGATCGGAATCTCGCAGCGAAATCGAATCGTAAGCTGAGTTCCAGTTACCCAGACTGCCATCGGTTGGGTCCCATTGCGGGAAGCAATCGAAGGTGTCTGCAAAGGTGAGATTGCGGATGATGATATTCGTGCGGCTACCCGCTACTCCCGCCGTGCCGCGAATATCAAACCAGGCGCCGCGGATGAGAGAGTTCTTACCTACACCTACAATCGTAGTGTTTGAGCCGACGCGAATCCTGACCCGCGCCTGCTGAGCCTGCTGCGAAGCCACGCGTGCCGCTTCCAGTGGTCCACTGGGCAGAACTTTTCCCCAAACAGCCGGATCATACGCGGCCAGGTAGGCCTCGAGGGTATAACCGTTTCTCTGGTAGTCCGCGCACGACCAAGGTTGATTGTTATCGTCAACGTTAGCGTCGATCGACCCATCCACATAAATAATCTTTGGCACGTTCGAAGGGTTCGACGACGGCGGTGGGTACACTCCGTTGTTCAACGCCGCCACTAACTCTCGCCGGTTGTGAACCGTGTAAATCTGGTTCGTTGCCGCATTCGAGCCTCCAGTGGTGCCGGTCGTTAGCGACGCCCAACCGTCGTTTGCTTCCAGGGTCTCGTGTCCCAGGTCGCGTTGTTCGGCACGGACACTTGGGAACAGATTGGCAATGAGGCAAACACTAATCGTCAGAGTGAACAAAATCCGCATGGGGTTGATCCTCCTATGTTGCGGGCTCAGACAGCTCCGCAAAGAAATCTTGTCGTTGGCCTAAACGCGAGTGGTAAAACCGATTCTGCTATCCCGAGAGATTTGTAAAACCGCCCAGCGGTCAAATCTTAAGGGCCGCAGGGTCAGAACCTTTGGGGGTAAGGGGTTCTAATCAAGTCGGAGAAACCAAGAAATCGCTGCAATAGTGCGTGCGAATTGACGAATTATGGCGCCAGAATATATCGAAGAGCGGCAGAAAAGACAACCCTGAATGAGATGGGGAAGAGGCAGGTCCCAAGGGTTGTCTTCCAAATAGGTCTGACCGGACGAGCGAGGGGGAGGCCTCTCAGCATTCAACACATGCCGGGGCAGTAGCCCGACCGTGAGGTAGGGCTCGGTTTCTATTAGCGAATCCCTTTCAGGACTTCGCCGACTCACGTTCGAGCACGATGTCAAACACTCCACTTTCAAAGCTCACACCGTTAGCAGTTTGCTTCTGCGGAGCTATGGCATTCTCAGGCCGATACATGGAATCTGACGCGTGTGGGTCTGCCTTGAAGTGAATCTCAGTTACCAGCGGTTTGTAACCCGGACAAACCGCCACCACGTGGAAGTGAGCACAACGCCAGAAATCCGGCGCCCCGGTGGGATTGGGCCGGTAAGGGATCGGACGAATGCTTTCCACTTCGTAGTAGCCCGTCTCAGAGGAGACCAGACGACCGCGATTCCGGAAGTCAGTGATCCCATCCGAATATTTCTCCTGCATATCGATGGTCCAGAAATCCAGGACGACGCCCGGTAGCGGACGCTTCGTATCAAATCCCCAGACACGGCCCGATAGAACAAAGGTCGATCCCGGCTCGCCAGGAAGCGAGAGCTTTGCCCGAAACGGTGCGCCCGTCCGGTAGGCCGGGCCATACGGCAGCGGGGTAGTCTGTTTCAAGTCGCCCTTTGCCGGCGCGGAATCTTTGGGAATCGTTCCCAGTTGGATCATGACGCGATTTGCTTCCTCACCGCTGACCACCGGCACAGTAGGCGGCGTGCCTCTACTTAAAACGAGACCCGCGGTACCGAGTCCGGCGAGTCCAAGCCCCGTCTGTACTAAGAAACCTCTACGTCCTGAGTTGCTCATTTGTTTGTCTCCTGAGTTTTGTTCATCTGCACATTCGGAATAGGGAAGAGGGGAAGAGGGGAAGAGGGGAATGGGTAAAGGGAAAACTTCGCCCTGTCCCTTTACCCATTCCCCTTTTTCCCCTCTTCGGTGTTTTTCTTGATCGCCTCGATATTCAACTCGATGGTGACGTCGTTACCCACGACCAACCCGCCAGTTTCCAAGGTTGCATTCCAGGTCATACCAAAATCTCGCCGGTCGATCACGATGGTTGCCTCAACGCCCAGATGCGTCTCTCCCTGAAAATTGCTCTTACCGTTTACTTTGAACGGTAGCACTATCTCTTTTGCTACCCCATGCAACGTGAAGATACCGACGGCTGCATACGCTGCGCCGCGCTTTTCGATCCGGGTGCTCTTAAAAGTAATCTCGGGATATTTGGCGACATCAAAAAAGTCGGAAGCGCGCAAGTGGTCGTCTCTGAACTTAAAATCGGTATTGATGCTCGTAGCTTTGATTGTGATTTCAACAGAAGACTTCGTAATGTCCTGCTCGTCGTAAACGATCGCACCACTGTAGTCATTGAAACGTCCTCTGATGTTGTTGATGACGATATGTCGCACTGAAAACCCTATGTGGCAGTGAACAGGGTCAATGGTGTAGTTGTCCACCGCTAAAGTTGTGCTCGCGGGGATCAATAACAGAATTAGTTTGAGGACAATTATTGAAGGTCGCATGATGCCTCCTGGTTGAATCTCTGCGCCTACTTAGACGGTAAATTCTCCACGCACGTTAACGACGGGAGAACTGGAAAGTGGAGTTTTGTGACCAACAGGCAGGATTGTGTGACGGACGGGCCTACGAATTTAGACTTATCAAAAACGATTACGCTGAAAGCGTTCGCTAATTCCAGCCCAGGGCTGCGCAAGCAGCCAGAGGCACACGAGGGGAAAAAGGGGAAGAGGGAAAAAGGGAAAGAGCGAATGGGGAAGAGGGGAAGGGTAAGAGACCTCAAACTTCTCCACGTTTTTCGCCACGTAAGTTTCTCAAATGTTCTTCACCGTTAGCTTTACCCTTCCCCCCTTCCCCTTTTCTTTTACTGTCCTTCCAACTTTTCGGAGAAGAACTGCAACACGCGTGTCTCAACACGCTGCTTGATCTTGCTGCCGTGATCTCCTCCTTCATACATCTCAAAGACATGCGGAATGTTTTGTTCGGCAAGGGCCTTTGAGAAAAGCTGGCTGGTAATTCTAATGTGCGAAAACTGTTCCAGCTGTCCGTAGTCGATAAAGATCCCGCGCAACTTCAGCAGGTTTTCCTTGTTCTCATTAATCATGTAGAGGGGCATCTTTGTGCGCCACCTGGCAAAAACGCTCTCAACCTTTTCGAGCCGGCCGCCCTCAACCTCTTTGTAAGGAAAGTCCGCGAAAAACGGAGCGTGCTCGGGATTTGGTGAGAAAGCAGCCGACACAGCGATGAAGGCGATCTGATAAAAGTCATCCAACGATTCCGGCTGAGGTTTCAACTGGTCCTTTGAGGTTAAGCGAATCGTTTTCAACCAGGCCGGATTGTCTGAAGTGAAGTCTCCCTCCATTCCCAGGCAGCACGGACTAAGAGCATAGACGGCGCTGAAAACGTCAGGATGCTTCATCGCCAGAGTAATAGCGCCGTATCCACCCATCGAGTGACCGGCAATGCCTCGGCTTTCGGGCTTGGCGAGGGTGCGATAGTTCGCATCGATGTTTTGCACCAGATCCCGAAACATGTAGTCCTCCCAGTTACCGGTAACGGAGGAGTTTGTGTAGAAAGCGCCGCCATATGCGTTCCAGCCATTAGGCGCCACGACGATCATCTCGCGGATCCGGCCCGCCTTGATCATTTCATCCATCAACGATTGCAGACCCATGCCCTGTGTCCACCCTTTGTTGTTTCCGGTAAACCCGTGCAGGAGGTAGAGCGTGGGAAACCGCTTTGCGGGTGAAGCGTCGTAACTCGGAGGGAGGTAAACAGCGGCGCTTTGTTCCGTCGGGTCGCCCAACAGGTTTCCTTTCAGCGAGGGAGCCGGCACTTTTATTTCAACTAATCTTCCCGCCGCCGCCGCAGGTGCGCCCGGTGCAGCCGCTGGTGCTTTTGCCTGCTGCGCGAAACCCGCCGGCGCAAACGACATCGCAAGGACAATCGCAAAGATCAACTTGGATAGTTTTACGCGCGGCATGTGTGCTCCTTCCGGAAGTGGACGGCTGATGGATGCTGAATCGTAAAATCAACCAGACCGAGGTAAACCATGGTGACGCGTCATCGTAACGGCAAACGGTCGTGAATGAGAAGAGTTCATTGCCGTTGGCTTGTTTCCACGTCTTCAAGACTCAATAGCCGAGGCGCCCTGATCTTCTACCCTCTCTTCCACGATTCAGTTAGACTAGCTGGGCACTGACCCAAAGCGCTCCAGATTCACCTTCCTCGCCTCTGCCAACTTTGGCGAGCCTGGACGAAATAAACAACTCGAATCGCCAGGAGGGCATACCAATGAACAAGATTCTTTCTCGGATCCTGATTCTCGGGACTCTTTTCATTCCGGTCTTCTACGTCTCTCTGGTCGCCGGCACTGCGCAACAAAGTTATCCGCTGGTGTGCCGCGGCTCAGCCAGCGCCAGCATTTCGTTTAAGCCTGAAAGGACATTGGTGATGAGATTCATTAAGGGAGGCGCGCCGGCTGATTCCGGGCTGTCTCCGGGCCAATGTTCATGGGTCGATCGGGGCATGAGTGCCGGCGAACCTGACCTGCTGGCTCAACAAGTCCCTGAGGGGGCCGATGAACGACCGGAGTACAAATGGGTTTCTGAATTGCGCGATCCTGACACTTATTGGACCTTCGACGTTTACAGCGACGGCAAGGGGAAATTGATCGTTACTGGTTCTCACCTAAAATCGGCCCGGCCCGGAGCAACAGCCCAGCAGCCAAATCGTATTGGCCAGGAACCTGTGCGTCCGATACGGCCCGCTGGTGAGGTGAACCTACCTCAGGCGCCGGGCCCGGTCCGGCCGCGGCAAACGATAGAGCCTCGTTTGGGAGCCGATGTAGAGTTGTCTTCGCTGCGATCGATTCGTTCCTCTTGTACGGCAAACGAGTTTGCGACCCTCACCATTTGCGCCACGAATGGTGATTGTTTCGTATCCTATCAGTCCTGCTTTCCTTATCAGTGCGATTCAGCCGCGAAGACCTGTGCCACGAGTTGCAGGGACGGAGGAGGTTGCGCTCCGGGAATGATCTGCGCTGACGGTAAATGTGTTTACCCTCGGACTTTCTGCAAAGATCACTACACATCGGCAAACTCCGCCGGAGCAATCCAGAGCTGCGGCGAGTATGCTTGCGATTCATGGAGCGGTCTGTGTTTTACGGTTTGCTCGTCCGAAAGTGATTGTGGGGAAGGCTCCAGCTGCAATAGTGATGGGAAGTGCTTTCGCCGGTGACTCAGGAGCTCAATCCATGAGGCCATAGGCATTACACAGCGTTGAGAAAAAATCACCGCAGTAGACGTAACACCGATCTCTTTACTAGAAGACCGGTTTCTCCTTAGTCGTAAACCACTGGGCGACGTGTCGACGTTGTTTTGTTCGCACACGCATGCGCTTCATCTCCATAATCTTCATTGGAAGTAACGTGTTATCTCAGACCCGATCCACTTTCCTACCGGCACGGAGACGCCATTCCCAATCATTCGATACGCATCGTTGTCGCTGCCCGCGAAAGTGAATGCGTCAGGTACTCCCTGCAGTCGAGCATACTCTCGCACCGTGTAGGGCCGCGCACCGTTTGGAAACCGCGCGTCAGCAACAAGTCTTGTGCTCAAGTCTTTCGCGTAGTGCGCGACGCACGTAGGCGCGATGTCACCGCGTTCAGGATCACTGACAATAGGCCGGTCGCGATAAGCGCCTGCGAGGCGCCGGCCGACATAGTCAGGGATGTGCGGCGCCGGCTCAGGTTCGAGTATCTCTTTTAGCGTGACGGCTCTCTCGGCCCTTGGTTCGCGCCAAGCGAAGCGACGGCGGCTGCCGATTATGATTAACCTGTCTCTTTTTTGTGGCAGCCACGTCGAAGACTTAACTGGACATGCAACATGGACGTAGTAGTCCGGCAGCTTCGTCATTGCCTCCATGACGACCGGGAATTTTTTCATGCCCGGAACATTCTCAACCACGTAAAGCTCGGGCCTTCGAATCGCAACGTGCCGGAAGAAATGTAGAAACAAATCATCTCCAGTCCGAACACCGTGAATGTCAGCAATCGGCGAATACTTTGTGCACGGATAAGTCGCTAGCATCACGTGACATTCCTTTTCAGCCTGAACGAGCTTCTTGGTGATGTCACATTGGACGACTTCATGAGAGAAGTTGCGCCGCTGCGTATCACAACAAACAGCCTCAATCTCAAAGCTCTGCTGCAACATCAGACCGCCAGCCTCGAGGCCGATATCCATCAGCCCCGCGCCAGAGAAGTACGTGTTAGTGAGTATCGGAAACATAAGAATGCAAGCGGACGACTTGGCAATCTAACCAGGTGTAGTTTAGTAGGCAAGGTTGAAGGCTGACGGCTCACGAAGCTCGGTTGAAAGCGCTCTTGCATTCCCCTCGCCTCAAACGAGTTGACTCCGCTACACTGCAGCTATGCCTAAGGCCTCCAGCGTCAGATGGACTCGCGAGCACTCTCTCATAGCGTTGAACCTTTACGGCAAATTGCTGTTCGGCCAGTTTCATCACAACAATCCTCTGATTATGGACGTTGCGTCGAGAATGGGTCGCACGCCAAGTAGTCTGGCAATGAAGCTCAGTAATTTGGCATCTCTCGATCCAGTTCAAAGGGCACGGGGAATAAAAGGACTATCAGGGGCAAGTAAACAAGACAGAGAAATGTGGGTTGAATTCCACGCTAACCTGAATCAGCTCGCGCCCCGGAGTGAACAACTTTTGCATGATCTCTTCACAACTGATGACAATCGCGAAGTAGACTTCTTGGGGGGCGATAAGGTCAGACTGGAACCATCAATAAAGCTCACTACGCCTTCCGGGCCAACCGAGTCAACGGCATCAGTCAAAGTCCGGAGGGGTCAGCAATTCTTCAGACAAACGGTCCTGAATTCTTATGGAGTGCGATGTTGCATAAGCGGCATCAATGTGCCACGTCTACTTGTGGCTAGTCACATCAAACCTTGGCGGGATTTTCCTAATGAGCGCCTTGATCCGCGCAACGGGCTGTGTCTTTCAAGTATCCATGACGCAGCGTTCGACTCTGGGCTTATTACACTCGACAAGAACCTAGCCCTTGTCCTGAGCAAGCAACTCAAACGATTCTTTCCACTGCCAGTCTTAGAACAGAATTTTGTTCCTTTCGAGGGACACTCGATCCGCTTGCCAGATAAACTTGCCGAACCAGATGCGGCGTTCGTTCGCTTCCACCGAAGGACTATTTTTCAGGATTAACACCTCCATCCCCGGTTCCCAAGTTCGGATCTCACCCTTTACGCTGCAAGGTTTTCTGCGGCTTATTGCCTACAAGTTGAATGCAGGACTACTGCCATCACCTAGATGATCTTCAGGCGATGCTAGTGTGCTTTCACTGTGGCGCGATTAAAGTAGAAGTGGGAGCATCGCCTTTGCCGACGCTGCGGTACAGGAGCATCGGCACGTATTACAAGCTGTCCACCATTTTTTCAATGCGTTCTATCTTCTTCTGGTTTTCCAGGAAGTCGCCGTAGGTTGCCCGAGCATGTTCTATGGCACGTTCGTACGTCATAACTCGTGCTCGATAAGGCTTAAGCGCATTCTCGTCATTTTGGCTAAAGCCCGTTGGAAATTGTCCTAGCAATACGATGATGTCAAAGTTAGAAGGAACATCTGATTCCTTAGCCATAGACTCCATAATCTCCGAGTATTTCCGGACCTGATCAACAATCTGCGCCACCGTCAAAGGACGACCGCTGCGCTTCAGTTCGATAATCAGGTCTTTGCCTGACACGGTAAGATATTTAATATCATATCTAGAAAGCTGTTTGTTTTTATCAACCCCAATTTTCTTGGCCTTAAGCTTGCTCAGAAATCTTTTCTCTTTACGTTTGTCACGCGTCGCCCGTTCCCAAGCGGTATCCATTAGCCACGTATTATCGTAAATCTTATCTTGAAGAAATCGTTCCTTTTCATCGTCGTCGACCAGCTTCTCGATTTCCTGCAAGACGGTCCACCGGGTTTTCACAACTTGGTAATAGTAAGCGACTTCCAAATCTCCCATTGCAAGCAGAATCCTCTTTAGACCTTCGATGTCGCCCACATTGGCCTCACTCAGAGCCGTCAGATTTCCTTTAAGGGCCAGGGTCTCAAAGGCCATGATTCCATGCCTCAACAATTCCTTCTTATCGTCTATATCGGCGACTGGCATCCCTTCAATAGTTGAGATCAATTTCTCAGCATATTTCCTATTGTCTGGACCAAGTTCAGCTAGCCATTTTTCTAAGATAGGATGTCGTTCTACAGCGTCCTTGAGCCCGACTTCCCTTCGCCATTCGTCCCATCGAGAAGCCACTTGCTCTAACCGCTCAATGACATATTTGCGCAAGGCCAAGAACCGCGGATCATCCTCTCGTAGACTCTGGCGATCGCTGGTACTCATATCCGCTTCGGTATCGTCGTCCATCCAATCAGCATTAATCTCCCCAACCACATACTCTGCGAAGATTCGTGAAGTTCTTGCGAACGG